>JABAOC010039862.1_pt1 | contig 15917 bp, 16 predicted proteins | sample 7062161 | NCBI WGS metagenome assembly JABAOC01 (sample SAMN14538625, study PRJNA623070) | marine sediment metagenome | biome: marine biome [ENVO:00000428]; feature: marine pelagic biome [ENVO:01000023]; material: deep marine sediment [ENVO:00002113] | place: India: Gulf of Khambhat ... | reverse complement strand
AGGTAGGGGGGAAGCTCCCTGACGCTCTTCAGGACGGCCGCCGCTCCGGCTGACTCCAGCCTCTCCCTGCCCTGGGTCCCTGTCAGGACGCCTATGGTGATGGCCCCCGCGTTCAGACCCTCCTCTACTCCTTTGGCTGTGTCGTCCACCTTGACCACCGAGCGGGGGTCGTCTATACCGAAGTGCCTCATGGCGGCTCGGATCATGGCGGGGTCTGGCCTGCTCGCCCCCACAGTCTCCGAGCAGACCCAGTAGTCCACGGGGCCCGAGTCGACCCAGCCCAGGTGCTCCAGGATGCCCTCTGCGACCTCTCTGGGGAACCCTGTGCTCAAAGCCACAGCCACTCCGTGTTCCTTCAGGAAACGGAAGACCCCGCTCGCCCCATCGACCTCCCTTACCCTCCCAGTGTTCTCCATTAGGGTTCTCAGGAAGTCCTCGTATATCTGAGGAGCCTTGCCGCCCCCGAACTCTTCTATGACCGTACGTTTGTCCCTGCCCCTCTGCTCGTTCAGCACCTCCATAGGCACCACGACCCCGTGCCTCCTGAAGGCGTCGTCGTAGCTCCTCAGGACCAGGGGAACCCCGTCTATGACATCGTCGACTGTGGTTCCCGCCATGTCGAAGACCGCGAGCCTGATACGTCCCATGCTTCCATCCTCCTAGGACGCTAAGGCATTAGAACCTATCCGTGGAGGTGATCTCTGAGAGAGGCTTCCGATTCCCGGCCTCCTTGAACAAGTCTCCCTCAGGGTAGCCGAGGGGTGTGACGGCTACCACCTCACAGCCCTCCGGGACCCCAAGGAGCCCCTTGAGCTCGTCGTTGTCGAAGTCCCCTATCCAGCAGGTCCCCAGCCCCTCCGCCCTAGCCGCAAGAATAAGGTGGGTGAAGGCTATGGACACGTCTATGAGCATGCTCATCTCATCCATGTAGCCTCCCCTGTTGTAGCCTATGCCCCTGCCGCAGCCGACGACGACCAAGGGGGCTTCCCCTATCCAGGTCTGGCCCCCGCACGCCTCGGCAACCCTCTTCCTGAGCCCGCCGTCCCTCACGAGGATGAACCTCCATGGCTGCCTGTTGCTCCCTGAGGGGGCCACCCTCACCGCCTCAAGAACCCTTCCTAGGGCCTCCTCTTGTACTGGGTCGGGGCTGTAGGAGCGGACGCTCCTCCTGGTCCTGACCACATCGTAGAACTCCATGTCTGACTCACCCAATGATCCCGCCCCGGATATTAATATGGTTCAGGGGCGGCAAGTGTTTTAACAACCCTCCGACTAGGCTCAACCATGGTTGTTCATCCTCACAAGTATCAAGGAAGGCGATGGACCGGGGCCGGGAGGCCCGACTGCGTCGCAGAGAACGGGATGGTAGCCTCGAAGCACCCCCTCATCGGCGAGGCCGGGGTCGACATCATGAGGAATGGGGGGAACGCGGTCGACGCGGCCGTCGCCGCCGCCTTCGTGGACTGCGTCGTGGAGCCCGCCTCCAACGGCATAGGTGGTGAAGGGGTGATGGCCATCCACCTTGAATCGGGGGAGAACGTCATCGTGGACTACGTGGGCCGCCCCGCCAAGAGCTGCACCCCGGACATGTACGAGCTCGAGGAGAGCACCGAGCCTGGCTGGATGGGCTGGAGGAGGGTGAAGGGGGACGCCAACGTCGTAGGCCACAGGGCATGCACGACCCCCGGGACCGTCGCTGGCCTGACCACAGCCCTGGAGAGGTACGGCACAATGAGCCTCAGGGAGGTGCTGGAGCCCGCCATAAGGATCGCGGAGGATGGCTTCGTGGTGGGCTGGTGGACGGCATCCCACATATTCCAGGGGATGAGGCTCTTCTCAAGGTTCCCCGAGTGGAGGCGCACCTTCCTCAAGGACGGCAAGCACCCATACCTCCCCTACAGGCACGGGATGGAGAGGCCTGAGAGGCTTGTGAACAGGGACCTAGCCAGGTGCCTCAGGTCCATAGCCGAGGAAGGCCCTGAGGCCTTCTACAGGGGATGGATCGCGAAGAAGATCACGGAGGAGATGGAGGTGGGTGGGGGCCTCATCACCCTGGAGGACCTGGCCATGTACGAGCCCATCGTCCTGGAGCCCGATCCGGGGAGCTACAGGGGACACTCCGTCGTCTACGACCCCACCCACTCCGGGACCACGATGATGCAGATCCTCAACATCCTCGAGGGGTACGACCTAGCAGCCATGGGCTTCGACTCCCCCGAGGCGGTCCACCTCATCTCTGAGGCGATTGGCCTCGCCTTCGCGGACCGATTCAGGTACATGGGGGACCCCGGCTGGGTCGACGTCCCCCAGAGGGCCCTGTCCTCAAAGGAGTACGCCGAGGAGCTGAGGAGCAGGATAGACCCCGACAGGGCGATCAGGATCGAGGCCGGGGACCCCTGGCCCCACGAGCCGGAGTGCACCACGGCCCTCGCCGTAGGGGACGAGGCGAGGAACCTTGTCTGCGTCAACCAGACCCTCGTAAACAGCTTCGGATGCGGCGTAGTGGTCCCGGGGACAGGCATCGTCATGAACAACGCGATGTATGGGCTCAACCCCGAGCCGGGGCACGCGAACAGCATCGAGGGCAGGAAGAGGAGGATCCAGAACGTCTGCCCCACCGTGTTTCTGAGGGAGGGAGAACCCTTCATGGCCCTTGGGGCGCCTGGGGGCAGGGCGATCCAGACCTCCGTTGCCCAGGTGGTCCTGAACGTAGTGGAGCACGGGATGGGGGTCCAGGAGGCGATAGAGGCCCCCAGGGTCTTCAGGGAGACATCCACCGTCTACGTGGACAACAGGTTCCCTGAGGCCGTTAGGGATGGGCTTCTGGAGAGGGGGCACGATGTGGCCTGGCTAGACAAGGAGCTAAGGGGATGGGGCAGGCCCGTTGGGGTCCTGGTAGACCCAGAGACGGGGCTGCTCCACGGCGGGGTGGAGTGCCACTTCACTGGTTTCGAGTCCATCGCTATAGGCTTCTAAAGGGGTCACGAGCCTCCGGCCTGTAAGAACTCGGAATTTCCCTTCCTTCAAATATTCAGCTGATTTGAGGGCCGTCAAACAGGGTCAAGGTTCGACGATCATGGTCGAAGTGTGGTCGCTCCCGAATCTGTGTGAGCCACACTGACCCGGAGTCTAGACGAGCCTTATCAGTTTTATGTAGTCCTTGCCGCCCACGCTGTGTAACTTGAGGTCCAAGGTCGTCCCGGAGGAGAGGCTCCCGTATGTGTTCAGGATCCAGACCCTGACCGTTCTGGACTCGCCGCTCTCCAGAGTAAGCCCATCCTCCGGGATGTCGGTGACGGCACCCTGGGCGGGGTCGTAGTCGCCGTGGCCGTACCCCGTCGGGTAGGTCTGGTTCAAGGGCCTGTCGTTGATGAAGACCTTGTTCAGGGTCGTTGAAGCAGTGCCCGAGTTTTTGACTTCCAGAGTTATAAGCCACCCGAAGGTCCCATTCAGCTCCGACCAGGCGCTCTGGATCTCCACCTTCTCGAACTTGGTGAACTGCCCAACTATGCCCCCCGACCAGAAGGAAGCAGCCACGGTTGCAGTGATGGCCACCACGGTGAGCACGAGGGTGACTATCACGGGGCTTATCCCCCTCCTCGCCAGAGGGCTCAGTGCGCTAAGGCTTGGGACTGAACAGCGTCTCTGAATCCTGAGCTGCCTCATACATCTCCCTCCCGAGACACCTTGAACCACGCACATACTGGTTTGTGAGTATTATAAGAGAAACCCGGAGAAACGCCCCGGAACACCCGTTTCAAGGAACACGGGTCCATGGAAAAGCTCTGTATCATCGAATCGGCTTCAAAAAGTAGGTTTTCCTAAGAAGGGGAATAGATCAGCCTTCTCCCAATTCAAACGGGGAAAAGGCCCCTTTCTCAAATAAAGCCCTTTTCTGGGAAGGGTATTCCCATCGGGACGCGGATGGGGCCTCTCCGGGGAGGCGAGTTCTTTTAGGACACCCAAAAAGGAGTCAGGGGCCGGCTCCTCTCTCGAAGAGAAGGTAGTGGTTGACAATGGTGGGGGAGCCCTGGGCCTTGTGTGTGGAGCCTCCAGCCCTCTGATGCTCTGCGATGACCCCGGGGACCGGGACCAGATACGGGGCTTCGCAAAGAGGTCTGGAGCTGCTCAAGGCTGGGGGTTATGCGAGCTTGGCGTAATTTAACTGGAGGTCCGCCACCATCGCCCTCAGCCTTGAGGCCTCCCCATCGGGGAGGTGCGGGGCCAGCTTCTCAGCTAGGAACGCTGTGCAGTCGATAGAGAGGGCCGCCCTCTTCAGGTCCTTCTCAGCTTCCTCCGCCCCCGGCTTGAGCCTGAGCCCCATGTACTGCCAGGCCTTGGCCGAGGTTATTCCCAGGAATAATCCTAGCAGCTGGTCTATCTCAAGGGCCATCAGGTCAAGGACCTGGGGCTCCCCCTCCTCACCGGGCGTTTCCGACAATTCCTCCACCACGATTGGTTTCGTTCAACCCTCTAATAAAATCCATGCGTCGATGTGGTGAGACAGCCTCGGAGATTAAGGAGCGGGTTTCCAAGGGGTTCCGGTGGAACCCGTTAAATCCGGATACGCATTATTGTTACCGGTGATGTTCTTGTCTGAGAATGGCAAGCTGAATAAGTTCTGGCTCCACGAGCTTACCCGCCCGGCCTTCGAGGACTGGCTGGAGAACGAGCCCTCCCCCGTGGTGGTCATAGGGGTGGGCTCCATAGAGCAGCACGGGCCCCACCTCCCCCTGGGGATGGACAGCCTGGGCGCCAGGCACTTCGTCCACGAGGTCGCGAGGAGGACAAACAGCGTAGCCTTCCACCCCGTCTGGCCAGGGTACAGCCCCCACCACATGGGGTTCAGGGGGACTGTTACCCTCAGGGAGGAGACCCTCCTGGCGGTTCTCATGGACACCATAGAGAGCCTCGCGGAGCACGGGGTGAAGCGCTTCGTCATGTCAAACCACCACGGGGGGAACGCAAACATATTCAACCTAACGGCCCAGCTGGCCAAGCACTACTACAACGTCATGGTCGCTACTCCCAGCGGGCCAAGCGGCACGGAGCTGGCGAAGGAGGTTGCGGACAGGCAGAAGAGGCACTGGGACGTCCACTCCGGGCCCACGGAGACCAGCGGGGCCCTCAACCTCTTCCCAGAGCTTGTGGAGATGTGGAGGCTTGAGGGCTGGGAGCCCACGCTGAGGATGAACCCTAAGCTGTTCGAGTTCATGGACCCCGACAGGGAAGACTTCGAGCTAGTAAGCCAAGTACGATCAGCCTGCATGCCCCCCGTGAACATAGACTTCACTTCGAGCGGGGTCTACGGCACCAACGACCCCAGGACGGCCACAGCTGAGGAGGGGATGAAACGCTTCGAGGAGAGGGTCAATTTCTTCGTCGACTTTATAAACACATGGAAGGCTATACCCGTCCCGCCAGCCTTCGAGGACTAAGCCCCCTTTTTATTTTCCAAATCTCATTCTCTTAGACAATGAAGCCGAGGGTATCCATAGTCCGGGCTGAGAAAGACATAGAGGGGGCGGTGAGGGGGGCCGTAGACCTCTTAGGAGGCATCGAGGGGTTCGTCGAGCCGGGCGGCACCTACCTCGTTAAGCCCAACCTTTTCACGACGATATCCCACGAAAAGGGAGCGACCACCGACCCCCGCATATTCATGACCCTTGCCGAGATGGTGAAGGAGGCTGGGGGGGAGCCTGTGGTCGGAGAGTGCCCAGCTATGGCCTCCTACGCCCGCCCCGAAATAGTCTTCGACGGCCTTGGGGTCAGGAGGCTATGCGAAGTGGCGGGGGTCGAGGTAAACGTCCTCGACAGGGAGAAGCCCGTGAAGGTCGACAACCCCAAAGCCGATGTCGTGGGGGAGTTCTGGTTCCCAGAGTTCGCCCTGGGCTGCGACGGAATCGTCAACGTCCCCAAGCTCAAGACCCACCAGCTCACCACGCTCACCTGCGCCGTGAAGAACCTCTTCGGCCTCCAGCAGGGGGGGACGAAGGCCCACCACCACGTTCGCACCGCGAACGACCCGGAGAGATTCAGCCGCCTCCTCGTCGACCTCTACGAGTGCATTCGGGGCCAAGTTGGGCTCAACGTAGTCGACGCCGTCGTAGGGATGGAGGGGGAGGGGCCCACCACCGGGGACCCCGTCGACCTGGGCCTCATCATCGCTGGGGAGGACACGGCAGCGGTGGACCTCGTCTCGACGGCCGTCATCGGCTGGGACCCGATGGAGGTGGGGACCAACTTCATAGCGGCTGAGAGGGGCCTGGGACCCTCCGGCCTGGAGGGGGTCGAGGTGCTGGGGGTTCCGGTGGTGGAGGTGGTCCGCCCCTTCGAGAGGCCCCGGACCCAGTCGGAGGGGCGGCAGTTCATGGACATAAGGATGCCCATAGAGTGGTACGGAGAAAGGTGTACGGGCTGCGGGATCTGCGCCGAGGTCTGCCCCGGCGGAGCGATAACCATGAAGGGGAGGCCCGTGATAAACGACGGACTCTGCATCCAGTGCTTCTGCTGCATGGAGCTCTGCCCCAACGGGGCCCTGAGGGCCATAAGGCCCGACGAATGAGGCAAGGCAGATAACCCTTTGAAGGGTTGCGCAGCTATTAAGCCAGGCTGAAACCAATGGCGGAGAGATGCGTCTTCTGCGGCATCGTGAGGGGTAGGATCCTCGCCCACAGGGTATACGAGGACGACAGGACCCTCGCCTTCCTGGACATCCACCCGTCAGCACCGGGTCACACCCTCATAGTCCCGAAGGCCCACGTGGCGAGGGTAGAGGATCTGACTAAAGGGGAAGCCGAGGCCCTATTCGGGGCCCTCCACCGCCTCGTAGGCCCCATCCAGAGGGCGGTGGACGCTCCCGCGAGCACCGTGGGCATAAACAACGGGCCGGAGTCGGGGCAGGAGGTCCCCCACGTCCACATCCACGTGATCCCCAGATCGAGGGGGGACGGGGGAGGGATCATACAGGGCATCGCACGAACCCCTAGGAGGCAGAGCTTAGAAGAGATGAGCGTGATAGCAGACAGGATCAGGGAGATCGCAGCAGCGGGAGAGGACGAGAAACCTAACCATTAAAAAGACATAAATTTAATTTGTACGCTCCTACCTGAAAGCGAGGATCAAGAATGGTCGACCCAGCCTCCCAAAACGAGCTCCTGAACGGGTTCTTGAGGCTACCCACGCCCCCGGTGGCCGTCAAATATCTCCCGAAGCTCGATGAGAGCCTCGAGTGGGAGCTGGCGGATAGAGGCTTCTACAGGCCCAAGAACCCGATAAACGTCTGCCAGTGCGTGGGCCTCTCAAGGCACCACTCCAGGAAGGTCCTGGCCACGGCCCAGGACATGGCCTGCAAAATAGGCGCTCTGGCGGTGGGCCTCCAGCCCTTCGACGAGGCGATGGGATCGGGAGAGATAGGGGTCCGGGACTGTGTCAGGGGGAGCGACGAACTCTGCAGGGAGATGTTCGAGACCCTGCCCAGGATAGGCTACGGCGAGGTCGAGGCCTTCGCCTGCGCCCCCCTCGGCGGGATGGACCTGGAGTTCGACCAGGTGGTCTTCTACGGGACCCCACTGGAGGTCCTGAAGATCGTCCAGGCCTATCTCTGGGGAAACGGGGCCCGCCTGGGCTTCTCTACCTGCGCCAAGTACGGGGTCTGCGTAGAGGGGATGGCCGGCAGCTACAGGGCCAAGGAGCCCTCCCTGGGGTTCCCCTGCATGGGGGAGAGGGTGAGCTCCATAGTACAGGAGCAGGAGATGTTCATCGTCGTCCCGGCGGAGGACCTGGACGGAGTGATGGAGGGCCTGGAGAAGACCAGGCACCTGCTGCCCACGCCCATGCCCTTCAGCGGCGTGGACCAAGAGCCCACATTCCTCCCCGACTACTACCTGACGGAGAACGCCAGGGCGAAACGTCACGAAACCAGGCCCGGGGCTTAGCCCCCATTTCATCCAATGAATCGATGGGCTCCTCCGCGGCAGGGCTCCTCACCCTCCCATACCTTATAAGGTTGTCAGAACGGTTCTTTTCAGATCTGGCCATGTCATCGCTCTTCGAGCCTTTCAGGATAGGGTCCATGGAGGTCCGAAACAGGTTCATGAGGTCAGCCACAACATCAGCCTGGTCCGACGAGAGGGGCATAGTGCGGCCCGAGATCGTAAAGCTCTATGAGGGATTGGCGAAGGGCGGAGTGGGCCTAATGGTGAAGGGCCACCTCTACGTCGCCGACGGGGGAAAGGCCCACGGGGGGATGGCAGGCGTCAGCCACGACTACCACGTCCCCAAGCTCAGGGAGCTGACCGAGGCCGTCCACGAGAACGACGGAAAGATCGTTGCCCAGCTGAACCACGCCGGGTACAACAGCGTCGTGGAGAGGGCCGGCCCCTCCGACTACGCCGGAGATGGGTGGAGGGCTAGGGCCCTGACCGAGGGGGAGATATGGGAGGCGGTGAGGGCCTTCGGGGACGCAGCCGACAGGGCGGTGGAGGCGGGCTTCGACGGGGTCCAGATCCACGGCGCCCACGGGTACCTAATCTCCCAGTTCCTCTCCAAGCACGCTAACAGGCGCACGGACGGGTGGGGAGGGAGCCTCGAGAACAGGATGAGGCTGCTGATGGAGGTCTACGACGAGGTGAGGGGCAGGCTGGGGGAGGGGGTGCCGATCATGCTGAAGATGAACTGCGACGACTTCTCCCCAGATGGGTTTACCGTCGATGAGAGCACGAAAATCGCGGAGGTCATATGCAAGAGGGGCCTAGACCTCATCGAGCTCAGCGGAGGGGGCGTGGGGCAGCAGCAGGAGCTAAGGTCACGGGCCAGGTCCGCGGACCCGGAGCTGGCTGAGGCGAGCTTCGCTGGCCACGCCCAGAGGATCAGGCCCGCCACCAGGCCGACGCCCCTGGNNGGATAAGGACCCGTAGGTGCATGGAGGCCCTGATCGGGAAGGACGTGGCAGACGTCGTCTCGATGAGCAGGCCCTTCATAAGGGAGCCCGACCTGGTGAGGAACCTGGAGGCGGGCCAGCAGGAAATCTCATGCACTAGGTGCGACGCCTGCCACGACGGGAGCGTCTTCGGGAAGGAGATGCTCCGCTGCCACCTAGGGTGAAGACGATACGCCTCCCCTTTCTATTTTAACACTCGATAATACGAGGGATCACGCTGCCCCGGTTCTGTCACCCTGAGGGGCCCCGAGCGCAATGCTGATTGGATGGTTCCCCATAAATAAGGGGGATCGACATGGGGACGAGCTTGCCCCTGTACGCGGAAGACAGCTACCTGAGTGAGTTCGAGGCCAGGGTCGTGAGGGCGGGGCCCAGGTTCGTCGTCCTGGACAGGACGGCCTTCTACCCTGAGTCCGGGGGGCAGTCCAGCGACACAGGCTTCCTTGAGGCGGGGGCCGAGAGGGTCAGGGTCTTCAAGGTGCTGAGGAGGGGGCGTGAAATATTCCACTATATCGATGGGAACGTCCCCGTTGGGGCAGAGGTCCGAGGGTTCATAGACTGGGAGCCCCGGTTCCTCAACATGCGTAGGCACAGCGGGGAGCACCTCCTAACGGGCCTGTTCGAGGAGGAGGGGGCTGGGCCGAAGGTCTACTCGGATCTGGAGCGCCTGGAGTTCCAGCCCTCTGACCTAACCGAGGAGGTCGTGAACAGGGTGGGGAAGAAGTTCAACGAGGTGGTGGATGCCGACGTACCCGTCAGGATATACTACGTGGACAGGGAAGGGCTGGACGTGGGCGAAGACGAGAGGAAGGCTTCCTTCCTTGAAAAGATACCTGGGAACGTTCAGAGGCTGAGGATGGTGGAGATAGGGGGCCACGCCCTCACATTCTGCTTCGGAACCCACGTGAGGAGCACTGGGGAGATAGGGCACCTGGAGAAGCTTGAGATGGCCGAGGGGAGGAGGCAGAGGAGGATCGTCCACTTCGCCCTAGAGTAGGTCGTCGTGGAGGATTTTCCGGCCCTGGGATGCACAAATTTATCCATGGGTGTGCGTTATCTGCTAGATTCAGGTTTGGGGGTTTTGCGGGGTTGACGGAGCGCTCCACGATGTCAGACATCGTCTCAATCTACGTGCCCTCCTTCTTCATCTTCCTCGGCATGAGCATCATCTCCCCCATTCTGCCCATCTACGCCAGGTCCTTCGACGTCTCCTATACCCTAGTCTCCCTCGCAATATCCATGTACGCCTTCGGAAGGTTCCTCGCCGACCTCCCGGTGGGGATGGTAGCGGACAGGTTCGGCAGAAGGCCCCTGATGATCGTGGGTACCCTCCTGCTCACCGTCACCGCCTACCTGAACGCCATCGCCGGCAGCTTCGGAGAGTTCCTCATATACCGCCTCATCCAGGGCCTGGGCTCCTCCATGTGGATGACCAGCAGGACCACCCTCCTCGCCGACATCCTGAAGCCCGAGGAGAGGGGGCGTATAATGAGCTACTTCCAGGCCTTCATGCTCTTGGGCTCATCGGCGGGGCCCACCGTCGGGGGCTTCGTCGCCACCGCCTGGGGCATAAGGGCTCCCTTCTACTTCTACGCCCTCACTGGGCTGATCAGCCTGATAATCACGATACTACTCATAAAGGAGCCCGAGGGCGTCAAGCACCACAGCGAGGGGAGCCAGTTCTCCTTCCGGACCTTAAAGAGGCTCATGTCCAACAGGAGCTACAGCATGGCCTGCCTGGCCACGTTCACCGTCTTCTTCATGAGGACCGGGATCAGGGGCACCATGATCCCTCTCTACGCCGACGGCGTCCTAGGCCTGGACGAGGCCGCTATAGGCACAGTGATCAGCTACGCCACCATCATCAACCTGGTGATGACGATCCCGATGGGGTATGCCATAGACTACTTCGGGAGGAAGCCCCCCATAGTCTCCACGCTCTTCCTCACCGCCTTGTCCTCCCTGGTCTTCCCGTTCACCACCGACTACGCCCAGATGTCCCTCGCAGCCGTCCTCCTCGGCGTGGGCACAGGAGGCTCGGGCCAGGCGCCCCTCGCCCTCGCGACGGACGCCACGATCCACGAGCCCCACGGCGTCTCCATGGGCCTCTACAGGCTCTTCGGGGACATAGGGTTCGTCGTGGGCCCCATCGTCCTGGGCTTCATAGCTGACGGCTACGGCCTCAGGATGCCCTTCTACTTCATGACCTTCCTGATACTGATCAGCGCCGTCCTGATGCAGATCTTCGCGAGGGAGACCTACAGCGCGAGGAAGAACAGGAAGGAGAAGGAACTGGAGGCATAGGAGCCCTTACCCCTGCTAGATAGCCTCGATCTTGTTCAGGGATTCAATAGGTTTTTAGGGGCCTGTGTTCCCAGCTAAGTAGGTGAAAAAGGAAGAATGATTTGGTGGTTCATAGGCGGGCTGTTGCTCGTCGCGGCCCTGATCCTGGTGGGGATCTACATCTACTACTACAACCGTATCCGGATACTCGACAACCGCATAGAAGAGGCATGGGCCCAGATAGACGTCCAGCTAAAGAAGAGGTTCGACCTCGTCCCAAACCTCGTGGAGACGGTGAAGGGTTACGCCTCCCACGAGAGGAGCATATTCGAGAAGATAGCCGAGGCCCGGGAGAGGATGGTCACGGGAGGTAGGCAGGAGAGGATGGACGCCTCCAACGAGCTTACAGGCGCCCTCAGAAGCCTTTTCGCCGTCGCTGAGGCATATCCTGACCTCAAGGCCAGCCAGAACTTCAAGCTGCTTCAGGAGCAGCTGGAGGGCATAGAGAACAAGATAGCATACTCCAGGCAGTACTACAACACCTCCGTCCTCGCCTTCAACAACGTTATAACGACGATACCCGGATCGTGGTTCGCGGCAGGCCGCCAGAAGAGGGACTTCCTCGAGATCCCCGAGGAGGAGAGGGAGCCCGTCAAAGTGGAGTTCTGATGGAGCGCACCAGCTTCTACGAGGAGATGAGGAGGAACAGGAGGGACAGCCTCCTCCTAGCCATCCTAGTCTCCGCCATCCTCTTCGTCCTCGTCTACACCCTCGTCTACGCCTTCGCCCCGGAGTACACCCTGTTTGCCCTCCCCGTCGCGGCCCTCATGATAGTCTCCTACACGTGGAGCTCTTACCAGTACGGGGACCAGATAGTCCTCTCGACGACGGGCGCGAGGCCCGCCGAGGGGCCCGAGTACACGTACCTCAGGGACTCCGTGGAGGGGCTCAGCATAGCGGCCGGCATCCCTCCTCCCAAGGTCTACGTGGTCCCCAACGACGAGATGAACGCCTTCGCGACTGGGAGGGACCCTGAGCACGCCAGCGTGGCGGTGACCACTGGCCTCATGAGGAACCTGAACAGGCAGGAGCTTGAGGGGGTGGTAGCCCACGAGATAAGCCACGTGAGGAACAGGGACATCCAGTTCATGACCCTCGTCGCTGTCCTCGTGGGCCTCTCTGCGATCCTCAGCCACATAATACTCAGGAGCTACAGGTGGGGAGGGGGCAGGAGGGGGCGCAGGGAGAGGGGGGGAGGCCTCCAGGCCATCGTCCTCATCCTGGGGTTCGTCCTAGCCATATTCGCCCCGATAGCGACTAGGCTCGTCCAGTTCGCGGTCTCCCGCAGGAGGGAGTTCTTGGCGGATGCCTCTGGGGCTGAGCTGACCCGGTACCCTGAGGGGCTCGCCTCTGCGCTTGAGAAGATAGCCGGGCACAACAGGGGGGAGATGGACGTGAGCGAGGCGGTCAGCCACCTGTTCATAGCCGACCCGAACAGGAGCGCCCTAGACGCCCTTTACGCTACCCACCCCCCAATAGAGGAGAGGGTGAGGCGGCTCAGGGCGATGTAGCCCCGGTTGTGAACGTTGCCGCTCATAGCGTTTTTGGGGGGATTACTGTGGTAGTTATGTTTGTTTTTCGCGTCGGCTACTTGTCATAAGGTTTTCAGGTTTTTCATGTTCCCGTGTGAAGGTGGTGGGTCTGGGGGTCTCGGTGTTCAATTTTCCGTGCTGGGTCGGTTGCTCGGGAGAACTATTTTGTGCTGGATCGGGGAGGAGCCTTTTTTCGGGTTCCTTTCGCCGTTCGGATTGGTTTTCATGGGCGCTGCCGCGCGCGGTGGAGAATAAAATCTTACCCAGGATGGAAATGACCTTCTCTGATCCAGGTAAGCGATATTTTCTCGCATACAAATATGGTGGATGGAGGCTGCAGGTCGTCCATATCTCAGAAGCATAAGTGGCAACAAGCGAATAATCAACGGTGACTAGTTTGGGGGAAATTTGGTGGAGGTGGGTCCATGTACGTCTATAATGTCATTTTAGACATGATTAAAATCGCCAAATATTTGAACAATTTGTGTATCACTCAATCCTGAATTTGATAAAACTTCTGAAAACGTGGCAATTTGATCCGGTGTGCCGGTGAGAGGAATCTGCCTGTATTTTGCTAATTTTTTTAGATAACCCTCTTTATCTGTCGTTCTATTAAAAACGTAGTTTAAAGTTAAATTTAATACATTCACAGCTTCTTCTAATGGCATTCTTCCAATATTCCAAATATCAAACCCGAGCTCTTCCGTAGCAAAGTCAATAGCTCTTTCTAATGGAAGCATCGAATGATTCTCAAAAACCTTTGGAATAGGGATCGGTCCAAATCCAATAGGGCCGGCGTGGGGATATCTAGGCATGTCAATACCACCTGATGAAAAGCATGCTTCGGATATTGCGTATAGACAAACAATGTCCATCACATTAAATTCTAAAGTTCCTATCGTTCTATCTGAACACTCGCATTCAGGATGATATGCAATGCTGCATTTTGCCTGACAAGCTCCTTTTTGAAAATCCGTATCCACGCCCCCCATACATACTAAGTTTCCTACAGGGTTTGGTAAAACGACTCTTGGATCTGCAAACTGGTTTGATTCCGCACAGCATGAAGCTGTCGCACCAAAACGTCCCATCATGAAATCGTTGCCTAAAGCTTGTGCTGTAAGAAGGTCTTCATAAAACATTGAAAAATCTTTACAGCTTGAACATGCTTCGTCGACGCAACTTGCATCACGTCCTTTAGAAAAGTCGATATTCCCATCAGAGTCCGTATGGAACATGTCCCCTCCAGGATGTATGATTATATACTCGTCCCAAGTTCCATCGGGGCGGTCTATCCGGATGATGTCCATTGTACTTGAACCACTATTTGAATAACTCGTCTTAGTAGTCACATTTCCGTTCGAATGATAGGTCGTAGTTTGTGTCGCAGTTCGACCGCCCCCGGGATCGCCAGATTGCCTATATCGGACGTATGAGTATGTTGTACCATCTGAATTCGTACCACTTACAGTCACAGTTCCATCGCCATTGTCAGTTATTGTTTCAGTTGAGGTTGTGCTATCATTAGTAGTGTCAGTGGTATCAGTGGTGTCGGTAGTATCTGAAGGATCGGTGGTGGTTGTGGAGGTGTCTTCTCCTTCCATCATAGAACCCATTAGAGTATTTTCACAGTCCATTCTCATCTCATTTGCGAGTCGCATGGCTTCCTCTGTAAAAGTGTCCCCTCCAGTTTCGAGCGCGTATTTCATCATCTCTGACATGCACCCTGATTGACCTCTACCAAACGGATCAATACCGGTGATCCCAGAGAACCCAGTCATATCAACTTCATCATCGTCCGATGGCCACTTTGCACATTTTCCTAAATCTTGGATTAATTCCTCCGCAGTCAAGTCCTCACTGATTGGATTATCTAGTGCAGCCCATCTTCCAAATCCACAATTTATGAGATACTCTTTTTCTGGATCTAAGTTGAACACCTCATAAATCCGGGCTATGTCGCTGAGAATAGCTTTAATCATTTCTATATCATAAAAGGCTAAAAGTGGTTCAAGATCAATATAATCGATTCTCCCAGTATCTCGGATTTGATAAATACCTTTTGTGTTAGTTTTAACAAAAGTCGGAATTTCTGGAGTCGTTAGAATGCTTTCAACAACTTTTTTATAAGTATAAATTTGTTTACCCATCTCCTGAGTATGAAGGGCTCGTAATTTAGATATGCCACTTGTTAGCAGTGCTTTTTTACGGTTAAACCTCCCTGGGTTGTCCTCATTTTCCAAATTTTTTATCCCTAAACTGAATCTATTAATTTTTATGTTTAGAAGGTCGAGATTTTTCTGCTTTCTTGCAAGATATTCATTATGATAAAAAATCCTCTTTTCAATGATGTCTCGGCATAATTTTTGTTTACTTTTTGGGTAATGTAAACATTCTTTGAGTGCTTTTTTATATGTAATATCAATAAATCTATTGTTTTCTTCTAAAGTTGATTTTTCCAAATTATCCACCATTGATGGATTATGTTACAACTTTTTAACTTTTTCTAAGACTAAGCGCGCGCACAATGTTTTTATCGTTCACTTTTGTTTGAATAATCGCAAGGTGAGCTGGGTTGAAAGAATGGGAGTGCGTGCAGGTCGGCCACCACAAGGACATCGGTAAAACTATCGACGAGTGGCAAAGGAACGGTTGGCGCCTCCACACGTACACCTGCGCACAGATGCGTCCCGGATTGGAGATCCTACACTACCTGCTGTTCGAGAGGGGAGAGTAGAACCAAGCAGATCGTAGCCTTACAGGTCTCCAGGTCCGCCCCCTCCATCACCAGGGAGTTTAGAGACCGAGCAACCCGTCCAGATCCGACCACATAGGAGATCTCAGGTACACCTCCCGTCCTTCGCCTTGAAGCTCCTGAAGAGGATGCCCGTCCCCCTTCGAACGAGACGACGCACCCCAGGATCCCAACTCCGGAACCTCCCCCGGAGAGACCCAAAAATTCACAGGAACAACAGAAACATGTTCAAAAAAGGAACCAAAAACAAAGACACAAACAAAACAATGTTCACTGAAAGGCGCAAAGAAGCTCAACGAAAAACCACCAGCCCCCCGGAAAACCCTTATGACCTGCCACTGACGCG
>JABAOC010022866.1_pt1 | contig 15918 bp, 12 predicted proteins | sample 7062161 | NCBI WGS metagenome assembly JABAOC01 (sample SAMN14538625, study PRJNA623070) | marine sediment metagenome | biome: marine biome [ENVO:00000428]; feature: marine pelagic biome [ENVO:01000023]; material: deep marine sediment [ENVO:00002113] | place: India: Gulf of Khambhat ... | reverse complement strand
GCTCCCCATCCCCTTCGTGAGCTTCCCGCTGTCATCGTAGGCGTCCAGCCTGAAGGACCAGGTCAGGTCGCTTTCCTCCGGGGTCTGGTGAAGGAGATCGGCGTAGCGTATGCGTATGTAGTTCCCTCCGTCCCCCAGCCTTATGGTCCTCGAGCCAAGGCAGTTTATCGATTCCTTCAGGAACCCGTTTTCTATGTCGCTGTCCGTTATCTCCAGGTAGGCCTGCAGGGGGATCGCTTCCACGCCGAGGTCGCTGGAGCCGGAAACCTGGATGAATTCCTCTCCCTTTTTCAGGAGAACGCTGAGGGAGAATGAATAGTAATGGAGGCCTTCGCCGGGAGCGAGTTCTCCCTGGCCGCACGTAACCTTTTCCAGGAGTTTTGCGGTTGGTATGTTGCAGGTTATGCTGCCCGCCTGGAAGGTGCAATATCTGTCTGCGTGCTGGATTTCCTGCCCATCGAGGATTATCTTCTCCTGGAGGAGGGAATCGGCCTGGAGGTTCATGAGTTTGGCGTTCACCTTCACTTGATCAGGATTCGTTTGCTTGTGGCCCTGGCAGTAAAGCTTGTCAGGGGTGATGGACTGTATGTCTATCTGGAGTTCGCCGGGAAGGACGTAAACCTTGGTCTGGTTGGTGAGCGTGTAGGTATTCCCGTCCGAAACCCTTATGGTGACATCAATCTTGTTCTCCCCGGTTAGGGCATCACTGGGAGGAGTTATCTTCACGTCGCAGGAGAAATCATAATCTATCTCGCTCTCCACGCACGTCCCCGAGGTGATCCATTTGGTGGGCTGGAGCGAGGCGGAATGCTTGAGGTCGTTCTCGACCGCGTTGTGGACCGTTATCAACAGAGTGGCATCGCTTGTGTTTCCGGGTTCGATCTCTATCTTTCCCGGGATGGTTGAGTGTATCTCGAACCAGGGTTCAATCCCGACCTCCTCGGTGGTGATCTTTATGTTGTAGGGATAGGTTAATGTCGTTCCTTCCACCGCGAATATGACAGAGATATGGTCTCCGGAATAATCCGAGGGGATCGCGAAGGACGTTTGAGAACACCGGTAGTAATCGCGGTTGCTCGTTGAGCTGACCTTCTGGCAGCTCATTGACTCGTCCGCCTTGTCTAGATAGGAGTAAACGAATTTCGGAGTTCCGATTGTTTCGGGATACTGGATATAAAGATTCACAGTGGTCTGCGTGGTCTTTCCCACAGGAAGAACGTCAGGGAAGACCGAATAGACCTGCATGTGGGGCTCAGGGAGGTTTAGATAAACCTTCTGCGAGTTGCTCACGAGTTCCTTTTCCGGGTAGGAAAATTTTAAAACCAGGTCCAGGCTGTTGGTCATGAGCGGGCATAAATCCCCCTTCGGTATGTAACATTCGTAAACACCGCCGGAACCCGAACAGGTCAGGGGTTCGAACGTTTCGCTGTCAAGGGAGTATTCGGTGGTTGGGGTTCCCTGGATGTTCTCGACCTTTGCCTGAACGGTCAGGGAAGAATCCTTCACGCAGTCCAGGGGGGAGGAGGTGGAAATTATTGTTAAGCTTGGTTCCGGAGGGGGGGATTTTATCGTGATCATGTAGTTCGCAAGCAATGATTTCAGCTGGCTTCCCTGGTATCCGTCAAGCCTGAACGTAATCCTGTCCACGCCCTCCCTTCCGGAGGGGATATCCAGTTCGATGGAGCATTTGTAGTAATTCATGTTCGTGAAGGAGTTGTGGAGAGTGCAGGTGGCGGACTGGAAGGAGTTGTCGAGGTATTTGTACTTGAAATCGGTTTCGGTGTAAGAGAGCGAATCGGGATAGTTCACGTGGAGGAGGACTTCTGTTGATGTTATCTGGCCGGATGTGAAGACCTCGGGAGTGACCGTATCTATCCCCAGGCTCGGCGGGGGGAATGTTACCTTAATGTTAACAGGACTCGAGGTAACCTCTGTCTCTGAGTATTCGAACTTGAACGTGATGTCAAGATCCTCCTGGAGTAGGCTGCATATCTCGTTTTCGGGTATCCTGCAGATGAAAGTCCCTCCAGAACCCGAACAGCTCATGGTTTCGAAATTGACTCCGTCAAAGGTGTAGTGTTTGGAAGGGCTTCCGACAGGAGGGTTGGTAACCCTCAGGTTCGCGGTCAGCTCGGTGTCTATACCGCAATCGAATATGCTGGGTATCACAGAATTGACAATCAGACCCGCAGGCGGGGTCTGGAGTGTCACTGGAAACTCCCCGGAAAGGGTAACGGCGTTCTTGTACGTGAAGTGGAGGGAGAGGGTTGATGTTTTCGGGGGGGAACAAACAGGGAATTCATCAACAGGAATCGAACACTGGTATTCGTAAATGCTTTCGAGCGGGTCCGAGATGGAACAGGTTATGGAACCGGGACTTGACTGAACGCCGTCTATCGTGTAGTGATAATCCTGGAAGTAGCAATCCTCCTCACCGCAGTTTATGGCGCTCGCGTTCTCCACGTGCGCGGTAACGCTTATAACCTCCTGGCTCCCGCAGGTAACAGTTTGTGGATTCCAGGTATCAACCTTAAGTTTCGCTTCGCTCACAACAGGCGGTTCGCCTCCGCTGTTGTAGAAGGCAACGGGGTTCGAAATCTTCCCGTCACCGCCGAAAATGAAGGCCCATTCCTTCGAGCTTCCCTCGAAGCTGTTCCCTGTCAGTATGCCTGCATGGAAGGTGGGAGTCCCTGTCACAGAGGGGTCCACCTCGTCCTCATTCCCCGTAAGCTCGTAAAGCTTGCTCACAGGGGATCCTTCAACAAGCGTGAGAACAGAATGGTCAACCCAGTTTGTCGGGACGCTCAGGTAGGATTCGATGTAGTTTTTGACCGTTTCCCCCTGCACGCCTGGTTTGAGGTAAACGTTAAGCTTGTCGAGGTCGTAGTTTTTGGCTGCGAACTGCCTCACGCCCTCCTCTTCTATGATGTCCCAGCTCCCTGTCCAGACCTCCTTCCCTTCCATCTCCATCTTCACGAGGATGAGGAAATTCGCGACATCGTTTCTCTGGACATCACTCCACCTGGTCTCATCATTGAACCAGAGGGTCGCGTTGAAGGGACTCACGGAGATCGCGGGGAGTATCCCGTTCTGAAGGCATTCCACAGGGTTGTAATCCTTACAGCGGTAGAGATAAACCTTCTTTATTGTTTTCCCCGGGTCCTTGCTTGAAAGCGTGATACGTGCGTATTGGATATTCATTCTGTAGGGAAACGAGAATTCCCTTTCTATGAGCTGGTCAAAATCGGGCATGCTCGTTTGGAATTCCTGATCGTCCGTGGTGAACACGCTTATCTGGAAGCCGAAAGCGAAGGGCATAGAAACGATTAGGTAAGAGCCAATTGCTGCAAATATCTGAATCAGGACTATCTCGAGTCTTCTCATGCTATCATACACATGTCGGGTTCTGCGGAGAGGTGCTGACAGGGTTTATGCCGCAGTTTCTCAGAACCGTTCCGAGCTGTTCGGCCTCGCCCTCTCCTATCGATTCGTTTATATCAGTTTCTTCAAATTCATCGTCATCCATCCTAAGAACAACGGGCAGGTAGAGGTAGATGTCCTTGTTTGTTTCTCCCAGCCCGAAACTGGCGTCGACGTAACCCAGCATCATTTCGAAATTCCTTGTCACGAAGGCGGAGACATCGAAGGTGTTCGGGTAGAGGCCTTCCACAATCCTTGTGTTCACCAGGCCGCCCTCGGCGTAGTTGTCGAAAACAAGATCCATATCCTCGGGCACCCAGATGCTTGTGTCTCTCGGTGAGAAGCTCGAGAATGCGGTCAGGCTCCCGAGCTCGAGAATTGGTCTGGGCCTCCTAATCACAGAGTATCTCTGACAGTTCAGCTGGTTGGTTCCGAACCTGTTCACGTTTATGCACTTGAGCGGAACCCCGTTGAAATGCAGGGTTATGTTTTCCTGGACCTCGGTAAGCTCGATTGTCTTGTCCTCTATCTCGCTCGCGGGCAGGAAGTCTCCGTAGCTCTTGTAACCGTTTTTGTAGACGTGGAGTTCGGCCAGCCCGCAGGGGATCGCTCCCTCCGCAACTCCGTTGGCATCCGTCCTTCCCACGCTGCATATGTCATACGTAACATCCGCTCCCTCTATCGGACTTCCCTGCCTGTCCCTGACCGTTATCTTTGCCTGGCAGTTCGCCTGGTTCACGCAGAGCTGCATGTAATCACTCTCTACTTCCTCCAGATCAAGGGAACAGTTTCCGGGCATGGTGTTGGTTATTTCAGAGATGATCGCGAAGTTGAACATCTGGTTCGTAAGGGAATCCTCAACATGAACTATGATGGGATGGCGGACGTTGTAGGAAACGAAAAAGGGAGTTACGCAAATGGGAACGAAAGACATCATGGGTGTGGCAACGAAATTTATGGGATTGGGCGAGAACAAGAAGTTCTGGTTCAGGTCCCAGGAAGGCGGGTATTCGAAGTATACCTCGAGATCGGGATAGGTCTTCCCTCCAACAACATTCACAGGAGTGAAGCAGTTTTTGTCAATTGATCTGAGAGGTTTCTCGTTCCACAGGACCTGGGTGACAGAGAGCGTTATCGCCTTTCTCATGGGAGAAATCAGGTCTGTCTTTGTCTTGTGGATCATCTCCCCGCAGCCTGTCAGAACCCCGAAGGGACGGAGCCAGTCCTCGGAATCCGGGTCTGTCGGGAACTTGGTCATGCATCTTATCAGGGCTCCCTCAAAAATCCTTCCCTGGGTGTTGTCGGTCACGAAGTTCCTGCTGAACTCAAGAATGTCGTAAAGCTTTGTCGGAACCGAAACCTCGTAGGGCTGGGGTATGCTGTACTCCTCGATTTTTGTGGGAAGATCAACCTTGACCCTTATGTTGTCCTTTAAAATGTCAACATCAATATCCATCTTGTTGAAATCGAAAACCACCTTCTTCTTGGCGAATTCCTCCTCGGTTTCCAGGTTGCCCATGATGTACGCCCCTATCCCTGCCTCTATTTCTTTTTCGATGTCCGGTATGCTCACCTGGTCGCATGCCTGCCAGACAGGGACCTTGAACATCCCGAAATCAACGTTCAGCACGCTCTGGGGGGTCAGCATGCCTCCCTGGTTGTATATCAGCTTCATCTGCTCCTTCAGGCCTGTTCTGATCAGGGTGTTCACGGAGTCCTTAACGGTCTTTGCCTCCTGCTCAATGCCTGTCACCGGAGGTGGCTGAACAGCTGTTTGCTGGAGGGCGAGAATTATAACAATCAGGGCGATGAGAATGATGGCGGCTATTGCGACAAATTCGACCTGTCCCTTTCGGAAACTCATATTATTATATTTCATACTATCACTTATAACTTTTATATACAGGTCTCATTGTTGTAGTAAATCCTGTAGCCAACCTGTTGCGTAACCCCCTCCACGGTGTAGCCCAGGGTGAAGGCGTAAAGGCTCGAGGGGTTGTTGTTCGGGTTTGTCCTTAAAATGCTGTCTATGGAATACGGACCGTATTCCCCTTCAAGGCCCGGAAGCAACAACGCGGTTGTGAAAGGTCTCTCGAAATTCTGCATAACCAGGCGGGAGATGAAGTTTTCTGTCAGGTTCAGTTTTTCGAAGTTGTATTTTATCGTGAGCGTATCCCCCCTGCATATCTCCCCGTCGTAATCGAGCGTGCCTGTCCTGTCTGAGATGAAATACAAACTCACCTGGTCGGCCGCGATGTCCGGCCTCAGGATGCCGTGGACCTCGGAGTTAACGCGGGCCATTGCTATCGCCAGGAGCGTGTTCTTCATGTATTCCATGTAATCCGCCAGGATGTTCTGCGCCCTGAGCTGGATGTTGATCTCCTCCCTGGCGACCGCTACCGCCTCCGTGGCGATGTTTATTGCGATGTCCATTATCACAGCGTTCATAAGCAAGAGAGCGAGCGTTACCATTATTTTAAGCGGGCCCGAAAGCGTCGTTATAACTTTGCACAGAAACGTTACAACGCCTGCAGCCGGAGTTTTAGAGAGCAGGAAGGTGGCAACCATGCATAAATAGCCCTTCCATCTCGAGCTTATATTGTTCCAGAAGCTCTCTCCGACACAAGTAACCAGGGATTTAAGGTAATCGAGTATGTTGCCCGGGACGCTCAGCTCCCTGTTTATCGCGCCCCTCTCGAAATCTTCGATGTTCTCTATCTCTATGTCCACAGCCTTCATTGCGGCTTCCCCTATGCACCCTATCACCCCCGGACCCGCGCTCATGAGTATGGAAAGCATCTCGTCCTGAACAATCCTCAGGATTATGAACACCTCATTCCCCACCTTCTCAACAACCTTCAGGAACTGGCCTGTGTTTTCCGCAATCCCCCTGAACGTGTCCCCCAGGAGACCTGGAAGTGTTCTCCCGTACGTCTGGGACATCTGGTTCAACCATTTTATGTCGTTGAGCTGTTTCTCAAGAACAACAAGCTTGCAGCAGAGGCTGATAAAATCAATCCAATACGCTGCCGATTCTAAATCGCCTCTCCACTTTTGCCATTTCTTGAGCTGTTCCTTTTTCTCCTCCAGGGCCTTCTTCGCGCCCAGGAAATCGTGTATCGCCTTCCCCTCCATCTCGACCTCTGCGGATTCGGTGAGGGTCTGGTAATAGTTTATGTGCTTTATCTGCATGGAGAGGTTGAGATCCCTTGATTTTGTGGTGGTCCCGGATCCGGAAGGGAAAGGGAGCGTATCTTTCGTAATGAAAACCATGCATTCGTAGTTGTTGTATCTCTCTCGCCTGCAGTAGGTAGCGGTTTCGTTCTCGTCCCCGAGCTTGTAGGTAAAATCAAAGGCCTCTATGTATTTGGGGACGTTTCCTGTTATCGTAACAGAAACGTTTTGCTGGGGGTTCACGGGTATGCAGAGCCCTTCCTGGTTTATTATCTGGCACTCAATCGTTTCGATGTCATCGATGCTCAGGCCGAGGTTAAGGGTCTGGGAGAAGATGGTGGTTTCGAAGCTGTCCGAAACCACATAATCCCTGTTCCTTGCAAGAATTTCGAGAGGTATCGATCCCCCGCGGCAGCTCGAAAAGAAGGTGCTCGGAACCGTGAGAATGCACATGTAGATGTCGTTCTTCCCTTCCTCTCTGTAATCCCCTTCCAAGGTTAGCTCGCAATCTATCAGTTCTCTCAACTCCTGCGAGTTGTTTATCCTCAGAGACCACTCGGTTTCTCCGTGGAAAACCTCTGTGTGCTCCAGAACGAGGGGAACATCCACTATGCTGCCCGTCAGGCAGTTTATCCTTGGTTTGGGTTGGGGAGGATACGTCACCTGAAAATCTATTCTCAGGTTGGGTTGTATCCCAGGTTTTGTTATCACGATCCTTTTGGAATCCGAAAGCCTGAAACGACCGGTCTCCGTTTGCACATCCAGAAAGAGATCAAGCCTGTTGTCCATCCTCTCCATGGGGCAGGAGGGGATTTTCGAAATCAGTTCCTCGACATCCAGATGGCACGAGATCTCCTCGTTGCTTATCAGGTTTCTCGTGGGGGTGCAGAGCAGCGAGGAACTAACGTTATACCTCCTGTCCGTGTAATAAAGGTCTGTCACGTAGGCCTCGATGACGGTTATGTTGGATCCCGAGGGGAGGTTCTCCATGAACATGTGAAAGCTTATGTAATCAGAGGATTCGCAGTCCACGGGTTTCAGATCATCGATTATGCGGAGGTTCGGTTCGAATATGCTCATCCTCGCTCTCTTCCCGGTTTCGAGCGAACTTCCAACGGCGTAGGAGTAGACAAAGGGGATGGAAATTATAAGATAACATGCGGCGAATATCAGGATTGTTAGAATTTGTTTTTTTGGCATACAGTAATTATTTGTTTTTGATTGTTTTTATTTTAAACCGACGGCCGAAAAGGCAAACCCAAGTCGTCATTTGAAGTTTAACTCTTATAAACCATGCTCACAATATTAAACATATGGCAGGGGCCAAGAAGAAGGCAGCAGGGAAGGAAGAGCCTGAGAAGATCAGGGAGGAGAAGAAGAGGCTTGAGGTAATCAAAAAATTCACCAAGGCTGTCCTGAAAAAATACGGTCCTGTTGTCCGTTCTGTCGTCCTGTTCGGTTCCAGCGCCAGGGGTTCGTGGAAAAAGGAGAGCGACATAGATGTTTTCATAATAATAGATGACACGAAACAAAAAATCACGCCAAGCGTGAAGGAACAGATGGAAGACGATTTTGACGTTATAGCGAAGAAGCTCTCGAAAAAGCTTTCTGTGCAGCAGCCCTACCTCCTCACCGAATTCTGGAACATGGTCAGGATAGGACACCCTATCGTGTTTAACTTCATCCGCGAGGGGGTTCCTGTTTTTGACAAGGATATCTTCCTTCCAATCAAACGTTTGCTGCAGATGGGGGAGATCAAGCCCTCGAAAGAAGCTGTTGAGAAATACATAGACCGCGCCCCGAAGAGGATCAAGAGGGTGGAGAACGCGAAGATGTACATGGTGGCGGAGGATTGTTATTACGCGATGCTGGAAAGTTTACAGGCGGTTCTAATGTTCCTGGGGAAGACTCCTCCGAGACCGTCGGATGCAGCGGATGCTATGAGGAAAACGCTCGTTGAGATGAATCTCGTGAAGCCCGAGTACGCGGACTGGCTGGACGGGGTGATAAACACAAGGAAAAAGATCGAACACAAGAAGATGAAGACCCTCCCCGGAAGCGAGGTTGACCAGTGGATCGAGCGTTCGAAGAAGTTCGTGAAGGAGATGCAAAAGACGCTAGTCAGGGTGGAGGTTTTGAAGAGAGAAAACCTCATCGAGAAATCCTACGTGATCATGACGGAAACGATTCTCACCATCCTGAAGTCCATGAACAAGATTCCGAAGAAGGGAGAATCCGTGGGCAGATACTTCGAGGAGCATGTTGTCAAACCGGGTCTCATCTCGGACAAGTACCTCGAGGTCTTCAATGAACTCGAGAAGATGAAGAAGGTCGTTAAGGAGGGGAAGATCCTGGACCTCCAGAAGCAGGACATCCTCATGCACAGGGAGTACGTCCGCAAATTCATAAGGGAGGCTGGGAAGATCCTTAAAGGGAAGATCAAGACCTGATTTTTTCTGCAATATTTACTATCTTCTCCACAACCTGATTGATTTCGAGGTGAGTGGTGTCTATCACGTGATCGTAATGCGACCCGTCCATGAAATTATCGATCCCATAGTATTTTCTGTATCGCTTTCCATCGCTCTCTATTCTCTTCTTCATTGATTCCAGGATTTCTTCAACGTTCGCTTTCTTCTCCTCATCAGGCCTCTGGTCTTTGAATATTCTTTCGGCTGCTGTTCTAAGGTTCACCTTTAAAAATATTTTGATTGAATCGGGAATGAAGTGGAAACCTAACCTGCTCTCTATGACAAAATTGTCTTCTTTTCTGGCAAGGGTCTTCTGGTATTCGTCCACCTCTCTGTCTGTCCATTCCTCCTTCACACCTATCTCGTTCAGCTGGTCGATCGTTAATCCCCTCTCCATCGCCATTCGCCCCCGGAGGTCGCCGATGGAATAGAATTTTAAACCGAGTTTTTTTGCAACAAGCCTTCCGACCGTTGTCTTCCCAGAGCCGGGCAGACCAGAAATCGTTATGATCATCTGACCATGTCCCCCAGTTCTTGAAGCATTCCCAGTATATCTTTCTCCCTGTTGGGCGTTTCGAAGATGAGGGTTCCCTTGATGTTCAGGGACTGGATCGATTTTATCAGGTGTTCGAGTTTCATGTCCGAGCTATCGACAGGCCTGTGCTGAATCGCACCCGAGGGTCCGTAAGAGATTCCAGAGAATATGAAGAACGCCTCCTTAAGCCAGTACTGGCCGACCTCTGACCTGACCTTATCCAGAATCCTCCGGAAATCATCCTCGCTCGTGATCGCTCCGGAACTTCTCGCATGTATGTGCGCCCAGTTGAGTATGGGTTCCGTTCTTGTCGTCCTTTTTACCATATCGATCACGTCCTCCACCGAGCCGAGCTCGCTCAGCTTCCCAGTGGTCTCTATCCCTATCCTCGATCTGATTCTCAGCTCGTTGACTATCTCGTTTATCTTGTAGACGACGAGCCTCAGGGCCTGATCCTGCGGCATCCTGGAATAGAAGGTGGGATGGATTATGAAAGAACGGGCATCCATCACGTTCGCGATATTGGAGAATATTTTCAGCTCCTCATCCAGGTGTGGATCCCCGGGAAGGGCGTGATTGTGGATGGAAATCTCGATGTTGTATTTGGAAGCAATCGTCTTTATCTTCAAAAGGTTTGTGTATTGTTCCTTGTAGAGGTCTGAGATGTTTCTTATGTCCGCGAACAGTTCCTTGGGGAGGAGGAGCGCCTTAAAGCCTATCTTGTAAAGGTCCTCGAGAACCCCCAGAGCCTGCACAGAGTTTTGTATGATGGGTATCCTGGAACTTCCGTAGGCTACCCCTATCCTCATCCCGAGTCTCTCCTGAATCTTAAGGCTTTTCTTTCTCGTGAGCATACATTAATATATTAGGGCGGAGATAGAAAAGCATAACGGTGTTATCAATCGTCTTTATATTCGGAGAAAACAATATGATAATATGCTCGTGAAGGAGATAATGACCAAGGATGTGAAAACAATCGAGCCCTCCATAACGGTCAAAGAGGCCGCGCAGAAAATGGTTGAGGAAAACACAAAATTTCTGATCGTTATCAAGAAGGGGAAGCTTGTCGGGATAACGACGGAGTGGGATTTCGTGAAGAAGGTGGTGGCGGAAGGAGAGACTTCCTCAAAGATCAAGATAAAGGATATAATGACGAGTGATGTGATAGTGATAGGGCCTGACACGGAGATAGGGGAAGCGGCCTCCATAATGGCGGAGCACAACATAAAGAAGCTTCCCATAGTGACGGAAAACGTTCTGATCGGGGTTGTCACAGCAATGGACATTCTGGCTGCAGAGCCAAAGCTTATGGAAAAGATAAGCGAACTGATTCTAATGACAAAGAAATCAAAACCTGTCGCGGGTTAGATAATCAAAGAGATCAAGAACATCACAAGACCCGAGACCAGGGGGATTGTCAGATTGTCGTTGATTCTTGTCGAGAGTTCAGCGAATGTCGCTGCCACCGCTCCCACCAAGGAGAGGAGGGGGTTCACGAACAATAGACCGACAGCGAATGACCCGAGGAAACAGGAGAGCGATCCCTCGAGGGTTTTGTTTTTCCTTATTTTATGCTTCCCGAACTTCACGCCGAATAGGGTTGAGAGCGAATCCCCGACCGCGAGCATGGAGCAGGCCGCGGAGGCGAGGTTCAGGGGGAAGAACAAGAGGGTGAGGGCGCAGGAGAGGTAGAACCAGAAAGCTCCCTGGAAAGGGTTTTTAAGGTGTTCCTTTCTTTCGAACTTCAGGGTCAAACCCCTGAATTTATGTTCCATCCTGTTCAGAATGTTGGTCAGTTTCTTCTCCTCCCTCTTCACGTATTCGGAATATATAAGGAAGAAGAGGGCCAGGACGAAAAAGTAAGCGATTGTTATCTCCTTTTCTATAAACTGGGCGAGCATTATGAAAAGCAGTCCTGAAAGGTGTATGAGCTGTCTTGGAAGTTCTGCACGCATTCTCTCACAAAATATAATTAGTTTCCGTAATAATAATTAAGAATGAGGTTTAAGCTTTCCAAAGGGCAGAAAAGACTGTGGGAAACGTTTTTCTTCCTGATCAAAATACTTGTTTTCGCCATTCCGCTGTATCTCATCCTTACCTTCCAGGGGGTCCTCTATCCTCTGCAGGAGGTGGTCAGCCATAACGTTTATCTTGTTCTCAGATCTTCAGGGTTCGATGTCGTGAGGGATGGTTTCCTCCTGAACATCCAGGGGGAGAATCCTTTCGTTTTCCTTATATCGGAGGATTGCACGGGATGGAAGTCAATGCTTTTCCTGACAGCCCTGATCGTGGCAGTTCCTGGGGTCCTGTGGAGGAAGAGGGCGGTAGGATTAATTTTCGGGATCCCCCTGATATACCTGGGAAATCTGTTGAGGATACTGCTGATAGTTCACATAGAACAGATTTACGGCCTCGAATTAGCCAACATACTTCACGATTATCTCTGGCAGGCCGGGCTGATTTCTCTCGTCCTTGTGATATGGGTTTTCTGGCTGATCTGGCTGGGAAAGATAAGAATCGGTATTTTTAAAAGATAACCATACAAAATACATAGATGGTGATGGAATGGACGAGGAGATCGTAGGATTGATCCCGGCGGCAGGGATCGGGAAAAGATTATATCCCTTCTCCCGGGCAGTCCCCAAAGAGATGTATCCCATCCTGGGGAAGGCAGTGATAGAGCACAGCATAGAAAACCTGAAAGTTGGAGGGATAAACAAGATATACATGATCGTGGGCTTCCAGAAGGGAGCGTTAATGGATTACATAGGGGATGGTTCTTTCTTCGGCGTGAACGTCGTTTACATCTACCAGCTCAGAAGGAAGGGTTTGGGTCACGGGGTTCTTCAGGGAGGTGGATGGATAGACAAAACGTTCGTCACCCTCTTGGGGGATTCCTTCATAGAGCCAAAGGAAGAGCTCCGCGAGTTAATAGATTACCACAGGAAGGAGAGGCCCGTGGCGACCGTGATGCTCTTCGAGGTGAAAGACACGGAAGGTTACGGGGTGGTGAAATTCAAGAATCTCAAGGACGGGGTTGGTCCGGTAGAAAGAATGGCCGAGAAACCGTCAAAAAACGAGGCGGAAAAGCTGAAAAGCAACGGTAAGTTCTACGCGATCTGCGGGGCGTACGTTTTCGAGCCGAAAATTTTCGAATACCTGGGAAAAACGAAGCCCGGTCTGAACAAGGAGATACAGCTCACCGATGCGATGAGCCTCGCGTTGAAGAACGGGGAGAAAATCAACGGGTTTGTTTTGAAGGGGAAGTACATAGACATAGGAAAATGGAAAACCGTTCTTAAAACCGAGAAAGAGCTTCTTAACAATCTTGACATCGATTTGCACACAAGGGAAAGGGAAAAAATTATGGAGAAAGTAAGGAAACATGAAGAGGATGAGGAGTAAGGTTATTCTTGTAACCGGGGGAGCGGGATTTATCGGATCTCATCTGATAGACAGGCTAATAGAGAAGAACAGGGTAATATGTGTGGACAACCTGTCAACGGGTAGCTGCAAAAACATCGAGCACTTAATGGATAACAAAAATTTCCTGTTCATCGAGCATGATGTCAAGAAACCACTGAAATTGGATGAAAAGGTCGATGAGATTTACCACCTCGCTTCAAGGGCAAGCCCGATCGATTTCGAAAAATTCCCTGTGGATATTCTGCTAACGAATTCCCTTGGAACGTATAACATGCTTGAACTGGCGAGAAGGGACAGAGCGAAGTTCCTCTTTGCCTCCACCTCAGAGGTATACGGAGATCCTGAAAAACACCCGCAGAGCGAGAACTACTGGGGCAACGTGAATTCGATAGGAATGAGATCGTGCTACGATGAAAGCAAGAGGTTCGGGGAGTCGCTTGTTTCTTCCTATCAAAGAAAGTTCAAATTGAGCACGAAAATAGCGAGGATTTTCAACACCTACGGGTCTCGTATGCGGGCGGATGACGGTAGGGTCATCCCGAACTTCATCACCCAGTCCCTGAACAACGAAAACGTCACGATATACGGGGAGGGGAAACAGACAAGGAGTTTCTGCCACGTTAACGATATGGTTGACGGACTGACTAAATTGATGAGTTCCAAATCCGCCGGACCGGTTAATATCGGAAATCCGAGCGAGATAAAGATACTGGACCTTGCGAAGCTGATTAAAAGGATGACGGATTCAAAATCCGAGATCGTTTTCGAACGAATGCCTGAGAACGATCCCCTGAGAAGGAAGCCGGATATAGAGAAGGCGAGAAAGGAATTGAATTGGAAACCACTCACGGACCTGGAACCCGGTCTCAAAATTACGATTGACTGGTTCAGGAAGAGCTGCTAACGGTTTTTTGTGTTCTGTTGTAAACGAAGAGGCCCGCCAGACCCAGGAACACCCCGAACCAGAGGGTTGCGATCCTTATTATTATGGTCGATACGGATGCTATGCTTCTAGGAACTCCCGAAAGGAGTAGGAGAACGAGGAAGCTCCCTTCTGCCGCTCCGAGCCCTCCCGGCAAAACAAGAACTGATCCGAATATGGAGGAGAAGGAAAAAATAAAGGTGGAAGTGAAGATCGAAAGGGGGCTTCCCAGGTGATCAAGAAGTATGAAGAGCGCTAAACATTCAAAGAACCAGGAGAAAACAGACATGGAAGTTGATATGGAGAGCGATCTGAAGGTCAAAAGCTTCCGGGAGGCCTCCTGAGCCTCTATGATGTGTTTTTTGTATCTGCCTATAATCGGCAGCCTTCCCGAAAGGTTCACGAGTTTTGGAAAATACTTTTCGCTCGTGAGTATGAATATCAGGATGAAAACGAGAATGAACACGAAAACCAGGGCGTAAGCATGTATGAGGAAGGCTGAGAGGCCGGCGAGGGAGAGTATCGCAACACCCAAAATGTCCGTCAATCTCTCGGTGAATACCACCATTATGCTCTTTCGAACCTTTATACCGTGGGATTTTTTTAAGAGGTAGGATTTAAGGATCTCCCCAACCTTTCCTGGAGTTATCGCCATCGTGATACCTGAAAGGAATATTAGGAAGGAGGATCTTGTAGGGATACGGATGTCCAGCTTCCTTAGGAAATATTCCCATTTGGCGAATCTCAGCAAGATGTTCATAAAGGTCAGGCTGATCAGAACTATTATGATTTCTGGGTTCAGTCTTGTGAAGGCCTCCATAACGCTTTTGTATTCCCCTATGAAAATTAATGCAATGAAAACAGCGATGCCCAGTATTATGAATAGAGCGATATTCTTGGATGATATCTGTTTCATAATTCACTTCCACTGTTCCGAATAACCGGATTCCTGGAGAACCCTCATGGCGTTCTTCTTACCTTCCCCCGCGTACCACGAATTCCTTATCAACTTAACTACAAACCTTCCGGGTATCCAGAAGTAGTTGTACACGATGTTTTTCAGGTGTTTTCTCTTCAGGAGCGGCAGCATGCCCATGGTGTAGTATCTCTGGGGGTTCGCCCTTGCGAATTTAGTCGCCACATCCGAAACCTTCACCTCCCCGAAAACCTTGGGATTCATGGAGCCCAAGCCCGTTTTGGATGCGAATTCCAGATATTCGACGTCTTCCGGATCTATCTTCATGATTCTGCAGGCTGTGGAATCCACCGAGACCAAATCGTTTCCCGAAAGAATCAAATCCATAACCTTTGGAATTCCATTCGCAGGTCCGTTTCCCTCTATCGCCACCGTTCCGTCCATCACGGTGAAGTTGGAATTAACGGCGCGGTTTATTCCTGTTATGACCTCCGGAAGGTGGAGGTGGTATGTGATCCTCTTCCCGAAGGACACGCCGAAAAGGTTCTTGACTGCTCCTGTAAAGGTCGTGACTGAATGGGTTTTCATTAAAGGGAGCGAAACGAGGTTTGGAACTTCGATCGCGAACTTCGATATCTTTATGGGAAACGGGACGCCGATGTCTCCTGCATCCACATCCAGCAGATCGTCCTTCGCCAGATCGATAAGTTCAACTCCATGCTCTTCGCAGACCCTGTCCCACCTGTTTATTTTGCACCCCTTCTCAAAGCTCTGGAAGGCCGCGGCCATTCCCTCTCCGACGTAGATTTTCCCTACGTAGTCCTGGATGGTTTCTATCACGCCTCCCAACACCCAGGGGGATGTACACATACCTGGGAGGAGGAAATCCGCCCAGCACATGTTGACCTTGAGGAGAGTGTCTTCACCCCTCTTGAAGAATTTTTTCCATTCGGATTTCACCATCGACTTCTTTACCTTCCTGTAAACTTCCTCTCTGGTCTGCTCCTCAACCCTTGATATCCACACCTTCGACGTCATTTTCTAACCTTTCAGC
>JABAOC010036860.1_pt4 | contig 15920 bp, 15 predicted proteins | sample 7062161 | NCBI WGS metagenome assembly JABAOC01 (sample SAMN14538625, study PRJNA623070) | marine sediment metagenome | biome: marine biome [ENVO:00000428]; feature: marine pelagic biome [ENVO:01000023]; material: deep marine sediment [ENVO:00002113] | place: India: Gulf of Khambhat ... | reverse complement strand
CCGTTATCCCGACCGAGACCGGCGGGGCGGTGGACGATGCCTATCTCTATCGCTTCACGCCGGAGGAGTATCTGCTGGTCGTGAACGCGGCGAACCGGGACAAGGACGTGGAGTACGTGCGCTCCGTGTTGGGCGATGATGCGCAGGTGGAGCTGAGGGATTGCACCGAGGAAGTGGCAATGCTCGCGCTGCAAGGGCCGCGGTCTCAAGAGATGCTGCTGGGGCTCGTCGAGTCGGGCTCGCTGCCCGAGGCGCGCCGGAACGCGCTGGGCGCGGCGACGATGCTCGGCACGGAGGTGCGGGTGAGCCGGACCGGGTATACCGGGGAGCCGGTGTGCTTCGAGCTGTTCGTGGAGCCGGCCGCGGCGGGGGGGCTGTGGGATCGGTTGGTGGAGATGGGCGCCGCGCCGGTCGGCCTGGGGGCCCGTGATACGCTGCGACTCGAGGCCGGGCTTCCTCTCTATGGGCATGAGCTGGGGGAGGATGCGGAGGGAAAGGAGATTCCGGTGTTCGCCTGCGCCCCGGCCCGGCGGAGCGTGAGCTTCTCGGCCTCGAAGGGCGATTTCGTCGGACGGGCGGCCTTGGAGCGGCAGCGGGAGGCGTACGCGGCAATCCTCGCTCGGGAGTATGGGCTGCGGGCCGACCTTCCGCGCCTGGTCCGCCCGGCGGCCCTGATCGCCCAGGGGGTCGCGAGAGCCGGAGCGAAGATCCTCGGAAATGGCAGGGACGTCGGCCGCGTCACCAGCGGGACGATGGCCCCGTTCTGGGAGTTCGAGGGGGAGGGGGCGGCGGGCGCTCCGAGCGAGCGGCATGGTCTCAGGTCGGTCTGCCTGGCCTACGTGGACTGCGATGTCGTGGAGGGAGACGAGGTGGCCGTGGAGGTGAGGGGGCGGGGGGGGGGGGGGGGGGGGGGGGGGGGGCCGTCCTCGTGCCTCGCCATCTGCAGGGCGAGGCTCCGCCGTACGCTCGCCCCGTCCTTCACAAGGCCTAGGGGAATGGGGAGCCGCGCGGACGGCCTCCTCCCGCAGGTGAGGATGTAAGTCAAGTTGGGAGCTGTCGGGTTTCCGGTATGACGACCCCGCTGGGAGAGGAATCGTCGGCCTGGCTCAAGGCCCCCCCGGAATACCGGAACATCGCAGAGGGTCGTTCAGAGAGGTATCGCCAGCTTCTCTCCGATCGCGAGCTTGTGGTAGCGGCTCTGTGTGTCGGCGATGCCTGCGCTGACTGCATCCGGGTCGCCCGTGCACCAGTAGAGATCGGAGTCGTAGGTGCCATAGTGGCAGGGGATGATGTGCCGCGCGCCCGTCGAGTCGGCGAGCCGGATGCTCCCCGCGGTCCCCAGCACGTGGGGCGCGATGGGAAGCAGGAGGACGTCGATCTCCTTCACCTGGAGATGCTCTTCCAGCAGGTCGGTGTCGTCCGGGTGCCAGAGACGGATTCCCGCCTTCTCCACGATGAAGCCGCAGCAGTCGCCCCGGACGGTGTGGCCCTCGGACTCCTGATGGCGGGCAGGGGTGGGGATGATCGTGAGCCCCTGGAGGCGGATCGGCTCGCCGTAGCGCGCGCGCCGGAAGCGGTCGTCCTCGAGCCCGTGCTCGCGCAGCGCGCGCTGGGTGCGGGGGGTGCCGACGAAAGTGGCGCTCGTGCGCGCGATCAGTTTGGGGGTGGTGAGCGGTCCGGTGTGGTCGCCGTCATCATGGGTGAGCAGCACGAGGTCGGCGCGCTCGACCTGGCCTGCGCGCAGGGGCAGCGGGCCGCGGAGGGGGAGGTCGATCTCGGAGATGGGCGGTTCGCCGTCGCGCTGAAGCTCGATGATGGGATCGATTAAGATGACCGTGCCGGCCCAGTTGAGGGCGAAGCCGGCGTTGCCGAGCCACCAGATGGTGAGGTCGCGGGCGTTCGGGTCGTGCAGCTCGGCGAGGTCGATGACGCCGTATGGGGTCTTGCTGGGGATGTTTCGCTCGGGCGCGATCATCTTCCGCCGTTTCCTCCAGAGGTCGAGCGGGTGGCGTGCGGCGCGGGGCCGTCAGGCCGGCCCTGCGATGAAGAAGCCGGCGCACAGAAGGACGCTGGTCGCGAGGTGGGTGACGACGGTGGCGGCGTTCGCGGGTGTCAGTGCCGGGAGGTCGTCGTGGTGAGCGGCGGAGGTGGTGATGGCGCGGATTGCGATTGGGAGCGAGAGGAGGCCCGCCAGGGCCCAGACGGGGAAGATGTGAGCGGCGACGCTCGCTACCACTATCCCGTAGGCCAGGGCGAAGAGGCCGGCGTGCACGGCCGCGCTTCTCCGCCGGCCGAGCCGGACCACCCAGTTGCGCTTGCCGACGGCGGCGTCGGCCTCCAGGTCCTGGAACTGGTTGATCCAGAGGACGTTGACCATGAGGAGGCCGACCACACACCCGGCGAGGGCGGGGGCCGCGGAGAATGCTTCGGTCTGGAGGTAGTCCGCCCCGAGCACGGGGAGCAGCCCGAAGTCCAGCAGGATGAAGATCTCGCCAAGCCCCCGGTAGCCGAGCTTGAGGGGAGGCGCGGTGTAGCAAAACCCGGTGACGGCGCCGAAGAGGCCGAGGAGCAGGATGGGCCAGCCCAGGAGGGAGACGAAGTAGGCGCCGATGAGCGCGCCGAACCCTATCGAGATGAGAGAGGCGGCCAGGATCTCGCCGGGTCGAGCCCATCCCTCCTGGATGAACCGGCTGCCGCCGGTGAACGGTGGGGCGCGCGTGATGTTGATCTCGTCGTTGCCGCTGAGATGGTCGTAATAGTCGTTGGCGAGGTTGGCGCCCGCGTGAAGGGCGGTCAGCGCGAGGAGCGCCAGCAGGGCCCGGAGCCAGTCGATGGACCCCGCCCTGTGGAAGGCGGTTGCGGTGCCAACGATGATGGGCGCGAGGCTGCCTGTGAAGAAGGGCGCGCGGGCGGCCTTGAGCCAGAAGAGTGGGCCCCGATTCACAGGGGGTTTTGCGCCGCTGAGGCTGTGGTCGGCTCGCTCCATGCTGCTCTCGTCCGCGATCGATCAGAGAAGTTCTTCGCCTCCGGGAGCGGGCATTCCTGGTAGTCGCTCCGCAGGGCGAAGACCGCGGCATCGTTGGCCGGAAGGGCGCACGTCAGGGCGGCCTCGGGCATGGTCCTTTCCTAGATGATCTCGAGGTGGTCTCTGTCCGGCAGCGGGGGGAAGGGCGCGCTCGGCAGCGTCTGGTACCAGTAGGCGACGGAGGCGATGTCGTCTCGAAGCGGCAGGTAGCGGCCGCCGCTGCGCCACCCCAAGGCCTGAATGGTGACGCGGAGGTCCTGCTCGAACCGGATCGGATCGGCGATGTGCCAGCGGTACAGGCCGAAGCGCGTCTGTGACTGGTACAGGCCGTCGGGGCGGATGACCTGGGAGAGGCCGGTGTAGGGGGTCGTGAACTCGCGGTAGCCGCCCTTCTCTTCGCCGACGTCGAAGTTGTAGGAGCCGCAGAAGTAGTCCTCGGTGCCGGTGCCGCAGATGGTGGGGAACTCCTCGTCGCCGTCGAGGTAGAACTTGATCTCGCCCTCGCCCCACCAGCCGCTGTTGTTCACCCCCCACGCCAGGTAGGTGCCCACGTACTGGCCCTGTCCCTCGACTCCGTCGAGGATGGTGTAGACCTCCTTGTAAGGCAGCGGGTTGACGCGGCGGAACTGGGCGTGGAAGTAGCCGGCGTCGTCGGGCACGTCGGTGAGGGTGTAGTCGATCTGGTAGTAGAGCGTCATCTGNNTGTTCTCCATCGTGATCTTGCACCGCTTGCGGAACGGCATCTCCCAGTAGGAATTGAAGCCGCTGGCCGGGTTGACGCAGACGGCGAGGGAGGAGACTTGGGCGTACTGCCCCCAGCCGCAGGCGAAGAAGTCGCCGACCGGGCACTCGACGGAGGGCCGCTCCTCGCCCTCCCAGTAGATGCGCAGGATGCCGGAACGCCAGTGCCCGGTGGGCGTCATCCAGATGTGCTGGAGGGCGCCCGAGCCGTCGATCTCCGCCAGGAGGCGGGTCTCGCCGGGCTGGATGCGGACAAAGGGAGAGATCTTNNCCGAGGTCTCGCGCCGCTTCGGCCGCCGGTCCCTCGGCGGCCCTGCCGCCCTTGCCCCTCCCGCCGGTGATGTTCTCGGGGGAGATGGAGCGGGTCTTGGCGCGGGAGAGGCGGGGGAGATTCCCCAGGTGCAGGCCGAGCCCGTCGAATGTGGACATCGGGTCTTCCTCCATGTCAGCGGTCGCTTTCCTCCAGGCGAAAGGCCGAAGGCACCGCCCGAGCCCCACCTGGCGGGACCTCCTCGCTTTGGTCGAAAGGGAGTCTTCTTTTCCGTCGGCCTTGTCCCCTGCTCCGGCCTGGCCTGGCGTCAGGTTGGTGCAGTTCAGAGGCAGAACGGCACGCGGAAACGGGGAAGAGATAGATAGGCTCGGGATTCCCTCTGGTGGCTCGGCGGGGGCCAGGCGAGGAGCAAGCGGAGACCGCGCGATGCGAGTTGGTGCACGAGTCTGGAAGACAGCTCTGGCCGTCGGCCTCGCGCTTGCCATCAGCCATCTGCTCGGGATCGAACACCCCGTTTTCGCCGGCGTGGCCGCCATCATCTGCATGCAGCCGACTGTGTTCGGCACGCTGCGCTCCGGGAAGGAGCGCATGCAGGCAACGGTCATCGGAGCCGTCTTCTCCCTGCTCGCGCTCGTTGTGATGGAGCATCTCCCGGCCCTGCAGGCGGGCCGGCCGGTAATCGTCGGGGCGACGGTGCTGGCCGTGATGGCGGTGACGATCCGGCTGCGATGGTTCGACTCGCTCGTCCTGGCGGCGGCGACGGTGGTGGTGATCATGGTGCTGCCGTCGGAGGAGAACATCTACTCGTACTCGGCGAGCCGCACGGCCGTCACGTTCATCGGGATACTGGTGGCGACGGCCGTCAACGCGCTCTTCCTCACCCCGGAGCACAGGCTTCCGCTGTGGCGGCGGATCGCGGAGCTGACCGCGAGCACGAGCCGAATCTACAGGCAGGGGGTGGAGGGGTTCTGCTTTCGGAAGCTGGCGCTGGTGGAGGAGGCCCGGACGGCGCTGGAGGAGAGCGAGGAGCTGATGCGCTCGGTGACGACGAGGATGGGGTGGCTGGAGGACGAGGCGAAGCTCCGCAGGGCCGTTCACTGGCGGGAGGAGCGGGANNGGCGACCATCGTTCGGGTCACCCGGGAGATCCTCGAAAGACAGCCGAAGTACATCAAAGAGCCGGCGCGCGCGTACGAGATCTTGTGGGATCTGGCGCAGCTCAGCTTCGCCATCCTCGGCCGGGTGGAGGCCCGCCTGGCGGGGGCCGCCCCGGAGGAGCAAGAGGCGATGCCGTCGTGGACGGAGGAGATCCACAAACGGCTCATCAAGGCGATCCGGGAGGCGCACACGGCCCCGCTGGATATCTTCCCCCTGGTCGAGGTGTCGGTGGTGGCGTTCGAGGTGCGGCGGGTCACCGAGGTTGCGGCCGAGCTGGCGGAGGCGGTGGCCTCGCGGACGGGATGAGAGGGGCTAGCTCAGGCAGTCCGCCACCCGAGCCACAGCCACCCCGGCGGAGCCGCACCAGGCCAGGTATTCCCCGGTGGGGGAGAAGCGCACGTGCCGCACGTCGCAGCGCGCCCCTCTCGCAAGGCGGGGCGCCCGGCCGGGGGCCGGGCCGGCCTCTATCGTGCGCACGAGGCCGGCGTCCGAGAGTCGGAAGATCTCTATGCGGGCGAGGTCGCCGGTGCTCTCGGAGGCGGCGAGCAGGTGGCCGTCGGGGGAGAAATCCAGATCGTTGACGGCGGGGGGCCTTCCGAGCGCGCTGAGTCGATGCGCGTCGCCGCCGAGAACGGAGATCCTCTCGCCATCCGGCACGCGGCTGAGGATGACCGAGGGGCCGGACATGCCGCCGTGGGCGAGAAGCGTCCCATCGGGGGAGAAGGCGAGGGAGAGGCCGAAAACGCTGTCGGTCTGGATGGTCTTGATGCGGACTCCATCTCGGACCCGGGAGATGCGAATGGCGCCCGCGTCGTCGGCCGCGGCGATCAGCTTGCCATCGGGGCTGAAGGCGATGGCCGAGACATAGCCGAGCGCGGGCTGCTCCGGCTGCGCGACGGCGCGGACGAGCTGGAGGTCCGGGAGGCTCCAGAGCTGGACGCCCAGGGGGCGCGCGGGGCCCAGGTAGTCCGTGCCGACGGCGAGATGTTTCCCATCCGGTGAGAAGGCAAGCGGTCGGCGCCCGGAGTTCGCCGGGAGAGCGCCGACGAGGGAGCGGTCTGCAATCCGCCAGAGCTTGACCTCGGCGCCCGCCCTCTCGTCGAGGGAGGTCGAGGCGAGATATTCGCCATCCGGGGAGACGGCCACCTGGACGATGTTTTCATCTTTGCGGCCGAGGGCCGCGATTCGCTTCCCGTCGGAGGCGCGCCGGAGGGTGACGCCGACCCCGGCGACGGCGAGCAGGGAGCCGTCGGCAGAGAAGTCGATTGCGGCGGCCGGCGTTCGCCGCTGCCAGACGATGGCGCGCGCTCGGCCGGGCTGGGATGACTGGCCGCCGGCGGCCGCGATGACGGCGCCGGCGAGAGCGATGAGCGCCCACTTGCCCAGCGCATAGGGGACCAGGCGGCCGCGCGGACGGAGTCGAGGCTCCGCCCCGAGCTGGAGAGCAGGGGCGCGCAGGGCTCTCCCCTGTGTCTGTGAGGAGACCCTTGCGCGGCGGCGCCCGGGGCGGGCTCTGCCGCGCAAGGAAGAGGATGGCGGAGGCCTGCGACCACGCCCCGTCACTGCGCGATGCTCGGAGGCCGCGGCGGGCACCCGGGTTCGGGAGCGGGCCTGGACCGCGTCGATCGCTGCTGCTGCGGCGCGATAGCCGGGGTCGAGGCGAAGGGCGGCGGCGAAGTGCCGCTCGGCCTCGGCAAACCGCCCGGCGGCCTGGAGGGCGGCCCCAAGGTTGTAGCGCCCCTGAGCGCTGTTGGGGTTGAGCTGGAGTGCGCGCTCGAGGGCGCGAATGCCCTCGCCCTGCTTCCCCGCGGCGGCGAGGCAGACGCCCAGCAGCATGTGGGCTCCGAAGATCTCGGGGCCGATGTCTACGGCCTGGCGCACGAGGGGCAGGGCCCGCTCGTGGTCTCCCCGCGCGAGCGCCTGCCGTGCGGCACGCAGCAGGTCTGTCACATCCGCCATGGTGCGGCGCTCCGGCCTCCGAGGGCGTGTGGCCCCGCACTCGTGGGAGTGCGCCGACTGGCAGAGGTTCCCTTGTTCGGCGGGAACGAGTGTGTGGAGGTCGCGCGCCAAGGGCGGCGCTTAGGGCTGGGGGCTGTGGAGCGGGGCCTTCTTCCCCTCGAAGCTCGATGCTACCGCTGAATATCGACGGGTTGGCCGGTGGCCGCCGACTGCTCTATCGCCCGGGCAACCCGGGTGACCTCGAGCCCGACCTCTCCGGGGACGAGGGGGTCTGTGCCCTGGACCACACAATCGATGAAGTGGTGGATGCCCTCGATGGCGAAGCCGAGCTGCCGGCCGTGAACGACCGGGCTCCCGAAGACATCGACATAGCGAACCCTGGATCCGTCGTCGATCACGAGCGAGCGGTTGGAGGTCGTGTCGATGTAGATCGCGGCCTTGGTGCCGACGACCTCGCACTTGGAGTCCACGATATGGGGGGCCGATTCGGGAAGGAGCCAGACGTTCTCGATGGTGGCCACCGCGCCGCCGGGGAACTCGAGGGTGCTTGCGAACAGGTCCGGTGTGTCGATGTTCATGCCCTTGAGCACCTCCCGCCGGGAGACGCTGTACGCGCGGAGGGGCCACTCGCCGATCAGCCAGCAGGCCATGTCGATGGTGTGGCTCCCGAGGAACCAGAGGACTGAGGACTTCTCGGCCCAGGCGAGCATCTGCTTGGGGACGAAGGTGGTGTTGCTGAGACGGAGGTGCGCGTACCGCGGCGACCCCAGCGCGCCGCTCTCGATGAACGAATGCGCGTCGTGGAACGGAGGGCTCCATCGGTTTTGGAAGTCGACCATGAGCTTCGCCCCGCTCCGCTCTGCAGCGCCGATGATCTGCTCGCATTCGCCAACCGTCGTCGCGAGGGGCTTCTCGACGAGAAGGTGCTTTCCGGCCTCGGCCAGGCCGACGGCGATCTCGGTGTGGGCGAAGTCGGGGGTGGCCACAGAGACCGCGTCGACGCGGTCATCGGCCGCCACTTCCCTCCAGTCGGAGCACGAGCGGGCGGCACCGTACTGGGTGGCGATCTGCTGGGCCCGCTCCACGTCGATGTCACAGACGACGGCGAGTTCCGCGTCAGGGTGGCTGGTGTATGCCTTTGCGTGCATCTCGCCGAAAAGGCCCGCGCCCACCAGGGCAAATCTTCTCTTGGCCACTGTCGTCCTCCGTTTCGATGGAATCGGGCATTATCATTGCAGCTTCGGCGCCAGCAATCCTTCCGCGGTTTGAGCGCGGGGCAATCGGTCGGGGCCGGATTCGAGCCTTGGGCAGACTAGGAGACGGCCGACAGGCGGTGGAAGTGTTGGGCGGAAGGGGCGGTTCTGTGGACGCATACAGGTTTGTGACACACGCGGAGATCGACGACAAGGCGTGGCTGCGGCAGGCCCTCTCCGACCTCAACGCAGTGACGTTCGGCCATTATGACGGCGTGTGTGTGCCGTCGCCTTCGTTCATGGCCTGGTATACGGGACGCCCCGGAATGGACCCGCGCCTCTGCCAGGCAGTGGTGGCGGGTCGAGGGTTGGTTTCAAGCCTCTTCGTCACAGTCACTCGGATGCGACTGGGCGGGGGGTGGGTCCTCTGCGGGATCGTCGATACGGTGATGACACACCCCGGCCACCGGCGACGGGGGCTCGCAAGGGCGCTGCTGGAGCGAGCGATCGCGGGCCTGGAGGAGGCGGGTGTCGAGATCAGCTTCCTCAACACCGCTGAGGCGGACCCGCCGGGGGTGCCTCAGAAGCTCTACGGGGACCTCGGCTATGTCGCCTGCGAGCGTGTCGATCGGTTCGTGAGACAGCCTCCTCAGAACGTTGCGGGGACACCGGCGGCCGCCATGCCGCCCGATGAGACGGCGCGGCAGGCCTTCTCCAGCGCGCTGGGCGAGCGCTCGGGGTGGCTGGAGCTGGACGAGAGACTGTGGCGGTGGCGGCGGCGGGAGCGCCCTCCTCAGTATGCTGTCACGGTCCGCAAGACAGCCGATGGGGGGCTCGGCGTCATATGTGTCGGGGAGCTGATGCTCGAACGGAGGCCTCAGCCGTTCAATGTGCTGAGCGATTTCGTGCCATCGGCTGAGTGTTCGGTCGAGGGAGTGCTGCGCTCGATGCTGGCCGCGGGGCCGCGCGACGCCCCCGTCTTGGCCCTCTGTCCGAGGTCTGACGAGGTGCTGCTCGACGCGCTGAGGGCGACGGGGTTCGAGGGGGCGGGAACCGAGGTCGCCATGGTGCGGCCCATAGCGCCTTCGGCGGGGAGGCTCGTGGAGCATCCGCCGGAGAGCTGGTATGTGGCGATGGAGTCGGTGGTGGGCGTGTGAGCGAGGAGACGCGCGGTTCGCCCCGCCCGCGGGCCGCGAGGCCATCACGACCTCCTTGGCCTCCGCGCGCGACAGGACGGCCCGGGCGCGAGTTGGAAGCAGGAGGCGGGGAGGGCGAGGGGGATGAAGCCAGGGTGAACGGGAGGTGTGGTTCGATGGACGCGAAAGAGGTCATCGGCGCGGCGCAGGAGCTCGTCCGCGCCGGCCGGTCGTTCGTCTTTGCCACCGTGGACGAGCAGGGCACCCCGCGGGTGCGCTGGATGGGGGCCGCCTACCTGGAGGAGCCGCTCACCATCTACATGGCGGCCGGCGCGGAGTCCAGGAAGATGGGGCAGATCGAGTCGTCCCCGCGCTCGCAGCTTATGTTCCAGGCGGCGGATTACTCTCGCGTGGCGACTCTGACGGGGAGAAGTGAGATCGTCACAGATGGGGAGACGAAGCGGCGCGTGTTCGAGGGGATCGCGGCCGCCTCTCAGTATTTCTCCGGGCCGGACGATCCGAAGTTCGGCGCCATCAAGTTCACGTGTCAGCGGGTGGAGATGTTGGGGATGTCGGAGGGCATGGGGGTGGAGTCGGCCGACCTCTGAGGCGGGGGCGCGCTCATCGGCGCGGCGCCAGGACCAAAGAGAAGAGCTCCGGCCTGGCCGGAGCTCTTCAGGCTTGAGTCGTGAACGGCGCTAGAGGGGCCGGACTCTGACGGCACGCAGGCCCTTTTCGCCCTGGCCGATCTCTAGTTCGACGTCTTGACCTTCGCGAAGGGAACGGAATCCCTGGCCCTCGATGACCGAATGGTGAACGAAGACGTCGCCCTCGGCGGTCTCGATGAACCCGTAGCCCTTAGCGTCGTTGAACCACTTGACTTTTCCGCTGGTCATCAGCCGATCTCCTTTCCGAAAGCAACGCGAGGCCGGAGAGCGGCTGACATTGCGGATACGTTGCTCAACCCGAAATCCTACGGCTTTCGATGTTCGTGCGTATCCAACGCACTGCTTCACATGCTATATGAGGGGCAGGCGCTTGTCAAGGGCGGGAGACGCGCGGGGGAATCTCGCGACGCCGTCCTCGGCGCCTGTCGGCCGCCGGAGGCGCCTGGCGGCCCTCGGGAGGGATACGTGCCCGCGGCGCCGAAACGGCCCCATTCGACAGAGTCCGATACGGCCGCACGGGAGGCGAGCCGGTGTTCCTGTTTGTGCCGTTGGGGACGACTCGCCCGCGGTGGCGAGTGCCCTGGCTCACATACGGGCTGATTGCACTCAACGCGCTGGTGTTCGGCCTTCAGGTCGGTTGGCCCGAATCTCTGCCGCCAGGCTTCGTGCCCGCCCACCCCGGCTTCTCCGCCTGGTTCGTCTCCATGTTCATGCACGCCGACGTCTTCCACCTCGCCGGCAATATGCTGTTCCTCTGGCTCTTTGCGACCCTGGCCGAGGATGTCTTCGGGCCCTGGCTCTTTCTCGCGCTCTACTTCGGCTCTGACCTCGGGGCCACGCTCCTCCATGCCCTGGTGGGTGCGCTGTTCGTCCCCGACTCCCTCAACCTCCCGGTGGTGGGAGCGTCCGGCGCCATCGCGGGCGTCATGGGCCTCTCCGCGATCTGTTTCCTGCGTACCAAGGTCCGAGTCTGGTATCTCGTCGGTATGCTCCTCTACTGGCGCATGGGTGTTGCGGAGATCACCGCGCCCGTGTTCCTCGGCCTGTGGGTCGGCTGGGAGCTGTTCAAGGGCCTGGTGTTCACATCGCTCGACGCCGCCTACGGGACGGGCGGCGGGGTGGCTCACTGGGCCCATGTCGGGGGCTTCGCGGTCGGGATGGGAACGGCGCTGGCGCTGAAGCTCCGCGCCCGCGTGGTGCGGACCGATCTGGTGGAGGGCCATCGTCCGGTCACAGGTCAGTTCGAGGCCTTCGCTCAATCGGCCGAGCTGGAGCAGATGGTGCGGCAGTCGCCCGCGGAGGCCGAGACGTGGTATGCGCTGGGCCGGGCGCGGCTGCTGAGCGGACGGCCGGAGAAGGCGGGAGAGGCCTACGCGCGGGCGCTGGAGCTCTTTCTCGGGCAGCATGAGGAGGAGGGGGCTGTTCGAGCATACGACGGTGTGAAGGAGCATGGGGAGGTGTCNNGCTGCGCTTTCCCCTCGCCTGCGCGCTGTCCGAAAGAGGTCGCGCGGAGGAGGCGTTCAGCCTGTTCTGGGAGGTGGCGAAAGAGGGGCCGAAAGGGCCTCAGACAGAGATCGCGCTCGTGCGCGCGGCGGATATCGCCAGCGGTCTTCCCGAGCACGCGCGCCATGCGCGGGAATGCTACCGCAGGCTGCTGGAGGACTATCCCTATGGGCCCTGGCGTCACATCGCCTTGAAGCGCCTGGAGGAGCTGAAGGAGTCTGCCGGCCCCGAGGAGGCCCAGGAGGCAACCGGCCGCCGCTCCCTCTCGGACGCGGATCTTCGCTATCTCGGCGATTCGGCCGGCGAGGAGGAGGACGCGGGGTGATTGCCGGCCCCCGCCGGAGGGCCTCCTACCGCGGTTTCAAGAGTTGAATGAGGGCAATGCCCAGCACCACGAGGATGACGCCGAGGGCCTGGCCGGCGGAGACGCGGGCGCGGAGTATCCCGATGCTGAGGAGGACCACCGCGGCCTGGCTCGTTCCCACCATGATCGGGACGGCGTAGTCGGGGCTGGTGGCCTTGAGGCTCTGCCAGTAGAGCCAGTGGGCGATGAGCCCGGCGAGCACGCCGCCCAGCGCGAGGAAGAACACCGCGCGGGGCGTGAAGCCACTCCAGTCGGCGTATCGCGCCAAGGGCACGGCGGACAACGCGAGGAGGCAGACGACTGCGCCCGCTCGCACGAAGAGGGCCGCGTAGGGCTGCGTGGTGGTGAGCCCCAGCTTTTCGACCAATGAGGCACAGGCAATCACGAGTCCGGCTGCGATGGCATAGAGAAACGCGCTCACCGTGCTCCTCCGAGAAGTTGGTCAGTCCTCGCTCCAAGGGGACGACTATAGCACAGAATCCTCGGGCCTGCCCAACCGCATTCGAGCGCGCGGGGGGAACATGGCAAGAGCCCACCGGGTTGGGAATCTGGATGAGAGAGCATCTTGGCGCTCAGGGAGCATGTCGCCTACGTGCCGTACGCCGACCTCGTCGAACACTATCGGGAGACGGGGAGCTGGACGTGTGTGCGATGCGGCGGCCCGGTGGTGTTCAGGGGCTTCGGCCACGATCCGAAGCCGCGGGTGCCTCTGTTCCGGTGCGCCGATTGCGGCCGCCGTTCCGATGGCTGTCAGACCTTCGAGGCCCACCACCTGCTGTANNCGAAGGCGATGAGCCGGCTCGCTGCGGCCACTGGCTCTGCGATTGGGCGCGCCCGGCCGGGAGGTGCCCCGTCTGCGGCGCGCGCGGCGGAGAGGCCCCCCAGTAAGCGGCGGCCCGAGGCCGATCGGGGCCGCGGGCCGCAAAGGGTCTCGGCAGGCCTGACGGCCTGCCATGTCCTGTACCACTGAGCCCGTGCAGACGGGCTCGAAAGCGGACCTACTTGCAGGACTTCTTGGTCTGCTTCTTCTCAGTCTCGCAGGTCTGCTTCTTCTCGGTTTCCTTCTTCTCTTTCTTGGACCCACAGCATCCCATTGCGGACACTCCTCCTTGCCTAGATCGTGCGCTTCCGCACCAAATGTATTATTGCGAACCGAGGGCGAGCTGTCAACCCCGACCTGGGGGCGGGTGGAAGGGCAGATCCTGGGCGCTGCGGGCGACGGCGGGCGTGGCACCATCCCTGAGGCGCTCAGGTGATCTGAGGAAGGCGGCCGGGCCCTGTGCTGGACGGAAAAAGGCCGGCGGTGGGCGGGGATGGTCGCGACGATCGCAGGATATTGGCCGTGATGTGTGGCAGTTAAAGAGATGGTGTGTGATGCGTATGCGTGTGACGACGCCGACCAGGACGGAACAAGAGGCGAGATCGCGACATGGTCTGCCGCCAGAGGTGGAGATCTGGTTGAGGCAGACCGTGCCGGGCGAAGAGGTGCGGGCCGTGCAGCACGTGAACTTGCACGGGCCCGGGCACTTCGGCGACGCCTGGGTGGTGGCCACTGATGGCTCGCTCCTTGCGGTTCGATGGGATGCGGATGGACTGAAGCTCCAGGCGCGGGTGCCGCTGGCAGAGGTGGAGCGGCTGGTGCTGCGCGAGTTCGTGGGCAACGGGCGCCTGGAGGTGGTGTCCGACGGGCGAAGCACGGCGCTGGCGCGTTTCACCCGGTCGCTGGCGCCGGACGTCGAGGCGACGGCGCGGGAGATCGCCCGCCTGGCCACCGAGAAGCGGCAGCCTCTCGGACAGGTGCCTGCGGAGTTGGTCGGGGACGTGGGGGATCGGGGAGCGGCGCGGTGCGCGATCTGCGGCCGCACGCTCGGCCGGACGGGGGTCTGCCCCGAGTGCCTCGACCGGAAGAAGCTCGCGTGGCGGATGCTGGGGTTCGTGCGGCCCTACATCTGGCTTGCAGCTCTGGGTCTGGGGCTGGCCGGGCTAGCGACCGCGGTGCAGCTGGCCCCGCCGATTCTGACGAAGTATATCATCGACGATGTGATCGCACGCGCGCAGTGGCAGCTCTTGGGCCCGATCATCGCCTTGCTCGCCGCGCTCTTTGCGGCCAGGGCGGTGTTGACGTATGCGCGGGCCTACCTCCTGGCCTGGCTGGGGCAGCGGGTGGTGGCGGATGTGCGGTCGCGGACGTACCGGCATCTTCAGCAGCTTGCGGTGGGGTTCTACGAGCGGCGACAGACGGGGCAGTTGATGTCCCGGCTGACACATGATACGAGTCACATCCAGGACTTCGTGGCCGAGTATCTGCAGGAGGTGGTGGTTCAGTCCTTCACGGTGATCATCATCTTGGCCATCATGTTCCGATACCAGCCGATGCTGGCGCTGCTGGCCCTGGTGCCCATTCCGTTCATTGTGCTGACGACCACCTTTGTGCGGACGCGCGTCCGCCGCTACTACCGGAGCGCACGGCGGCGGATGGGCGGAATCCACGCGGTGCTGGCCGACGCGATCCCCGGCGTGCGGGTGGTGAAGGCGTTCGCGCAGGAGGAGCGGGAGATAGAGCGCTTCGATCTCCGCAACGAGGGATATAGGCAGACGAGCGTGAGCGCGGCGCAGCTGCGCAGCGCCTTCATGAGCGCGGTCGCGGGGATCGTGGGGCTCGGATATGTGCTGGTCTGGTATTTCGGCGCGCGGGGAGTTCTGTCCGGCACCATCGAGCTGGGAACCCTGGTGATGTTCACGCAGTATCTGTGGCAGTTGTACGGGCCGATCGGGCAGATCAGCAGGCTCTACGAACGGTTCCAGTTCGCGGCGACGGCCGCCGAGCGCGTGTTCGAGGTGCTGGATACGGAGCCGGAGGTGGACCGGACCCGGGAGCGCAGGCCGTCTGCGGATGTGAAGGGTGCGGTGAAGCTCGACCACGTGTACTTCAGCTACGAGGACGGGGCGCCGGTGCTCTATGACATCGAGCTGGACGTCGCCCCCGGAGAGATGATCGGGCTCGTGGGCAGGACGGGCGTGGGGAAGACCACGATCGTGAATCTGGTGTGCCGGTTCTACGACCCGAATCGGGGCACGATCTACGTGGACGGGCACGATCTGCGAGAGTATGACCTGCGGTCCTGGCGCAGCCAGATCGGGATGGTGCTGCAGGAGCCGTTCCTGTTCCACGGGAGCATTGCCGAGAACATATCGTACGGGCGGGCGGAGGCGTCTGAGAGAGAGGTCATCGCGGCGGCAAAGGCGGCCAACGCGCACGATTTCATCATGGAGCTGCCGGATGCCTACGACGCGCAGGTGGGAGAGCGCGGCGTCCGGCTGTCGGGCGGGGAGCGACAGCGAATCTCGATCGCGCGCGCCATTCTCCACAACCCGCGGCTGCTGATCTTCGATGAGGCCACTTCGTCGGTGGACACGGAGACCGAGGTGCTGATTCAGGATGCGATACACCACTTGGTGTCCGGGAGGACCACCTTTGCCATCGCCCACAGGCTTTCGACGCTGCGGTATGCGAATCGGATCGTGGTGCTGNNCGTCGGTGGACACGGAGACCGAGATGCTCATTCAGGATGCGATCCATCGCTTGGTTTCCGGCAGGACCACGTTTGCGATAGCCCATCGGCTCTCGACACTGCGGTACGCGAACCGGATCGTGGTGTTGGAGGAGGGCAGGATCGCCGAGCTCGGGAGCCACGACGAGCTGATGGCACGGCACGGGCTATACGCCCGGCTGGTGACGGCGCAGACGCGCATGGGGATCAAGCCGGTCGGGGCGGAGGCGGACGATCGGGAAGCCGGCCGGGAGGAGTTCGAGGAGGAGGATGACATCTAGCTCGGAGGTGCCGCGGGAGGCGGACTCGAAGGACGTCCCGGTGCTCGATCCGGACGCGGTGCGCGTGCGGA
>JABAOC010006375.1_pt1 | contig 15922 bp, 6 predicted proteins | sample 7062161 | NCBI WGS metagenome assembly JABAOC01 (sample SAMN14538625, study PRJNA623070) | marine sediment metagenome | biome: marine biome [ENVO:00000428]; feature: marine pelagic biome [ENVO:01000023]; material: deep marine sediment [ENVO:00002113] | place: India: Gulf of Khambhat ... | reverse complement strand
TTCAGGATAAGACTCTCTCACTACACAGGAAATCTCAAAAACTTCCTGCAGTCTGTTTATGAAACACGTGTGATGAAAGCCGGTCCTTGTAAATATAACTATCTTCATCTGTCTAAAAAAGCCTCACATCTACAACTTCGCCCTTTTCCATTCCATTCCTGTTAAGAGGTATTACTATAGTGCCGTCTGCTTTTACAAGGGTTTTAATCAATCCTGATTTGCCAAGAACTGGTACAGCCCAGAGACCATCATCTCTCTCCTGAAGCATTACCCTGATATGCTCCTCCCTTCCCTGTGTTGAGGATACATTCTTTGAAAGTCTTGCTTTTACAAGCCGTCCGATGTATTTAGGAAATTTTTCCTTCAGGCCGGATAATATATTCAATACAGGCTGGATAAAAATTTCAAAGCATATACCGACAGCAGCGGGATGGCCCGGCATACCGAATACAGGAATTCCTTCAATAACACCTCCTATCATGGGTTTGCCAGGCTTTAAAGATACACCGTGAAAAACTACCCCGGGATTGCCTATATCATCTATTATTTTTGCTATCATGTCCTTTACACCAACAGAAGTACCACCGGAAATAACGATTGCATCCGAGTCTGTCATGGAGCTCTCAATAACTGCTCTTAAAGCTGTATATTCATCCTTAAAAATACCCTTTCTGCATGGAACGCAACCCGAACTTGAAATCATACCTGAAAGTATATAAGAATTAATATCCCTTACCTGACCTTCCTCAACAGACGATTCAGCCGGTACAATTTCGTCACCTGTTGATATTATAGATACAGAGGGTTTCTCATAAACCCATATATCAGTAATTCCTATCCCTGCGCAGGCACCTATATCCTGCGATCTTAATCTCTGCCCCATCTTAATCACAATTTCGCCTTTTCTGATATCCTCACCTGCCTGGATCACATTCTCTGCAGGTGCAACAGGCCTGAGTACTTCTATCATCTTGTCATCTATTGTCTGAATATATTCGAACATGACAACTGCATCCGCACCTTCAGGAAGCATCCCGCCGGTGGGAATTTTAGATGCTTCACCTACAGACAGGATAAAATCGGGCTTCTCTCCCATAAATATCTCTTTAGAAAGGTTCAAATAAACAGGCATCGCCTCAGTTGCACCAAACGTATCTTCGGCCTTAACAGCATAACCGTCGACAGTAGACCTTGCAAATGGGGGCAGGTCTTCTGAAGAAATTACTTCCCTTGAGCATATCATACCTAGCGAGTCTTCTATCTTTACTTTCTTCTCTCGCGGTAATTTCGAAGGAAGGTTTTCAATAAGAAGCTTAAGCGCTGTCTCAGCAGTTATAACATTTTCCCTCCCAAGCATATCCTTCATAACAACTATTATAAATTGTTCTTTTGCAAAATGGAGGATAAAAATAGGAGGGCTTCTATTTGAGAATAATCACCTTATTCTGTTAAACCAAAAAATGCATTTACAGCAGGTATTCATGTTGTATAGTTGGGCATGTTTCTTGAGCGGACATTGTGTTGAGAAATATTATAACTTTTTAACTGAAAATGCGATAAGTTAGTTAAAAATATTGGGAATACCGGTTTTTTGACTGTTTTAGGTGTGATTTTTCAAATTAAATTTGATTACAAAATGAAGCAATCCTGAACTATTTAACGAGGGGCGATAGCCCCGAAGTTGAAGTGGTCGATTTAAAATCAATTCTTTGAAAAGTACACACCTGCAAATGTTGAAAAGGGTACTATGCCAAAATATGAGTAACATTCACTTGCAAAGCACAGATAAACAATGTAGATTTTAATTAGAAATTGTGAGTTAAAATGCTTTGTAATGTAATTTCTTTAGTCATTTCTGCTATTTATTTAATAGTAACTATTATTTTTTCTGAAAAGTCAATCACGGTGTTTTATATGGCACTGTATTTAGTCATTCCTCTAATTTTAATATGGTTACCCGAGGGACTGGGGAAATGGAGATTTTGGTGGCATGTTACGACAAGCGAGACTCCAGATTTTTTTGTTAAATTAGGGGGTTGGATGTTACTTCTTTTCCCAGCATTGTTTTACTTAATAATAATATTATCATTAAAGACAGCACCACCATAATTTTAATCTTTATGCTCCTTTTGAATTATTTTAAAGTAAGAAGTTCTTCCTTTAACACTCAATTTTTAAGACTGCCTTAATATCAGGGGACATAACAATAATCCTTGTTAAACAGAACGTAAGGGCTGCATTAAAACCCTCCAATATAGGATATGTTATTGAGAATGGTTTAATTACCATTCAAGGCAAGAGCAAATAATTGATCAACAATGTAGAGAGTCAGACTGGCATATCTTACAGAACAAACTAATAGTCAATTATGCTCATTCGAAATACCAGTTACCCTCATAAACCATAAGAAGCTCAGCCATCATCAATCTAATGCCTGAAACGTCGGTGCTGCTTACTGAAAGCAGAGAACCTGTTGCCTTTAAAATATCATGAATATTCTTCTCTATATCTTTATCACTGACTATAAATCTTCTTAGGACGTTTTCTATGTATTTTTTAGCGATCCTTACCTTTGAGCTGTCCTTACCTGTTAATGAAAGCTCATTTAATGCCGTGATAATATCACCAGTCATTGTCGTAGCTTCTCTATCAATTAGAATATCTATACTGAGGTCTTGGTAAAAGTTATAAGTTCCATTATCAATGTATCCTATTTCCGTCTGCAATGTGTATGTGCCCTGTACATCAGGTGTTAATGCATAGTAAAGTACTGTCTCTGTCTCATGGGGTTCAAGATGTAAGTCAATTATCCATGGGTTGTCTGTTATCCATTTTACATTCAGAGGATCATAAAGCTTTATATCAGATGGGTATGTTTCGGTTATCCTCAGGTCGAAAGCTCCTCCAAAGCTTCTGATTTTTAGCTCAACAGGAATCAAGTAATTCGGTTTGAAAGCAGTGGTTGTTTCCATAGGAGCATGAATGTAATGTAAGGAGTTATTGAGCAAGTCTCTAAACTGGCTGTAATTAAAGCTGCTTAGTCCAAGATCAAAGGCATAAAATAGTACTTTTCCGAGACCATAATCATGTCTGATTACAGCAGGATATCTGGTAATCCCTTTCTTTGTGGTCTCGACTACCCAGCCAATTATTTCGTCAGGATTCAAGGCATCAACATTTAATGTCCTCCCATAGGATTGGAAGTTGCCCTGAGTTGCTATTTCGCTCTCAAGAAGTTCTACAGGATAGTCTCTGCCCGGGATATGGCCTGAAAACTGTATGCCAAATAAATCTTCATCAAGATTTTGCCTATTAAACATTGATGAGATTAATCCTTTTCCTGAATAAATCTGTTCTCTTAGTTCTTCCGAGAAATGGTCTTCTATGGGGTGATGGTCGCCAAGAATAAGAAAATCCGTGTAATATGGATTTCTTAACTCTGCCTCAAAGTCTTTTTTATCAATCACTATGAAATAGTTCACCCCTACATCCTGTAAAGCATTCTCTATTAATGATCTGTCAGGGCAGTTCTGGCCCGACTGCCATGAATAGTTGAGCCATACCAGAACATTTTTTGCGTCAGGTATCGTCTTTGTAACTTCAAGTCCTGGTATTACCTCAAAGGTCGTGTTTGATATAGTCTTTGGTTCATTCATTAAGGGTGTGATAACCTGTAGCACTGCAAGATAGATATCTGGAGTAAGATCTGAGGTAGAAAACATTGAGCTGCCGGTAGCGACTGTATTCATGGGCAGACTGATTGTTTTTTCTGAAATATTTTTAACCAGCTGCGTATTTGGATCGACAATAAGAACCTTTACATTAAGATCGATGATATCCTCATTGCCATTGTTTTCTACAGTATATGTAACAGTCACATCTTTGCCTTGATAAACTGGATCGGGTTGGGCTGTAATTGTGCCTATCAGACCTTCGCCTGTGTTTGCCGAACCGAGGATTTCAAAGGTTGTCGTTGAGCTACTTACAATCGTTGAACCTTCGAAGACTTCAAGTTTAATTGTATATGTACCTTTCGGATTTGTGGACGTATTCCAGTAGGTTTTTAATTCGCTAACTTGGCCAAGGGTAAGAATAGGGATGTTTCTGACATCTGTATAAAGTGTTTGCCCTACAGCATCTATAACCATCAGTTTTGCTGATAAGTTTTCAAATATATAATTAGGACTTAGGTTTGTTAAAGTTGATGTCACTGTTACGGTCTGGTTTGCAGAATAAGATATTTTGTCGGTGTTCACTTTTGAAGATAACGTTTTCGCTGGCAATATTACAAAGTCAACAACTGCCTTATCAATAAGTGTACCACTTCTGTAAAGATTAGCCTGAACCTTATAATTGCCTGCAATGGTTTTCCCTGTATTCCATATAAATTCAAATCTTTTCCCTTTAAATTTCTCAGGCTCTCCATGATCAACATATATTTCCGGTTTTGTTATATTTACACTCATACTTTCTATGAGCGAAAAAGTTTCTATATCTACTCCATCGCTAAATGTCCCATCGCCATTGCCATAGTATAGTTTAATCAAGCTGGTACCACTAACAGCTGCTAACAAATCTATATTTCCGTCTAAATTAAAATCACCTGAATCAAACGCATAATGCGAAATTAGACTATCTATAAGCAAAGGTTGAGCATATGTTCCATTACCATTATTTTTTATAAAATATTCATTTACAATAATATCAGTATACCCATCCCCATCGAAGTCATCTGCTGCAAGCCCCTTTACAGGCCTGCCCAAGCTACGAATTTTAATTCTGGACATAAAAGTACCATCACCATTTCCTCTGAACAAATATATACCACCTGCTGAACGCCGGTTACTGTTACCAATAACTAAATCTATATTTCCGTCACTATTAATATCTGACGAGGATTTTTGATAGTACCAAGCACCACAATACCAAAAATAATACTGGCAATCCCATGGGTTACCGCCTATCAGTATTTTCTGAAAGGTTCCGTCTCCATACCCTTTAAAGAGATAGTGTCTATATGTGTCGTTAAGAACTAAATCTATATTTCCGTCATTATCGAAATCATTCGTTGTTGCATCAGGACGAGTACTGTAAACTGTATCTAAATATGTTCTCGGCAGAAAGTTGTCAGAGCCATCTGCCCGATTTTGTAAAAAATAAAGATCTCTTACGTTATAATAACCAACAACTATATCCTGGTACCCATCGTTATTAAAATCCGATAGAGCCATGGCTCGACCATAATAATCAGTTAGATGACTATATGATGTAATATAATGAGCAACAGGAACTCCAAAAGAGCCGTATGAATCGCCTTTTAGGGTTAAAAGTCTATGATAATTGTCAATGTATGCTATAATGATGCCGGCATTAGGAATCTTATTATTTGAAGATCTATCTTTAATGCCATTTTCAACTATGTCGAAATAGATGTAAAAATATCTTTCCTGTGACATTTGAGTGTCTCCATCGATCAGCCACCATAGTTCCGCTTGGGCATTTGTCTGTGCATCATAATCATTTGCTGGCCTAAATTGAAAATATTTTTCATCAAATATATAACCTGACTCATCAACTTCCATGACTCTAATAGAATCTGAATCGAAGGTTCCACTTGCCCCCAATTGTTGTAGTGCCGATGTAAAATTGATATTTGTAGATGCAATAGTATTTACAATTTTCTCAGGGGCTACAACACTTACCGGAATTCTATATGACCAATCTTTCAATCCCCATGGTTCTAAATCTGCAATATTTATAGTTGCCACATCAGCAACACGGACTCCACTTAAATCATCTATAGCAATATTTAATATTCCTTCCCATGGCTGATAACTTTCATTGTAAATTAGAGTTTCAATTTTCACATCAGTATTATGTTTATATTCAGTCTTGTCCGTAGATAGATTCATTCTGATACCATAATCTCCTCTAACAACAGGTATTTCCACTGGAATTGTTACGGTCTCATTAGTGTATACATTTAAGAAAGAAATGTAAGCTTCATTAGCAATCTTCCGCTCTTCGTTCAATTGAAGGTTACTTACTGTCATATTAAGAGAGAGGATTACGCCTTCTTGTGTAAGATTGCCAAACTGCCATAAATAATCAGCACCTAAGTTTTCATATTTTATCGAAGCTGAGTTTATAGTTACATCAGTTGATGGAGATAGAATTAAATTTGCTTTTATACCGTCTACAACACCAAACGTGACAGGCAAAGCTATTGTTACCCAAGAGGTAACCGGAATATTGGTATATACATAGCGGCTATCCCACGATCCATCTGGCTGCTGGGAATTAAGCAAATAAATAGAAGCCTTTTCTATTACTCCGTAATTCTCATTAGCTTTACCAGAGATATTGATTGAATATAATGCAAATGCAGTATAGAGGGGATCACTTAAATCTCCTGGATATTCTCCCCAACCTCCGTCCTGATTTTGAGAATCTAGAATCATATTTAATGCATTGTTTATAGTCTGTTTTGAAGAATTTATAAGTGGTTGATCATCTATAACAGTAAGAGCAGCTGTAAGCCCCATTATTGTATGGGAAGCAATTCCTATGCTGGTTTGATAATATTCTGGATAGTTAAAAAAGCCGACAACCCCCATAAGTGAATCTTTATACGAAAGCTTCTGTTCAATACTGTAAGCTTTTGCTATACCTATAGCATTATAGGCTGCAAAAGACGCGCTGTTAGTAAAACCCGGACTGCACCACCACATGTGTGAATACCATGATTTATTAAGATCAGCACGCCACGCACCATTAATCTGTTGTGTAGTTGTCATAAAATCCGCTGCTTTTGTTATATGTAATGCTGCCTCATCTGTATTATGCCAGTAGCTTAATGCCCATAAGGCAAGTGTGGTTACACTGTTATGGCCGGATTTTATGCCATCAGCACTAAATGCCCCATTTGTTTTTTGCCAACTCTTAAATGCATTGAACAACCCGTCAGCAACTGTATTATCTATCTGGACTTTATTCCGTGATAGTTCTAATGATGCAAGAATTTGACTCTGAACATGACAGGCATTGCAATTATAATTAAACGCCCTCTGTTGCTCCCAGTTTATTGCTTTTTGAGTAGATTCCCTTATCAGGGGTAATAATGGATTTATTACCATTCCGTTATTAGCTCCACCACCAGTTGTTTTTATAGTCGCTTTCACATTAACATCACCAGGTGGGGCTTTATCAGGAATTACTGTAAAGTTTGCATTTGCGTGGGGACCGACGTAATAAGTTGTTGTTATACTTCCTGATACGCTGTTATCAACAGGTGTTAGGATTAGCGAGTAAATACCTCCCTGGTTTGCCTCAAAACTGCCGAAATCAAATTCGATAATATTGTTTATCGGAAGATTATTAATTTGCCTGTTTTGACTATAAATCAATTGTTCCTCATACTTAACCTCCAGTTGAATCATGCTTGAAATAACTGTGTTTCCAGTATTTCTGATAGTTGCCTTAATTGAAACAGGTGTTAGCATATCAGCCTGTGTAACAGGTGGTGATAAGGACATGGCTCCATCAATCTTAGAAACAGGCAGAATATTGATATATGTGGTTCTCTCAGATAAAACATCATTGGTTCCGCCATCATAGAATATGGATGAAGGTTTAATAATTTTTACCCTGATGTTGTAATATCCAGATGGGAATTGACCTGTATTCCAATCAATAGTAACCGGGGTAGAAACAGAAGGATAAAATGTTGTTTCTGGTTCCCCGTGGAGTATCGCTATTACATTATCAGTGCTGTCTGAAATATGCACAATTACTTGAGCGTTAATGGGATTACTATCAGAATTTTCGATAGTTGCTGTTATCGTCACGTCCGAATCAATTGAATAAGTCTGTTTGTCAGTGATCAGGTCCGTAATCTTAAGAGAACTGATAATGCTTGGCATAAGCTCAAAATTTACTGTAAAAACACCTGGCATATTTACTTCTATCTGATATGTTAGGCAATCATAACCTATGGCAGATGCCCTGAGGTCCAAAGATGCCTGTGTTAAACCACTAATAGTATAAGTTCCATCGTTATCTGTCTTTGTATAAATAGAGGTTCCAACTACCACAACATTGGCCATTTCTATAGGATTATCAGTAATTGCATCAGTAACTTTTCCGGTTATTGTTGTAGTCTGAAGAATAGGAATAAGAAAAATCTTCTGCATGTCTGTTGTTACACCTGAAGATATCATAATCTGATAAATCTGGCTTATGTATCCTGGGGCAGAAACGGTTAATTGATATTTATTTTGTATGATATCTTCTATAATAAAGACTCCCTGTGCATCTGTGCTTGTGGATAGACCTCCTGAGAGGGAGATTGTTGCTCCCTGGATTGGTTTATTTAATAAACCATCAAAGACCTTTCCTGTTAGATTCCCTAACGTTGTCGGTGGTGGTTGGGTACTCAATTGTGGATTGAAAAACAATATACCTCCGGATACGACTGTTCCTGTACCTGTGGCTGGATAGTATCCTGTTTTTGATGCTGTAAGGGTTACACCTCCTGGGGGAACATTGGTAAAGATAAAATTTCCATCTATGCCGGTCAAAGTGCTGCCACTGAAAGAGCCTGTTGCTGTAATATGTACACCTTCTAATGGTTGTCCATTCTCCGCGTCGGTGACAATGCCTTTTATAATGCCAGTAGTGGGTTCTATTGAAAGAGGGATTGTTCCAAGACTCACAATTGAGCCTTCTGTGATATCCACAGTTATGCTTGATTTTGTATATCCTGTGAGATTGAAGTTTATTACGTAGCTTCCCGGTGGTATGTTTGACAGCGAAAAACCTCCGGTTGAATCTGTTACTGCATTTATGCCCGTGTCAGACTGGAGAACCACAGATACACCGCTTAAAGGCTGGTTGGTCGATGCATCAACAACTTGACCAGTGACAGTTCCTATGATTGGTTTGGGTTGCGGAGGGGGTTTGTTCTCTGCAAGATATAATGCCCTTAATGCAAGGGCTGTGTTATAAGTGTCTTGAAGCCATGAACCATCCGGTGATTGTGCGGATATAAGATAATTGACAGCATTACCAAGCACTGTATTATCAGTTATTACTCCAACCAATGCAATATAAGCCAGTGCTGTTTCATAGACAGTTGATCCTAAGACTGTTGAAAGGCCAAATCCTTTGTCTATGTTATGATGGGCAATAAGATAAGCAGTTGCCTTGTTGATGGCTGTAGCATAAGAAGTTGTCTGGGGAAACTGCTGAAGGGTCATTGAAACCACTGCTGTCATATATACATTACTACCATCCCCCTGATAGAATCCCCAGCCACCATCGGGATTTTGGATTGAGAGAAGATACCCAAGGGCTGAGTTAATGACATTCATATCTGAGTAGTCAGTAGCCATGAGGGCTTGAAGGGCCAAGGCTGTGTCAAGTACGTCACTTTCATGGACAGGCGATATTCCCCAACCTCCGTCTGTATTTTGATTCTCTAAAAGAATGTTTATCCCTACTGTTGTATCTATACCTTCATCTGAAAGAAGTATAATTTTTCTTGCAATAAAATCTATGCTGTTTGCTTTAGTGTTTAAAGACCATTGTAGACCGCTTTGATATTGGCTTCCTTTTTGGTTAAAGATATAAAGTGTATTTAATACCTCTTCTGTATCCCTGAATAATATTTCCGATTGATATCCAAAACTTCCATCTTCGTTCTGTTTTGTCAGTAGCCAATTAAGACCAGTATCAATACTGTTCTGGATGTCAGCAGATGCATTGGTGATTATTGTAAAAATAAAAATCATCAATATTACATATTTTTTCATGACTCAGCTACTCTCCAGAATCCCATACTAACTAAGGAGATTTCTCTGTTATGGTGTTCTGATCTCCAATATTGAAATATAATAGTGTTTATGTCACTTCCCTGTTTCATTGTCTCCTACATAGCGAAGTATTGTATGCTCTCCAACTGCAAAGCCTTTATCTTCATCGATGAAATAAACTGATGAAAGGCTGTATATAGTGCCGCTCTCTTGCGAAAGCCATGTCTTTCCGCCATCTTCTGTATATTTGATAACACCTTTGGGACTTTTTAGATTCCAACCAACAGCCCACCCTTTGTCTTTATTAACAAAGAAGACCTTGTAAAGGTCTGTCTTTCTAAACCTTGCTTGTGTTTGCCATGTCTTTCCGCCATTAGAAGTATNNCCCAGCAGTTGTTTCTATCAATACAATGAATATCCCACAAAATTTGAGTAGTTCCAGAACGCTGTCTTTCCCATGTTATCCCTCCATTTTCAGTATGGATAATGGTGCCTAAAGCTCCTACTGCCCATCCATTATTCTTATCTGTGAATTGAACGCTAAATAAGTCGATTGGCATCTTGAAACCACGTACATTTAAGGGTTTAAGTCCACTGTCCTGTTTCTGCCACACTAATCCGCCAGTTAAGGTATGTAGAATTAAGCCTTTATCGCCCACTATCCATCCATTCTGAGAGTCAACAAAGGAACACCCTCTATTTACATATAAAAATTGAGCCCATTTACCTTTTTTTGATTGCCTTTGCCATGTCCTGCCACCGTCAGAAGTATGTAATATTAATCGTTCGTCACCGTAGGCTGACCCTACAATCCATCCGTTATTTTTATCAGCAAAGCAAATATCAAAATACCCTAATCTACCCGGGCTCTTAACAGGTACCCACTTTCCATCAGCAAAAGCTATTGTTGACAGTAAAAGTAAGCAAACTGTAAATACAATGAGTTTTTTTATCATTATATTAATTCTCCAGGTCAGGAAAAGCTCCTATCAGACCAGCCCTGAATAAAACTACATATTCATAAAGATAATGAATTATAAAATAGCCTGAGTATTCTAAAATATCACCTTCAAAGCAATAGCCCGTTAATAGAATTTCATTTACAGCAAAAGAAAGTAAATCACCTATTTCTGGAGGTGATATTCGACTAGCACTAATCGCAATGACCATTAATGCAACATCTATTTTGAATTGTATTAGAATTTTTTCTGCTTTAAATGCACCAGGTGCTGTAGGACTTATTCCTTGTAAAAGTGAACATAGTTCATCTGCCAAACCTTGAAGGTTTACCTCTCCCAAAAGCAATATATTGGCAACAGCAAGAAGATTATCAATATCATCGATGAGTTGACCCCAAAGATTTTCCTCGCCACCTGGTAGAATGCAAGGATGATCTGCATTGAAATAACAGTTGCCTTCAGTCAAGCAAGTTGTTGATCCTCCATTTATTCCCCCGGAAATTCTGTATGCACCATCAAAGGTTGTTGGGTTTTGGACTATATACCCTGTACCACTCCAGTTATATAATGTTATTTCTGTCTGCGGGATAATAACTGTCAGACCACCATTAACAGCATTCTGAATATCTGATTTTAAAGAACTGGAAACCTGAAGATTTGGAAGAACCTGTCCAATGTTCTGGCTTGATACAAAATAGATTGGGATGGATAATGAATTAGCCTCTTGATGGACTCTTACTGTTGAAACTGCATTAACATTAAACATCCATTCAAAAATGATATGCTCCATTGCAGATGAATATATCCCACTCTGCATTTTAAAGGCTTTCTCTAAATCATTATCTCCAGTCATTGAAAAGGGGGATACAATATTTCTATCTACATCAATACCCATACCTACAGGTTTTGCAGATAGTGGTATTCCAAATATAGTGTTTACTTTTAAATCTATAAAAGCTATTGCCTCTGAAGGCTGTCTTAACCAAACAGTATCTGTGACTCGTGCAGTCAAATCATTTAATGCATCAAGATTGTAAAAATAATTTATTGCTACATCGTATAGCATGTCTCCAATAAGGTTATCTCTTGAATCTCCTTCGGGCGGAGTGGAAGGATTTCCTGAAATGATTGACTCAATGTATATTTTCATGGCATGCATCCTGTCTGTCTGTTTTTGCAAAAGTGCCTTTGGGATTCTTTGTAAGTCAAGTCCAATAGCATAATAACCGCCAGCAGTCATGTCATGGTTTATAATGTCCGTTGAGATATTCGGTGACAAAAAAGTGATATTCATTCGCTGTATATTCCCTAGGCCTATCGCTCCGCCTGTTGCCACGGCAGAGCCGTCTATCATCAATACAGGCTTCATATTTACAAGATAAGCAGGAGTTGCAGAGAGTTTTCCATAGGTTTTTAATGTATTTTCATCAGCCGATGTTTCTGGTAGATATTGGATAGTTATTCTCCTGCCAGCAAGCTGTGAGAGATTGGTCTGATAGTATATATCACCAGTACCAAAGTAATCCGTACCCTTAATCTCAATCTGGAGTTTATGTCTCAAGGTATCGGGAACTTCGGAAAAGGATATACCTTTTACAATAACCTTATAAGGAAGTGAAGCGGGAAGGACTCCGAATTTTTCATACAATATATCAAAACTGCCGATCAAGTCCTGTGGCTTTGCATCGGGTATATTATTGGTTAAATATTCATCTAAGTTGGACTGATACTCCTCAAGTTTCTGCTGGAGAAAGTCCTCGCTGACATTGCTGACATAATACTCTGAAGTGCTGTATGTTGAATGTAACAATAGTTCATTCATAAAACTCTCAGGGTCAAAGTTCATTATCTGTTTTAAATCAGGTCCACGGGTGTATTGAACCAGTTTGAAACCCGGGTCCAAGGGTATCCAGGTTTTGTTCTGGGAATATGGATGCCCTCTGTAGTTTTCGTATGAAACCCATGCTTCTACCCATACATGTTCTAATCTTGCTTTTGATATCTTCCCGCCTTCCTGTACAAGTGCTACAGGAATGCCGTTTGATGCAAGAATTTCACCTGCTACTGTCTCATCTTCTACGCCAAGCCATTTCTTTATTCTTTCAATTGGGACTTCAATAGTTCCGTAGACATATCTTGCAGGCACATTGGAAACTCTCAATAAGGCAATCAAAAGAGAAGCCTGATCAAAGTCATTGCCTGCCCCTTCTAATAAAGTTTCATGTGCCCCTTTTAAAGAACCGTAATATGGTTCAAAGAAATAATTGTTCTTTACGTATTCATATATCTTTACAGGATTATGTTCCAGTTCCTCTGCCTTAGCTGATATCTCAGGTGTGAACTGAACTTCTATGGTCTCTGACAGATCAGAATTAGTTGGGGTATTTGTAGCTTGAACTAAAGTTGAGGAAAGTAAACCTACCAATGAACCAACAGAAGCAACAAGCACAGGTTTACGGTTCAAGGTTGAGAGTTCTCTGAATTCTTCTGGTTTTAGTCGCGGTTCTTTAAATATCGGCTCAGATGACCTGTAAGGAAGTTTGTTCGGGTCAAGGGGGATGTGCTTCTTTTTTGGTTTTACCTTCTTAAGAAGCTCCTTTGTCATATTAATCTCAGCCTCAACTTCGACCTTGTCCTTTGCCTTTTCAATTGCCTTAAGATTTCGTTTTAGTTCATTCAGATTGCCTTCATATTTTTTTACAAAATCCCTGTGCCTCTGTTTTATTTCTTCGGGAAGTTCATTGATCTTCTCCTGGGTTTCCTTAAACTGTTTTCTTATCTCTATATCAAGAAATTCAATTTCTGATTTTTTGGTTTTGAGTGTGTTTTTCTTTATCTCTGTGTCAGTGACTGTGTCAGTAAGTATCTGTTCTATCTCTTCAATTGATTTTTGGAATTTTTCTCCAAGATTCTGATCTCGCTCAGTGCTCTTTGCGCTCTGCCCTTTGCTGTTCTGTATTGCATAGGCTACCTCAAACAACCCACCAAATGTCCATGAGAAGATTATGAGAACCATGATTGCGACTGTCTTAAGATATCTAAAATACATGGGTTGCATCAGTATCTTTATTCCTTCATTAATAAAGATGGAAGCATAGTCTACTCTTCTTTTAAAAAAGCTGGCCGATGCTTCTCTCTCATTTTCTCCAGCTCCTTTTGTCCATATTTCTTCAGATAAAGAAACTTTACTGATGACCGAATTGCTTCCGGCCTTGTCTTGTCTTCGTCATAGGCAATCCTTTCCAGCATCTCAAGGGTAAAGTTATCAAACCTCATCGTAAATGATGTAACATACCTGTGTTCCTTTTTTTTCCTCTTTCTTTTCTTCCCTTTTATTTCCATTTTAAAATATATTTTTGACTAACATATTAATAAAATGTATATCAAATAAAAAAGACCTTGTCAAGTTTTATTTTATTTTTTAAATACTTTTGTTTAAAAAATATTTATTAATTTCAAGTATGTGTAATTATTTCCATATTTCCAAGAGCAGTTTTATTGTGCTGCCATTTGTTTAAAATTTATTTAAGTCAAAATATCACGATTGATTCGAATAAGCGTCATTCCACAACTGTCGCAGAAAGAATAACACTTACTCGTAACATGTAAAACAATCTGGGTTATCGATATGGTATTGTACTAATGTTTTAGTCATTCCCCGACCTGCCTGCCGGCCCGCTTCGCCGAATCGAGGCTACAGGCAGGCTTGATCGGAGAATCCAAGCACCTTCTCTGCAAAAGAATGGAGCAATAACAAATATACTCTGGATCCCCCGGTCAAGCCGGAGGATAACGGAAAGGGATACTCCTGTCTAGCATGTCCTCGACTGGATCGGAGGCCGGAGCATGACGTCTAATTGCAGAAGATTTTAAAGTTGAACCTTAGAAAAAAAATTAAAATTTTTAAATAGGACCGGATAACTTTAACAGGCGAGTATCAGAAAAAACTTGACAACTTTATTAGAAGAGGAAGAAATTTTGTATAATGATATAATCAAAAGGGATAAAAATCAAACCAATTTTGACACAGTCAAACGATTTTGGGAAGCGATTTATCGCATTTTTGAACGCTCACTTATCGCATCTCGCTATACATGTTTCTTGAGCGGACATAGGGAAATTTTTGCATAAAAATTTCCCTCCAGAGAGAGAAAGGAATATGTCCAACTTAATTCACCAGAAATGCATTAACAAAGGTGGTGCCCCGACAAGTCGGGATTCATAAAGTAGAAATGGCATGGCCTTTTTCTTCAAATACACCTGCTCTTTTTATACTGAAACGCATTTTGGGAGTTAAACTGTACAACTTTTATAAATTCATAAATGTTTTTACCAGCTTTCCTTTATATACTTTGCCGTTCGGATTAATTTTGACTACACTGGAATTTTCCAGGTTCTGAAGCAAATCGACCATCCTGTCAAGAGATAACTGATGCAGGTTCTCAATAGTCTCTCTAACCGGCAAAAATGCAACAATATTTCGATCTATGAAATTGCCGATCTTCTCCTGATTAAAAACTGAAAGGAATACCATTCCTTTCAATATTCTCTTATTTGTCTTAAAAGAAAATACAAATCTATCAAGGAAATCTTTAAGAAAAGTGTCATTCCTGACCTGTACTTTTCTTTCAATCGCCATCGCCTGTAGCCAGTATTTTTTATCAATAATGCTGTCTGCCTTCAGTTCAAGAACTGTATGTCTTATATTCTTTTTGTCGAATGTATAAATGTTATGTGCAACTGTATCAGCAGCGAGATGACTCATATAGCCATAAACAAATGCCTTCTGCTGTCTTGTCCGGGCTGAAACTAAAAGATTAAATGCAACATCCCAGCTATGTGAACTCCTGTTGTCAGGCAGATATTTTTTGCCGAAAATTATATCAGCCATGATATTTCCGTACAAAAAATCTTTTCTGTAGCGCCGGATAACCTCTGCCAGTCCTGTAGGAAGCAGTGAACACATGTAATACAGTTCGTTTCCGAGATATATATGGGTTAAAGGTCCCCAGGCATATACCGTAGTTGGAATTAGCAAGAAAGATAGAATCATCAACAATTTAAGTAATTTCATTTCAACTCCTTTATTAAGTTTAGAATAAGCCTGACCCCGATACCTGATGCACCTTTAGGTATATAAGGCTTATCTTT
>JABAOC010018726.1_pt1 | contig 15924 bp, 15 predicted proteins | sample 7062161 | NCBI WGS metagenome assembly JABAOC01 (sample SAMN14538625, study PRJNA623070) | marine sediment metagenome | biome: marine biome [ENVO:00000428]; feature: marine pelagic biome [ENVO:01000023]; material: deep marine sediment [ENVO:00002113] | place: India: Gulf of Khambhat ... | reverse complement strand
CCATGCGCTTGCAAGGCGCAACCCCCTCAGCTCCACCAGTTAAATCGGTAACTGAGCTATCCGATCCTACAGGAGGTTTCGGGATCTCAGACCTTTGTGGCAACTATCCTTGCACAAGGCAGTCAGTCCATCTACGAGAGTGACCACCTTCTATTTGAGCTCTTGGCTCCTATGTGCCCTTATGAAAGCCGAACTTTTTGTAACGATGAGGAAACTGATCAACGGAAGATGAGACTGTAAAAACTATTTATCGGGATTAAACCCATGAGCAGAGCATACAAGATATTTTCTATTGCCACTGCCTTGTTTTTGATCTTCCCTGCCCTCTCATTGGCTGGTCAATTTAAGGTCACCTGGATCGAAGATGGAGACACGGTAATAGCTAAGGGTTGTGACATTGAGATCAAGGTGAGGCTGGTTGGGATAGACGCAGTAGATCATCCCCGTCTGCCTTATGCAATTGAGGCCAGAAACCGCCTTGCCAGGATGATCTAGAAGAAGACCGTTGAAATCAAAGCTTATGGGCTGGGGCCCTCTAACCGTGTCCTCGACGTCATCTATCTAGACGACAAAAACATCAGTCTTGAAATGGTTAGAGCGGGGCTTGCGGTAGCTGACCGAGGCGGAGTACCTAAGGGATTTGATATAACACCATATCTTGAAGCAGAGAGAGAGGCGAGGGAAGCCAGAAGGGGGATGTGGAGTCTAGAAGTATAGTCCACAAGGAACCGCGTAAGAGAACCTACAAGACGATCATCATCAATAGGTGAGGGCAAGATATCAACGCAGAAGCCTTTAATATCAGCTACCTATTGCCCGGGTTATCAGGTAGAAGAACCCTGATGTTTATAGTGGATTAACCACTGGTCGATTGGCGCTGAAAGCAGTACACGGTATAAGCCCTTCACTGAAGAGGCATCTTATCGGCCAGTTGTTGTGCTGGAGGGCTTTCACTGCTGTTTTAGAAAAGGAGCGCGGGAGAAAATGGTCAGGCATTGTATTTTGTTTCTGCTGGTATTGGTGGCGGGTGTGGGTTTGATTGTGGTTGGTTTCTGTCGTTCAGGGGAAGCTGCGCCACACCTCCAATTGACTGCAGCGGAAGCGATTGAAACAGTCCCTGAGACCGCTGCACCGCCAGCACAAATCATCATTTTGTATCCGTCAGGCGGAAGTGCTGCGCGAGGTGCAATTCGGAAGATCTTCAACCATGAAAGACATGTCAGGAAATTCAAGATCACCTGTAGTGGATGTCACCACCTTTACGAGGACGGGACGAATGTCTGGAAGGAGGGAATGCCTTTCAAGAGGTGCTCAGAATGTCACGATGATCCTGCTTTGGGGGGCGAAAAAGGGCTTGTTGCTGGTTTCCAAGTGAAGAAATCGCTATCTCAGGCGTACTCATCTCCTTTCACCTTTTCTACATAGTGCTGCGCAGAATAGGCAGCTGTGGCGCCGTCTCCGCAGGCAGTCACAATCTGCCGTAAGCTCTTTGCGCAGCAATCGCCACAGGCAAAGACACCCTCCCTGGACGTCCTCATCTGTTTATCTACCATGATATAGCCATCTTCACTTCGCTTAACCGTGTTGCCAACAAAGGAAAGGTTTGGGGTCCAGCCAACAAACACGAATATACCACTTACCTCGAGGGCTTTAATCTCTCCTGTTCCTAAATCTCGTACCTTCACCCCTTCGACCGCAGTCTGACCGAAGATCTCATCCACAACTGAATTGTAGATAAATTCTATCTTGTTATTGCTGAAGGCCCTTTCCTGAAGAATCTTCGTTGCCCGCAGCCTATCCCTTCTGTGAATAATGTAAATCCTTTCTGCAAACCTGGTTAAAAACAGGGCCTCTTGGAGGGCCACATCACCTCCGCCTACCACAGCTATGGCAAGGTCCTTAAAAAAGGCACCATCACAGGTAGCACAATAGGAAACACCTTTTCCGGTAAGCTCCTCTTCACCTGGCACACCGAGTTTTCTCTGTTCATTGCCGGTAGCAATGATAATGGATAAACACCGGTAAGGTTCGGGCTCGTCATCCACGAAAACCCTCTTAATATTGGTCTCATCAGCACAATCAATACTGGTCACCTCGCCGGAGACGACCCTCATACCGAAGGACTTAGCCTGCTCTTCCATATTATGTACGAGCTCTGGACCGGAAATGCCCCCAATAAACCCAGGATAGTTTTCAACCATATCTGTAATGGAGGCCTGACCACCAACGCCCAGTCTTTCGATCAATAGAGTAGAAAGCCTTGCCCTTGCCGTGTATATACCAGCGGTAAGACCTGCCGGCCCACCCCCGACAATGATCACATCGTAAACATCTTCCTTACGTAATAGATCCTCATCCACGGCTTATGTCCTTGCCTGGAGATAATCCACCCCGATCGAAAGGAAAGTCAGCCGAGCCTCTTCAAATCATCCACGAGGCCCTGAACTGCCATGGCTGATCTCTGGAGGGCCTCATGTTCTTCTGCTGTAAGCTTTATCTCTATTATCTCCTCAATGCCGGATAAACCGAGCTTCACTGGCACGCCGATAAACAGATCATGTATCCCGTATTCACCTTGTAGGTAGGCAACACTGGGCAGGATCTTCTTCTTGTCCTTCAGAATCGCCTCTGCCATTTCGGTGGTAGCTGATGCAGGGGCATAGTAGGCACTACCTGTTTTTAACAGGTTAACAATCTCACCTCCGCCTTTCCGTGTCCTTTCAACAAGGGCCTCAATCCTCTCAGCTGACATTAACTCAGTTATCGGAATGCCGGCTACATTGGAGTACCTCGGAAGGGGAACCATGGTATCGCCATGGGCACCAAGCACAAAGGCATGGGTATTCTCGACAGACACATTGAGTTCCATGGCTATAAATGCCCTGAACCTGGCAGAGTCAAGGACGCCTGCCATACCGATAACCCTCCTCTTGTCAAAACCGCTCGTTTCCAACGCAACATGGCACATAGCATCTAAGGGATTGCTGACGATAAGTAAGATAGAATCTGGTGCAACTGTCGAGACCTCTTTGACAACTGACTTCACAATGCCAGCATTGGTTGCCAGCAGGTCATCCCTGCTCATCCCTGGCTTTCTGGGGACGCCTGCTGTCACAATGACCAAATCAGACCCCTTTGCAAGGGAGTAGTCATTTGTTACACCAGTAATCATTGAATCATGACATTCTATGGGCGCAGCCTCAGCAAGGTCCAAGGCCTTTCCAGCTGGCACGCCTTCGAGGATATCTATCAATACGACATCTGCCAGTTCCTTTTCAGCGACCCTCATCGCAACGGTTGCGCCCACGTTTCCGGCCCCCACAACAGTCACTTTACTCTTCATCTCCTGGCTCCTCTCATGAATTTTAATCGGCTTTAGGCTATCTATCTTTCATTTTCTTGTCAAGGAGCATAATTAAGGCTAGCGCCTATATTGCCGGTTGCCTCAATCATCCTAAAGTAGTATGTAACAATCCATGGTATCTCCGCCTATCATAAAAGCACCGCGGCTCCAATCGAATCAGACGGTAGGAGTTATAGCACCGGCGAGCCCGGTCAGTCGCGCCGAAATAGCGCAAAGTTTAAGGCTCTTAGAGTCTTTTCCTTTCAAGATCAGGCTTGGTAGGCATCTCTTTGATCATTTGCATTATCTGGCTGGCCCTGATCATGATAGGGTGTCCGATCTTCACCAGATGTTTTCCGATCCCGATGTAAGGGCAATCTTTTGCGCCAGGGGCGGCTATGGCTCAGCGAGGCTTCTCGATAAGATCGACTTCGACCTCATACGTAGAAACCCAAAGGTAGTAGTGGGTTTCAGCGATCTAACTGCCCTTTTGGTCGCTCTATACGAACAAAGCGGTCTGATCTCCATTCATGGACCAACCCTATCCGATCTCCCCAAGGATAATAACTGGCGGCATGTATCCAGACTTATTACCACCTCTCACAGGCCTCAAATCTTCTTCAAGCAAGGAAGGGTGATAAGTGAAGGTAAGGCGAGGGGTACTCTACTAGGTGGCAATCTCTCTACCATATGCTCGCTGTTGGATACCCCTTTTTTGCCGTCTTTTCAAGGCGTGATTCTCTTTCTAGAGGAGAAAGGAGAATCCCCCTACAGGCTAGACCGGATGCTTACGCACCTGCTATTAAGTAGACGGTTAGACGGATTATCTGCCCTTGTTATCGGTCAAATAGAGGATTGTGGGGAAAAGGAGGTTATCCACGATTTGCTTGAGGAGCGACTTCGTGTCCTTGCTATACCTGTCGTCACAGGCCTGCCTGTTGGCCATGGCGCTGAGAACAGAGCCCTACCGCTCGGTATTCCCACCGTTGTAGATACTGAAAGGATGGTCCTTAGGATAGAAGAGCCAGCGGTCTATTAATTAGCATGTCAAGCTTTTGGCGATCAAAAACAAGGGAAAGTTATCGAGACAACGGGTGAGGCGCAATGGGGAAGGATGGGCTCACTTTCCACTCGCCTCTCGCCTATTTTAGCATCGTTCAAACCATAGTTCAGTTAAAGCCTATGTCTCGTAAAATAACCGAGTTTCTAAAAGAAGGCTTACAGGAAAAGGTGTATCCAGGCGCTGTGCTCCTGGTCGCAAGAGGGGAAGATATCGGGTTTTTCCGTAGTGTGGGCAATAGGACGTTAATCCCGACTCCCCTTCCCATGGAGAAGGATACGATCTTTGATTTGGCGTCCCTGACCAAACCGCTCGTTACCACCCTGGCTATTATGAAGCTAGTGGAGGATGATCTGCTGGGCCTTGATACACCGATCTCATCCCGCATAAAGCCTTTCCCCTGGGAAGACAAGGCTGATCTCACCCCCCGCCTCTTGCTCAACCATTCAGCAGGTCTACGGGACTGGAAGCCATTTTACCTGGAACTTGTGAAGTACCCAATGGAAGAGAGAAAGCCCACTTTGCGGCGATTAATCATGGAAGAGGCCTTAAATGGTGAGCCCGAGAAGCTAGCACTCTACAGTGATTTAGGATTTATGCTCTTAGAGTGGATACTAGAAGTAATTACTGGAAGGGATTTATCCGCATTTCTCAATGCCCATTTTTGCCATCCCCTTGGACTGAAAGACCTCTACCTTGACCAGATTACCGCTGATCCTCCTCGGGAAAAAGAGCTATTTGCCGCCACAGAGTATTGTCGGTGGCGGATGGAGCTAATTCAAGGGCACGTCCACGACGAAAATGCCTATGCCCTTGGAGGCTATTCGGGTCACGCTGGGCTGTTTGGGACAGCACTGGATATCTTTGCCCTGACCAGTCGGTTAATAAAAATCTATCATGGTTACTCTTCAACACCGCTGAAGACCGAAACCGTCAGGACCTTTTTTTCAAGGCAGGAAATTGTCCCGGAGTCCACCTGGGCGCTGGGATGGGATACACCAACGGAGAAGAACTCCAGTTCAGGAGATTACTTCTCCCCAAATAGCGTGGGTCATACGGGATTTACAGGCACCTCGGTCTGGATAGACTTAGAGAAGAATATAACGGTGATATTTCTGACAAACCGTATTCACCCCGACCGATCAAATGAAAACATAAAGGAGTTACGCCCAAAGCTTCACAATCTAATTATGCGGGAATTCGGATATGCATGATAACCTTCACACCCCACCAAGCAATGCCCACATTCATTTAATGGGTATCTGCGGTGTTGGTATGTCATCGCTAGCGGGGATTCTAAAGGAGAAAGGCTACAAGATAACTGGCTCCGATCAAAATATTTATCCCCCCATAAGCACTTTTCTTGAAGGCCTATCCATACCGATAGAAAAGGGCTACCGCCCTTCCAACCTCCACCCCCGGCCTGATCTCGTCATCGTGGGAAACGTCATTACAAAAGATAATCCCGAAGCAGGGGAGCTGCTTCACCTTGGGATACCATATCTCTCCATGCCCCAGGCCTTAAGGGAATTTGCTATTGATAAGAAGAGATCTATTGTTATCGCTGGAACTCACGGCAAGACGACCGCATCTGCCCTGACTGCATGGATCCTGCAGGTTGCCGGCATGAATCCATCATTTATGATTGGAGGTATAGCGAAAAATTTTGACAGCAATTTCAAATTAGGTACCGGTGCGTATTTTGTGGTTGAGGGTGACGAGTACGATACGGCCTTCTTTGATAAGAGACCGAAATTTGTGCACTATGACCCTTCTGTAGCGGTGATAACCAGTATCGAGTTTGACCATGCTGACATCTACAAGGGGATTGAGGAAATAAAGGCCTCCTTCAGGGGTCTCATTGAAATGATGCCTGCTGATGGGGTCTTGTGTGCAAACATCGATGATGCGGTAGTAGCAGACGAGATCAAGCGAGCAGGATGCCATTCCCTGACCTATGCCATGAAGAAAGAGGCGGACCTTACTATCGGAGAGGTAACCGCCGATGATGATAAGACAACGATTACGATTGCAAAGGGAAAGGATGTGTACCTGACCGCTCCTAGCGATCTTTATGGGGACCACGCCATCTATAATATCCTCGCTGCCATCTCAGTAGCCTATCACTTGAACGTACCATCTGAAGCTATTGCGCGGGCCATTGCAACCTTTAGAGGAGTGAGGAGGAGGCTGGAGCTCATAGGCAGCCATGAGGATATACTTGTAATAGATGATTTCGCCCATCATCCGACATCCGTGCGAGAGACTACAAAGGCGGTAAAAGCCCGTTACAAAAACCGCCGCCTTGTTGCCGTTTTTGAACCGAGATCGAATTCAAGCCGGAGAAACATCTTTCAAGATGCCTATGCCTCCTCCTTTGGTTGCGCCGATCTGGTCATCCTTCCTGAACCTCCACTGATGGAGAGAATTCCGGCACATGCGAGGTTTTCGTCTACCAAACTTACTGCTGACCTAAGGGGCAGAGGTATTGAGGCCCACTATTTTGCAAATAATGACGATCTCCTTCATGGCCTGATTAGCCTCATCAAACCTGGGGATGTGATCCTCATCATGTCCAATGGAGCATTCGATAACATACCGAAACGCCTTCTCAAGCGTCTAAGAGAAAAATCCCCTCAGCCGACAGCTGACGACTGCCAACGGATATCATGAAATTTCTTGAATTTCTCAGTAGTTCGTTCTATCAACAGGCATCGTCTTATTTCCTTGAATAGCTATGCAACCAAGTCCTGGGAATCCAATCGGGGTATTCGATTCAGGTGTAGGTGGGCTCACTGTAGTCAGGGCCCTCATGGAAGCAATGCCCTTCGAGAGCATTATCTACTTCGGGGATACGGCCAGGGTGCCGTACGGGTTGAAATCGGTGGAAACCATCACCAGATACGCAACACAGATTGCGGAGTTCCTGCTTCGCAGAAAGGTCAAATTACTCATCGTTGCCTGTAATACCATGTCATCTGTAGCCTATGAGGCCATAGAGGATCTATCCCCCGTTCCGGTGTTGGACGTAGTCGATGCAGGTGCCCGGAGTGCAGTAGCTGAGACACACAATAGACGTGTCGGTGTAATTGGTACACCGGCAACCATTAACAGCAATGCCTATACACGGGCGATCAATAAGTATGATCCGCAGATTCGGGTCTTTTCCCAACCCTGTCCGTTATTCGTGCCCTTAGTGGAAGAAGGTTGGTTGGATCATGAGGTAACGAGACTCACAGCCCTGGAGTATCTTAGGCCGGTTATGGCAAAAAAGATTGATGCCCTGGTCCTAGGGTGTACTCACTACCCCCTACTGAAACCCCTGCTCGAGGAGATCGTGGGACATCGCATAAGGCTTGTGGACTCTGCCCGAGCAATAACAGAACAGACAGGGGAACTCCTCAGCAAGAAAAGTCTCAGGACTACTCATCAGAAACCCGCTGAGTACCGGTTCTATGTCACGGACGTACCCATCAGGTTTCAGGCAATCGGGGAACGCTTTCTGGGGCGAGTGCTCTCCAATGTGCAGGTGGTCAAGTGGTAGCACCTGTCAAGTCCCTGGAACTAATCAAACACGCCAGGAGAGAGTCGGGTCCATGATAATCCCAGGAAATTGATGAGGGGAGAGAGGGACAATCGCTGACTATGCCATTAGTGAAACTGGGCCTCGTATTTTTCGTGATAATATACCTGACGCGTAAGAAATGCCCGCTCGGATATGCTATGCTCATCGGCTCCGGTATGCTCGGGGTATTATTCGGAATGGGCGGCCTCTCTGTGTTGAGATCAGCGGCCAAGGCATGTGTTGATCTAACCACGCTTGAACTCGCTTCAATAGTTGCCCTCATTATTATATTGAGCTCCATTCTGGAGGAAAAGGGACAACTGCAGCGTATACTTTCCTCCCTGCAGGTTCTCATACGCAACGTCAAGGTACTACTAATAGTCCTGCCTGCCTTGATAGGGCTTTTGCCAATGCCGGGTGGAGCGCTATTTTCAGCACCAATGGTGAAGGTTGCCTCACGGAGACTCAAGCTTACCGCGGTTCAGCATACCGCTATAAATTACTGGTTCCGCCACGTCTGGGAATACTTCTTGCCCCTGTACCCAGGCATCATCCTCGCCTCTAAATTGTCCGGAGTCACGCTGCCACGTCTTGCACTGGCACAATTGCCCCTCACAGGGATAATGCTCTTGAGCGGGGTATTCTTCTATCTACGGCGTGTACAGGGACCTGGGGACGGCAATGTACAACTTGATAGGAAGGGAAATCCGGCGCTGGAGTCCGATATCACGTCCCCCTCAGGCCGTCTGTTCTTTCAGCTTTTTATCGATGCCCTTCCGATCTTGCTGGTGATAGTGCTTTCGCTCTTCATGGGCATCAACCTGATAATTGCGCTTGCAGTCTCAATAGCAGTTGCCACTGCTCTAAGCCGAAGCAAACTAAAGGATGTCGCTCGATTAATTCATAAGAACATACCGCTGAATATGATCATCCTCGTATTCGGCATAATGGTTTTCAAGGTCATGCTCAGGGATTGCGGATCCATCGAGGATGTCGCCGTCTTCCTAAAAACCCACCATGTCCCCGTGATCTTCATGTGTGCCCTGCTCCCCTTCCTGACCGGCATCCTCACAGGTATAACCGTGGCTTATGTGGGAATTACCTTTCCCATAGCATTCGCCCTTCTGGAAACACAAGGATACGGTCTCTCCCATATCGTCCTCGCCTACGGCATGGGTTTTGTGGGAGTCCTGCTTTCTCCTGTGCACCTTTGCCTGCTCGTGACCAAGGATTACTTCAAGGCCCAGTTTGACAAGGTCTATAGATCACTCCTAATGCCGGTTGTCCCAATTGTGGGAATGGCGATATTACTGTTTCTCGTATATTGAAATTAAGGATAGGTAGGAGCGAAGCTGGTGAGGAGGAGGCAGATGAATCAGACGCGAGGCCCTCTTGGCTCCATCATTCCACAAAGGGCCCTGACCACCTCGTGCGCGAATTCGGATGTATCCAGGTCTGCATCCACCTCGCTGAGTTCTATATCGGGCCTCAATTGCTTCCTCAATTCCTCAACAAATGCTCTATCAAGATCTTTGTCATAGAAATTAGTCCCCCTCTGATCCATTGACGACCAGCCACCAAGAGGGATCAATATCTTGACTGGACCTTTTGCCCTATTGAGCTTATCGGCCATTCTATCCGCCACCATGATTAGCTCCTCCCTTGATAATCTCAGGAAGGTGCGCGAGGAGTCATAATCGAATCTCTTTCGCCCAGCATACTCCGGCTTATAACTGCGCTTGAGAGGAGAGCCGAAATTTACCCCGCACGGCGCAATAACCTGAGGTATCCCAGCCTTGCCGGCCCCCTCAAGTCTGGTGGGACCAGCCGCCCTCGCAAAGCCAAGCAGCTCTTCACCTACCCCACCCGGAGCGAGGTCAATCACAGCGGAGAATATGTTTTGAGTCTCCACTATCTGCTCCATGGCCCTGTCTCCAATCCCTGCAGCCGAAAACCCGATCACCTCATATCCGTTGTTCTCAAGCTCCTTTCTCACCTCTGCTGCACAATCCTCGCACGGCCCAAAATGTGTCATGGCAATCAGTGGGTGTTCTTTATTTTTCAATAGAGATACTGACATCTCAGCTGAACGTTCCACCATACCGCAGATGGCACCAGCGGCCCTGGCCAAGGCATTTCTCAACATCCTGTTAAGCCCTGCAATTTCCACTACCGAGTGCATCAATGCTATATCTGATGTACCAATAAGCCGTGAGGCAAACCCCGGAAGCGATGCGGTGCTTGAGAGGGCAACCTTTGGCAAACCAAACGGAAGGGATCGCATAATGGCTGTTCCAATTTGCGTCCCAGTTGTTCCACCCAGGCTTATTGTCCCAGAGAGCTTACCCTGTGAATACAATTCAAGCACCTTTTGCCTGCCTCCATCCACCATGACTGGCATTCGTTTCCCTCGATCAGTTATGAGTGTCACCTCCTCAAGAGGCCGCCCACTGGCTCGTATGACCTCCTCGCGTGTAATATCACAAGCGCCCTGAGCCTCGCCGAGCAGACCTATATCCAAAACCTTAGCTTCATGACCAAGGGATTCTATCTGCTGACGCAAGAAGTCAGCTTCTTCCCACTTCTCCTCAGCCATTACTAGGATAAGTATCACTTTACTCATCCTTATTTCGTGCCTTCTTCCTTAAGCTTATCAGCTACCATCTGAGCCATTGCCTTCCTGTCTATTTTTCCACTCTCGCCCACCAGCGGGAAGGTTTCCACTACCTCCAGTCTTTCGGGGAGTTTGAAGGTGGCAATCTTCTTGCCCTTCAGATAGTCAACCATCTCATCAAAGGTAAACTGCGCTCCCTTTCTCACGGTAACAAAAGCACATGCCCTCTCACCCATTACCGGGTCAGGCATGGGTACCACTGCGGCATTTGTCACCTTTCCATGGGCCAGGAGGTAGTCTTCGATCTCCTTGGGGTAGATGTTTTGTGCACCTCGAATTATGATATCCTTCTTTCTACCCATTATCTTCAAATAGCCCTCATCAAAAACCTGTACCAAATCACCAGGAGTGGCAAAGCCATCCTCATCAAACGCCTCGGTCATAGTCTTCTCAAGATCCCTGTAGTAACCAATCGAGTTGCCCGGGCCTTTGAACCAAAGGGTTCCAACTTCTCCTGGTTTCACCGGCTCTCCTGTGGATTCGTCTAGCACCTTTATCTCAATTCCCGGGTGTAATCTACCAACGGTAGTATATCTTTGCTCATCAGAGGCAGTTATTGGCACCCCGGATATTGATCCCGTGTCCTGGGTACCGTAGGTTCCGAGTATGGGGCACCCAAACCTCTCTTCTGCCTCTTTGGCCAAGGGCGGTGGCAGGTAGCCACCTGCAGTCTTTATGATGCGTAAGGAAGATAGGTCATGCTTATCCAAGGGTAACTCGAGCAACCTTGCCAGCTGGGTCGGCACAAGGGCAATAACCGTAACCTTCTCCCTCTCCATGAAGTCAAGGGTCTCCTCCCCCCGATACTGATACTCCAAGGCGATCTTGGCTGCGCTCACTGGAGCGGTAACATATGCAGGCGTCCCTCCTGCCGCCCCAGCGAGCGGGGCAATAGCGAGCACGCAATCATCAGGGCCGAGTTGCCAGTTCCTGATGTGCGATTTTGCCGTCCATATTTCCCGAGCCGCAATCCGATGCTCAATGATCTTGGGAAGACCGGTGGTGCCAGTAGTAGTAATCAGAAACCCTACCTCTTCTACAGCATCCAGTTTTCTGGCCTGGAGCTCAGTGAGGTCATATTGCTCTTCATATGGATGTTCCATTATCTCTTGCAGTGAGATACAGTCCTGAGGCACATCTTCACCGACAACGAACACATGTTTCAGATTTGGCAAACCGGCCCGCAGTTCCTTTACCATCTCGTAGTGGTCGAATTTCCGGTAGTGCTTGGGAATGACAATACCGACGGCCTCTGTGCGGCTTGCAATTTCGCCTAACTCCGTCTGGCGGAAGGTAGTCATTTCGGGAATGGATAAGACCCCCGCCTTTTCACAGGCAAGACGCACCAGCACTTGCTCAACACAGTTAGGTAACTGCACCATCAGCCTGTCATCCTTGTTTAGCTTCACGTCTTTGACTAGGGAGAGGGCTATCCTATCTATTTTCTCCTTAGCTTCTGCCCACGTTAACCTACTACCCAGGGAGTCTACCAACGCCTCTTTGTGAGGCCACTCTCTCGCGTTTCTATCCCAGTAGTCTGGCAAGATGGTCTTGTCCCAGTACCCTTCTTTCAGGTTTTTCTCTATCTCCTCCGGGTCATAGCGTACTGGTTTCATATCTGCGAGCCTTCCCTCTTTTGTCCAGTTACTTCTCCTCCCCCCAACGCTCAAACAGGTCGTGTTCTATTCCGAAATAATCAAAGACCTTCCCGACGATTTGATGGACAATATCATCGATGGTCTTTGGGTGGTGATAAAAGGATGGAATTGGCGGAAGTATATGGGCTCCCATATCAGCAGCCCTATACATGAGTTTAAGGTGTCCTTTATGGAGGGGCGCCTCTCGAACCAACAGAACCAGCTTTCTCTTCTCCTTTAACGTAACATCGGCTGCCCTTACCAATAGGTTTTCCGTATAGGAATTGGCTATGCCCGATAATGTCTTTATAGTGCAAGGGGCCACTATCATACCACTGGTCAAGAAGGATCCGCTGGCCAGGGGGGCCCCAAGATCGTCATCGTCATAAACCTTATGGGCCATGGATTCCACATCCTTAACCGAGTACTCTGTCTCGAGGAGAACATTCTTTTTACCCGGCTCTGAAATAATCAGATGTGTCTCCCAGTCTCTCTTAGCTAGCTCCTTCAAGATCTCAATACCGTAGATCACACCGCTTGAGCCCGTAATGCCGATAATGATCCTCTTTTTCCTATGTTCACCCATCTTCAGAAGAATCTCTATAAACGGTACATTCTCGGATTATTGTCAACGTTCAAAAGCTGTAGCGTTACAAATCATCTAACAAAGTGTGATAATTTTGAATATCCTCTGCCCGTTAGATAGGCCTGTTTACGAAAGGCAATATCCCAAACAAGAATTCCACTGCGGCTGGCGGTGGCCAAATCTTTGAGGGTTTACTCCCAAAGAGCCATAGATTTTAGAAGATGCATTTCAAACCCTCAAAGATTGGCCACCTTATACTGAGCCAATGGATATTGACTTGAGGAAATTGGCCTATCTAATACTTTATTGCGTGATAAGAGATTCGCCACAACTTTTGGACATTATTAAACTATTTCTATTCCTTCGTGGTAATCTTCTCGATTATCATATCAACTAAGTGCCGGCTATTTGCTATGACGGCTTCAATTCCTTCCTCATCAATATCCTCCCAGTGCATCCCAGCCGTTACGGTAACATTGATATTAAGAGCTGAGGAGATCTTTTCCGCCGCCTCCTTGGCGACCACATCATCCTTGTGCCCTGGATAGCAAAACACAGAGGCAGTCGCACTTCTTACCCTCTGATCTCTTAGGCTTGGCCTTGGCTGGGCTACAGCGATCGCGCCAATGTGGGGCCTTTCACCGCCCCAGATAGCTACCAAAAGATCCTCTCCGATCTTCCTTACCAATGCCTCGAGATTATAGGCCTCTCCATCTGTCTTGACTGTAAACTCCAAAGATAAGTCCCTTGGCTCTAATCTATCCCCTGCCCTTTATCATGCTGATCATGATATCAGCCGCCTCCTGGGCGAACTCCTTGTTGTTGATATGATAATCAACCTGACGTACCTCAACATCCGGTTTAAGGGCTTTCTCTAACGTTTCACAGAAGGCATAACTCGATTCCGGATCAAATAGCACATCACCCTCCCTATCAGCCTCAGACCATCCCTTTAAGGGGATTAGGATCTTGATGGGATTGTGGCTCTGGTTCAATTTATCGGCGAGGATCCGGGCTAGTGATCCTGATTCATCGGCAGTAAGCCTGATGGCCGACCTAAAATCGTAAAAGAATATCTTTCTGTCTTTATATTGCTCAGGGATACTATGAGAATCAAATTCCAGGACCGCAGAGTCAAGTCCACCGGGTACCACCAATCTCGGTGTATCTACCCCTTCAGGGCTTACCAGCCGCTGAGGACCAATCCCGCCACAGTAACCCCCAAACATGGCATCAACCAGTTCATGGGTAGCTAGATCCAAGATCCCATCGAAATAAGATTCCTCCATCATCTCTTCCATGGCCATTCCACCTGTTCCATTTGCGTGAAAGGGAATCACCTCAAAATGATTCTCCTCCAGGATGGATTTGATATTCTCAGCCGCTTGAGTGACGAAACCATACAGCGACAATGCCACTCGAGGCGATTCTCTTTCCGCTCCACTGTCGGCTGACATCATTCCACAAACAGCCCCCGCTGCCCTTGCTAAGATAAGCCTGGATATGGAGTTGAGCCCCAGCATATCTACCACGCTATGCATTACGGTGATATCTTTGGTGCCTATGGTCTGAGACATGTCTCTGGAGGCCACAGTTGAGACCATAAGTTTAGGAACCCCTAAGGGAAGGATCTTCATAATAGATGTTCCAACAAAGGTACCCGTCCCACCACCGACTGAGATAATAGCCCCGATTTTTCCCTGGTGATATAGATCAAGGACGACCTCTCTGGCCTTTCTGATAATGGCTTCCACCATAACAGACCTTTCCATCTCCTTGATGTGGATCAATTTGGACACAGAAAGATCCGGTGGGAATTTGGAGGAACCACTTGTTCCAACATCAATGGTAATAGTTGTATATCCCCTTGATTCAATGATCTTCTTTAAGAATAGATGCTCCTCTCCCTTTGAATCTAGGGTCCCGACAACAGCGATGGATTTTCTCATTTTGCCTGGACTCTACCCAGCTTGGTTGATATCTGAACCCGGCGGGGCCGCTGTAGCCACCTTCTCAGGCGTTACGATCCACCCTCTAATAAGCTACAACTTGCTATAGCAATGCTTAAAATTTCCGTGCGGACCGAAGTCAAGAAGAAATCCACTCAATATGGAAGATGCTGTCCTTCGACCAGGAGGGCCTCTCAGTTGTCACCTAATATTCGGTCTTGGTGGGAAAGACTCCTATATCCTCAAACCCGAACTCCTTCCATCGACCCAATACCTGCTGGATCATCTTCTTGTCCATGAATATCTCAACTGGCTTTTCCTTCCACTCGTAGGGGGTGGTGGCATCTATTATGATCCTTGAGACGATCTCCCTGGCATCGATGGGGAGGGATGGGTCTAAAGGGGTGGAACGGCCCCGTTTTATGATCTCCGTATCCCGGTATGGGTCATAACGCACGGAGAGGGCCCACATCACACGATCCCAGTCATCGGCAGGGACATCGGCATCTNNCCAGTTGTGGTGGCGATGACTGCGTTTCCCGCATGATTGGCATGGCCGGGATACATGGTCTTGACCGAGACAATGGCCCAGTATCGCCCGGTAGAGCTAGCAGGTATGTATACTGACTGGATCCCTGGGACGCGCATAGTTTCCAAATCAGTCCAAAGGGTAGCCGTCCGGTTAAGTGATTGAACCATGTGTATGTCATTGATGGGCTTGCCCACTGTGGTGGACCAGAATATGGGGTCATTACGGTGAAGGACCCTTTTCACCTCAAGACAGGGCTTGGGGAAATCCTTCCCCTTGCTACCCGAGTAATATCCGGTATATTCTCCAAATGGGCCCTCAGGCCTCAATTTTTCCGGGTCGATCTCTCCTTCGAGGATGATCTCTGCATTGGCTGGCAGTTTCAGGCCTGTAAAATCGCTCTCAAAGATCTCCACAGGCTCGCCCCTCAAGGCCCCGGCGACATCGTATTCGTCGGTCTGGGCGGAGACCAAGGTGCTTGAAACAAGGAATAAAACAGGGTCGCAACCGATTACCGCTGCCGCGGGCATCTTTTTCCCCAGAGCCTGGTACTGCTTCATCATCATGTCGCCATGTTTGCC
>JABAOC010015049.1_pt1 | contig 15925 bp, 15 predicted proteins | sample 7062161 | NCBI WGS metagenome assembly JABAOC01 (sample SAMN14538625, study PRJNA623070) | marine sediment metagenome | biome: marine biome [ENVO:00000428]; feature: marine pelagic biome [ENVO:01000023]; material: deep marine sediment [ENVO:00002113] | place: India: Gulf of Khambhat ... | reverse complement strand
TCTTGGTGGAGAAGATTTGGTGTTGAAGTAGTCGTCGTTGCGATGGTTGATCAGAGGTCTTGATTGCTAAAGGGTATGGATCGCAGCAATGGAAGGTAGGATGACGCACGAGATCAGCTGCGCGGTTTACAGCATCCGCTGAATTGATTAGTTGGATGTTCACTTGGCGAGTCATGAGATATTAAATTAGATTAGATCGGCATTTTCGAGGACATGGTGCGAAATTTCCTGGCAGGACGGGAAATTCAGTGGTATAAGGACAAAAAAGCCCGGGGAGGCCGAAAGAGCTAACGCCTTCCCCGGACTTCATGGACCGGAAGAGCTTTCCTCAGGTAGGAGGGAAAACCTGCCTAAGTGTTGCCAACTCAGGGCTCTTCCGGTCTTTGGCAATAACCAGTGCAACATTCTCTCATATATGTCATATTGAACATAATCATCTTTAGGAAAATTTCCACATCTGCTCTCAAAATTTCCTAATTTTTTTGTTTTTTAAGGACATTGCGTGCAGAACGGGTCTATCATAGAGGGCACTGAAAGGGCCACCCGAGAAATGGCACCAAGAACAACTACCATATGTCTCCCAACACAAGCGCTGAACAACGTCTAAGCCCCCTGGAAAAAGGCCTTTGGCTTATCTATAACGCATGCCAGATCAATTTCGTCGTGCATGCCCGTGTCAGAGGGGAGGTAAATGATCAAATCATGCGCCGGGCCCTAGACGCCATTCAAGATCGCCATCCACTACGAGGAGTACGGATTGAAAGGGATGGCTGGCCAACGTCAAGTTTTCATCTGACGATATAATGGGGGTTCCGCTCACGGTTGTGGAAAGGCCCCGCCTGCCATACGTTTGAGCGTCTTCATTGCTTTTTTGGCCAGCCAGTAGGAATTAACTCAGGTCAGAGGCTCAATTTCGAGGAGATAGTGCGAAATTCGCTAGCAGGATGGGAAATTCAGTGGTATAAGGACACAGAAAAAGGCCGGGGAGGCCAGCACCGCCTCCCCGAACCTCTTAGACCAGAAGAGCTTCCTCAGGTAGGAGGGAAAACCTGCCTGAGTGTCACCAGCTCAGGACTCTTCCGGTCTGATATTTCTTATATATCTACGTTATTTAACATAATCATCCCTGGGAAAATTTCTATATCTACTCTCAAAATTTCCTGATTTTTTTGTTTTTTGAAGTATCTTGCGTGCATAAGGGGGTATATCATATAGCCTAGTGAAGGAGCCACCCGAGAAATGAGAGAGAGAACAGACGAAAGGCCAAAGTTGCGGCTGATTCGAGGCAGCTATCCCCTGAAGGTGTCCGTGGGATCTATTGATATTGTTGCATCGTCGAAAGATAGGCAGCCTTTCCCGGTGGATGCGGTTGCCTTCGAGGAGGACACCTTTCTGGTCATGAGTGCCGATCGCGAGGTGCGAGATCCTCATGAACATCAGGTGCGGTTGATGACTCGGGTGATAGAGACACGACCTGAGACACCCGGAAGCGTGCTGGTGAGAGGTCAACGCCCCCTCCGCTTGCTTGCCATCGTTCACGATCTCAATCAGGATCCAACGTGGAAAGAGGAGTGGGTAGCAACCGCCCTCGACGGTATCTTCGGAGAGGCTGAGAGGCGAAGGCTCCAATCGATTGCCCTCCCCTTTCTGGGGACATTACACGGTTCTCTGGAGAAGGAGCGTTTCCTTCTGCTGCTGCGGTGCGCTCTGGAGAAACTACCAACCAAGCACCTGAAGCGTCTATGGCTGGTCGTGCCTGCTGGAACCAGCTCTAAGATCTTCGGGGTACTCGAATCTGAGCCGCAGAAATGAGAAGTAAAAGAGATAGGGGATTGTTTTAAAGGAGAAGCGATGGGTCAGAAAAAGTACTCATGGAAGGGGTGGAAGATGCCCCTCCTCCATTTAAACGACCCTGACTATTGCGAATTTGGCTGCCCTCTCTGCACAAGCGCAAGAAAAGGAAACCGCCTTGCCAAATCCATCCAGGCCATTGAGCTAGCATTGACCTTTGGTGGCTGTTGGTGGGGAAGGGCCAGGCAAAGGAAATATGGAGTCAAACCTAACGAACCTTTACCCCAGACAATAAATAACTAGCTATCAGGCCACTCACCCCCTCCTCACTAAATGACCTTCAGTTGCGCCAGTGCCCACATTAGACAAGCCACCGCACTTCCCACGATGCAACCTACCCAGAGCACTGCCTGAGTATACCAGGGGGGCTGGAATTCCTTGGGAATCCATCTCTTATTGACGTAGAGGATCTGGGCGGCCCCGATCCCTCTTGCCAAGAGCGCGAGGAAGCAGGTGATGAGCCACAAGGTAAAGGGCATGGCAACTCTCACCAGATAAAACCCGCCCAAAATGGAGAAGAACACCACCACGAAATAGTAGAACCGATAGGAATGCCTCTTCCGTAAGCCCGGGGTGTTGGCGACGGCGTCAGCCACTGTGCGGCCAATGAACGCATCGTAGTACGCGAATTCCGCGTCATAGAGCGTCACGAAGATGAACACGAGGAAAATAGCAGCAGCCCAGACACCAAAACTCCCCGCGATGGTTGCCATCTGTAAGGGGACCTCCAGGCCCTTGGCCACGATTCCGTTCTTAAAAAGGTACGCATGCCCTGCGACCCCATAGAGGAATGTTCCCACAAGCGCCCCGATTATGGACCACCAGACGATGAGACTCCATTTGGCTACCTGGCACCACTGTTTCATCTTGGCCACTTCTGAAGGGTCCTGGACATCGAAGGTAATTGGCTCCACGCTGATCTCCTCTGGCGGACGGAGTGCCCCTGTCATCCGCCCGGTGTGTTTACCCAAACCCCATCCAGCCTCCAGCACCCAGAAGGTAATCCACATTAAGGACCCGCCTGGCTGCTGAAACAGGGCAAAGGCCAATGGCAGGGGAAAATCCTTGGGATAGCCGGCCAGGCCGAAGTTGAAATATCCCCAGATGACATCCAGAAAATCACGGGGTGCGGCCACCAAGGCAGCTATGATGATGACGCAGACCAGGTTAACGATCAGGACGCAGGTAAAGATAGTGGAGAGGGCCCTATAGATATAGCGGGAAAAGGCGAAAACCACCATTACCATGATGAACGCTACGACACACCAGGTATAAAAGGTGGCAAAGCCGGTCAGCTTGTACATGGCAGAGGCCGCCCCGGCCAGCCAGGAAGGCCACACAAAGGACAGGATGGCATAGATCCCCCAGAACCAAGGCCAGAAGCCGCGGGGAGGAATATCCCGGGTCATGGAAAAGAAGGATCTCCCGGTCAGCATGGTATATTTTATGCACTCATAGACAAGGAAGGTCTCCAATACGATGGAGATGGTCATAGCCCAGAAAAGTTTATGTCCCCCCAGCGACGCCGCATAGGGGATCAGCATTGTCTCACCTCCACCTACCGAGACACCGAAATTGATGGCCATGGGCCCAAGGGCAGCGGTGATGCCGATGAGGGTCAGAGGATAAGGATCTGGAACCTTGAATACCTTCTGGGACATTTTTCCCTCCTTTCTTGAACGTAATGGGTCAAATAGGTAGGAAGCCTAGACGGCGGGATTTTGCCCGTTTTGCCGTTTTTTGTCAACCACTTTTTGGCGATAACCAGGGCTATATCACAGTAAAACCTGACATAGTGATTCTTTGGCTCATTTGTGGGTATGGGTATCTTTTTTTNNTTTATTGGGTCGTTTCAAAATGGTTTATTGCGCCATAAGCCTTAGAATAATAGGCTCCATCTATATAAACCATTTTGAAACGCCCACTAGTCTGCACCATGTGAGGGCATACTGAAAAAAAGATACCCATACCCTGGACTTTGACGTTACTGTGGAGCGACAACGTCACGGGGTGATTTGAAGTTGACGCGGGATCGCCCCGTGGTATAAATTTTCGGGGTTGACACAAGGTCTGTGACTCCTAAAGAACAGAAGGGGCAAACATGAAGATCGATCACATTGAAGCCATCAACTTGCGCTTCAAATATCCTGGCTCTGGCGGGTTCGAGTACGCCGGCGGCGTGTGCACCGCGCGCCTAACCACGCTCATCCTCGTTTACACCGACACTGCTCAGGTAGGCGTCGGCTCGGTGTATTCGCATCCGGCGCTGGTCTACTTGATCGTGCGGGATCAGCTTGATCCCATGCTGCGGGGCGAGGACCCGTGCCAAGTCGAGGCACTGTGGGATAAGATGTATCGGCTGACCAGGTGGTACGGCCGCAAGGGTGCTGCCATGTCGTCGCTTGGCGGCGTTGATGTGGCACTCTGGGATCTCAGAGGGAAGGCCACCGGCAAACCTGTTTGGGCGCTCCTGGGGGGCCAACGCCCGAGCTGCCCGGCTTATGCGAGCGGTTTGCTCTGGAAGGAGATCGACGAATTAGCCGAGGAAGCTGCAGGCCATATCCATAGCGGTTTCCGCCGGGTGAAGCTACGGCTTGGACGCAGTGAAGAGTATGACACCGCAGCAGTGCAGGCAGTACGGACCGCTGTCGGTAAAGACAACGACGTCATGGCCGACGCATCCATGCGTTACCAGCTCGAGCTCGCCCGCCGCATAGGCAAGTTTCTGGAGGAACACAAGGTCTTCTGGTTTGAGGAGCCATTTATGCCGGAGGATATCGACTCCTACGCAGCTCTGTGCGGCACGGTAGGAGTGCCCCTTGCCGCGGGTGAGAATGAGTTTGGGGTGCAGGGTTTTCGCGAAATGATACGTGCCGGTGCGGTTGATATCGTCCAGCCCGATGCCTCCCGGTGCGGTGGGATCACCGAGACATGGCGTATCGCTCAGATGGCGCATGCCCACGGCCTACGCGTGGCTACTCACTCCTGGAGCGACGCCGTAGCTGTAGTCGCCAACGCACAAGTGGTCTCCTCTATACCAAACGGCATTACGGTCGAGGTCGACCGGACCGGTAACCCATTCATTGAAGACCTGCTCGCCGAGGGGCTGCGTATTAGGGACGGGCACCTGCAGTTGAGCAACGCACCGGGGTTGGGAATTGAGCTCAATGATGAGGTAGTCGGGCGATTCCGTATGACCGATCCGCTGAACCTCCCGGACGGCAGTTACTCGGACATGATGTTTGGCAAGGCCTACCTCCCACCTTCATTACCCTATGAGGAAAATGCACAATGACAGGCTCGCCCCGTCTCTCATTCGAGGAGCAGATCGCCTCATTTGGGTCGGACATGTCCATGATGGTCACATCCCCAGGTATGCTGCCTTTATCTCGCTATTTGCTAAAAGCTGCTCCCTTGGGCCCTCGATATGAATCCTGCCATTTTCAAGAACATACCCTCCATCGCAGATACCCAACGCTCGGAGCACGTCCTGCTCCACCAGGAGGATGGAGACCCCTTGCCTTCGGATCCCCTCCAACTTCTCATACACTCCATCCGTTATGATGGGGGCGAGGCCCAGTGAAGGTTCATCCAGCATGAGGAGCCTGGGGTTCAACATCAGGCCTCTGGCGATGGCCATCATCTGCTGCTCTCCACCAGAAAGGGTTCCCGCCATCTGCCTTCGGCGTTCCCCGAGGACCGGGAAGATGGAATATACCCATTCCTTCGTCCTTTTCCTCTCCCTTTTGGCCTCCGGAAGATAAGAGCCCATATCCAGGTTCTCCTCAACGGATAGCTGAGGGAAGACGCGTCTCCCCTCGGGAACATGAGCGATACCGGCCTTGGCCACCTCAAAGGCCGGGAGGTGGTCAATCCTTTTCTCCAGAAAGACGATACTTCCACCGTCAGGGTTCAGGAGGCCCGAAATTGTCTTGAGGATGGTCGACTTCCCGGCACCATTTGATCCCAAGAGGGCCAAACACTCACCCTTCTCCATGTGGAAGCTAATCCCGTGTAAGACCCTCACCGATCCGTATGATACATCAACCCTATCTAATCGCAGCATTAGCAAAGTCCTTCCCTAGGTAGGCCTCGATGACCTTCTGGTCGTTCACAACCTCTTCGGGTATCCCCTCGGTTATCTTTGAACCCTGGACGATGACCACCATGTAATCGCACACCGACAATATGGCCTTCATGTTATGCTCGACAACCACAATGGTGAGCCCCTGCTCATGGATCTTCTTAATGAGGGAGATGGCAACCTCGCACTCGGCGGGGTTCAACCCGGCCATAGACTCGTCCATGAGGAGCACCTCCGGCTCGGTAGCCAGTGCCCTTGCAAACTCCAGCCTCCGTTGATCGATGGTAGTGAGCTCCTTGGCCAGGGTGTTTGCCCTTACCGAGAGCCCTACAAATTCAAGGACCCCTCTCGCCTTCTCCTTGGCCTCATCTACATCCGCAGTACGGATGAACGCCCCCGTCATGACATTGCGCAATACCGTCATCTCACGGAAAGGCTGAACGATCTGGAAGGTGCGGCAAATCCCCATATGACAGATGTTATACGGTTTTAGGCCAATCACATTCCGGTCTTTGAACCAGACTTCCCCCGCGTCCGGGGGATAGCACCCGGTTACGAGATTGAACAGGGTGGTCTTGCCGGCACCATTTGGCCCGATGAGGCCGAGGATCTGCCCTTCTTGCACGCGGAGGGAGAACTGATCAATCGCGCACAAGCCGCCGAAATTTTTTGTCAGGCCTCTTACCTCCAGGATCATGGCTTCACATCTATCTCCCCGTGTTTGCACCTCCAGGCAATACGGCCCCCGCCCACCGGTAGCCTTTTGCAAAGACAGTGGCCAACCCCTCTGGTTTGGCAAGGACCATCGCCATGAGAAGGCCCCCGTAGATTACCAGCTGCAATCCCGTGAGCCCTGCTCCAAACGTAGCGGATGTGTATTCGCTAAAGATCCGGAGGATAAATGCACCTATGATTGGTCCCCACAGTGTGCCTACTCCTCCCACAATGGCGAACAGTGCGAGCTCAATGGAAAGGGAGAGTCCGAAAACGGAGTCAGGATCGATAAAATAGGTATACTGCGCATAAAATGTTCCGGTTAAGGCAGTAAAGAAGGCGCTCGTGGAGAGGGCCACTTGCTTCACTTGCACCGAATTAACCCCCACCGCCTCTGCTGCATCCTGGTTCTGCCCCAGGGCTATCAGATAGTGCCCCAGCCTGGAATTTTCAATCTTGTAAGTCACGTAGATGACCATCAGGGTCATGACCAGGGCAACATAGTAGTAGGGAAGTTTTCCGGCGAATTGGAAGTAGAGCGGGTCATGTCCCCGGTACTGGACACTCATCCCCGTGGCACCCAGGGTGAGCCAGCGCTGGTTCAGGAAGAGGAAGCGAAGCACTTCCGCAAGGGCAATGGTGGCAATGACAAAGTAGGGGCCCCGCAATCTGAAACACATGACCCCTATGAACATGCTCACCAGTACCGCGATGATCGCCCCCAGGATCATGCCAACCCATGGTGAAATTTGAAAGTAGTAATAGAGCATGGTCGAGGTGTAGGCCCCCAGCCCAAAGTAGGCTGCATGGCCTAAGGAGAGCTGGCCCCCGTAACCGCCGATGATGTTCCAGGCCTCCGCCCCTGCGGCGAACATGAAGATCAAAATCAGGATATGGAGGTAGTACCTGGAAAGAAAGGGAGGTATAAAAAGGAGCAGGCAAAGGATAATGAGCGGAAGATATACTCGCGGTCGAGTTACGTTTTGGATGGTCATACCGCCGATGATTCTCCATAGATCGCGTCTCACTGATTTGAGAATCAGAATGTATATGTCCCTCACTACACACTTCCTTTGGCCAGAAGCCCTTGGGGCCGGAATACCAGAATCAAGATCAGAAGCATAAATGCCACCATAACCCCGGAATCGGCGGAAACGAAAAAGATCCCCAGTGCCTCGGCTATGCCGAGGATCATACCGCAGAAGAACGCCCCCTTTAGGTTCCCAAGCCCACCCATGATCACCACGCAAAAGCTCATAAGCGTAAATTCAGCCCCGACCATCGGGAAGACGTAAAAGTAGGGCATGATGACAGCACCACAGGCCCCGGTTACCGCTGAAGCCAACCCGACTGCGAACATATAGATGCGATCGGTGTTAATCCCCATCAGTTGAGCGACATCCCTGTCCTGCGCTGCGGCCCTCATGGCCTTGCCGATATCGGTCTTGATGAGGAAGTATCCCAAGCCTGCGCTTATCAGAATCGCGGCAGAGAAGGCTATAAGCCTCGGATATCCCAGGGTGATCTGACCAACTCTTACGTACATGTCGGAATAGCCTGTTGTTACCGTTCTGTAGTCAGCGCTAAATACGAGGAGGGCCAGGTTTTGAAGAAAAAGCGACAGTCCGACGGTGAGGAAGATCTTGGCCTCGTCGCTCTTTTGTACCACCCTGCGAAAGAAGAAGTAGTAAATGGAGATTCCAAAAAGGAAGAGCAGTGGGGTGACAACGAGGAGGGAGATCAGCGGATCAAGTCCGCCGAATCTTGCCCACATCCAGAAAGTCACGAACATACCGATCATCAGAAACTCCCCGTGAGCGAAGTTTACGATCTGAACCACCCCAAAGATCAGCGTCAAACCAATACTGACGAGGCTATATATCCCCCCAAGCATGATCCCGCTGAGGATGACCTGGATTACAATTGCCCAGTCCACGTGCGTTATTAGCCCCTTTTGCCTAGGATTTCCATGAACTAAATGAAAAGAAGGCTTGTAAGGAAGGTAAGGAGACTACTCTCGATCCGCCCACTTCGGAACAGGCCAGACCGCCCTGACTGAGGCGCTGTCCTTGGGCCAGATGCACTTAAGTTCTCCTCTCTGCCACTGGACCATCACCGGATGGACCCACTTATTCCACCCGGCCTCATCAAACTGGATCCGGTGCCCGGGCATGGCCGATCCAGGCCCTTCCTTAAGGTCAATCCGGGCGAGGGCGTCACGGACCTTCTTCGGGTCCGCGGATTTTGTCATTTCAATGGCCTCCTTGATCACCCACATGATGATGTATGACTCCCCGGCATGCTCTTGGATGAACTCGCTGTACTTTTCCTCATACCTGGAGGCAAAATCCTTCACCTCGGGGTATGGCAGGTCATGGCTCCAAGAGGCGACGCTGATCACATACTCAGCATTCTTTCGGAGTGTCTCATTGAAGTCCGGCATCAGGTAGCCCGCCCCACCGCCGATGAAAACCGCATTGCAGTCTAGCTTCTTCATGGTTCTGAGGATCAGGATGGCATCAGTGAGGTAGGAGACCGGAAACAGGATCTCGGCCCGGGATGCCTTGATCTTGCTGACAAGGGGATCGGCATCGGTGAACCTGGCCTTATATGGTTCAAAGAGGACCATATGATAGCCAAACTTCTCGCACTTCTCTTTAATTCCGCCGGCGGTGTCCGTTCCATAGGCCGTGTCCTCGTAAACGATGCCCACCTTGTCATGCTTGGTATTGTACTCTTTATCCAGTTCTCGTAAGGTCTCTACCTGCATATAGCCGAAGTGACTCGCCTTAGGGGAGACCTGGAAGATGTATTTGTACCCCCGTCCAGTGATCTTATCGGAGATAGATCCGGTAAGCCAGGGGACCTGGTTTCTCTCGGCAACCTCGCTTGCCGGGATGGTATGTCCACTGTAGTAGGCGCCATTTAAAGCGGTTAACCTGTACCGATTTAAGAGCCTCGTCGTTTCCGAAATGGCAACTTTAGGATCCGTCTGGGTATCGGCGACGATGAGTTTCATCTTCGCCCCACCGAGGGACTTGATCCCACCTGCGGCGTTGATGTCCTCGGCAGCGAGCATGGCGGCATTCACGCATGTTTGCCCAACCCGTGCTCCCGGCCCGCTCCGTGGATACACAACCCCCACATAGACCTCCTTGCCGGCAAAGCTGTGCGGCGAGAGAGCTAGCACCAAAACCAGTGTTAATAGGACCATAAAAACCGTTTTCTTATCCATGGCTACATCCCCCTTTGAAGGTTTGACGTTAAAGATCTATATATGTCCGGTCCTACCTTGTCAAGAAGAAGAGAAGTCGATGCCGTTTGCCCTCAAAATAAGGAAAGGCGGTCACAGGAAGAAATCTATGACCGCCTTCTCGCCGAATGCCCAGTGTCAAAGGCCGACCCCGATCCCTCGCTGGTGCTGAGTGATTATCAGGCAACCATCGCTACCCGCCCACACTCTAAAGTAGTCTTTCTCATTCTACCAATCCTTTCCCGATCCCACGCCACGCCTTTTCGTCTTGAAGATCTGGAAGAGCAACAGGCGCGAATGGTCCTCTTCTATGTCGTCCAGCAAGGTCTCGGCCTTTTTCTTGTCGATCACGGACATGGCAGGCACCGAATTCTGGTCCTCTTCGTGTTTTTTCGGCAATGCCCCAAGGAGTTCAAGCTCCCCGGATAGGTCTTCGGGTGATTCTTGTTCGGCCCTCTGACCCCCATCCGGCCTATCGCCTTTCTCCTGTCTAGACTCTCCTTCCTGACCGGATTCAGTTTGACCTCCGTCTTTCCCTTGATCCTGGACTGGAGATCGTTGCCGATCGGAGGTCTTTTCCCCAGATGGCCTATCTGGGCCTTCTTCACTTTTGCCAGTTTCTGATCCATCCCCATCCTGTTCTGATTGGCCAGAATCCCTTTTGGGCTCGGTCTTCGATCCCTGCACTTTACTTTCCTCTTGTCTTTCCAGCTCTCTCAGGGCCAGTTCTAGGTTATGCCAGGCATCCTGGCTTTCGGGATTGTAGCGGATGGACTGCCTGTAATAGGCCACTGCCGATTCGAAATCACCCTGTTTGTAAGCTGTGTTACCGAGGTTATAGGCAGCCTTGAAGCGCATCTCAACGTCTTTTGCCCTTGTTAATACGCTTGAAAAGGCCTCAGTGGCCTGTGTGTAATCGGAGTTCTGGTAGGCGGCGCATCCCCGGTTGTAGCGATACCGGATATCCTGTGGATGATCCATATCCATGCGGGCATAGCCCTTTTCGGCCTCGGCAAAGAGCCCCTTTCTGTAAAGTTCATCCGGGTTCTCCGCAGCCGAGGCCGGGGTTGCAAGGATGAGGCCGAAAAGTATTAGGACTTTCATGGTCTTGAACAATTCTTCCTCCTAAGCTCGGCTCTCTACGGATCTCCTCTCACGGATCAGGCCCTCCAGAACTAAGAATAGAATCGCACCCACCACGAAAAAGGGGAACCGTTCCTCATAAACCTCGATTTTACCAGTCTTCAGTGTTTGGGCCTGTGTCCTGGATTTAATTCCGTCAAAGTAAAGAATATCCAGGTCTAAATCGCCAGCCACCGAACGGACATAACCCCCCCCGGTTATGGAGGCGATTTTCCTGAGACCTTCCTCCACGAGCCTGGATATGATAAGCCTCCCTTCATTATCTTTTCTAAACCCNNATACGTCGGGATAGGCCCTCCCGATGTCTCTCCCACACCAAGGGCAAAGATCCTGACGCCCTTTTCGGCCGCCTTTCGGGCGGCCTCAAGCCCTCCGTTCTCGTTGTCTTCCCCATCTGTGATGAGGAGTATGACCTTGTCGATCTCCGATTTGGGATCAAATGAAGACACACCCTTCTCTATGGCAGCTCCCAGATCCGTGCCAGGTACTGGAATAAGATCCGGCTGCAATGCACCCATGAACACCTCGAGCGCCACATAGTCCAGTGTCAAGGGGCACTGGACAAAGGCATTCCCTGAAAAGGCCACGAGACCAATGCGATCTCCCTGGACAACCCTGAGAAAATCCAGGATCTCTCGTCTGGCCCGCTCAAGCCTGTTTGGCTTGACATCCTCCACCAGCATGCTAGGGGAGACATCCGCCAAGATCATGATATCCACGCCCTTCTGAGTGACTTCCACGTAATCACTGCCCCACCGTGGTCCTGCCAATGCGAAAAACATCAGGCCAAGGGCAGCTAGCAGGAGAAGGCGCTTTAGAAACCGCTTTGCCCTCTGGTCTTTTCCCGTCAGACGGGCCAAAACTTCGTGGTCTGCAAGGCCCTCCATGGTTCTTCTCTTTTGCCGGCTGGAGAAGACGAAGACCAGGGCTGCTAGTGGCAGAAGCCAGAGGAAATGAAGGATCCACAAATGAGCCAGTGTCATGGAATTACCCTCAAGAATGTGTTTTTCAAGAAGATCTCAACCCCAAGCAAAATGAGTGCTGGGATAAGAAAGTAGCCGTAAACCTCCCGGAAATGAGAGAATTCCCTGACCTTGACCTCTGTCTTCTCTTCCCGGTCGATAGTATCATATATCTCCGATAGCCTCTTGGTGTCAGCGGCCCTGAAGTATCTTCCACCCCCGATGCGTGCGAGCTTTTTCAACATCTCTTCGTTCACACTATACGTGGCTGGCCCCATTCCTCCCACTCCGATGGTATGGATCTTTATATCCAATGCCCTCAGGGCCTGGGCAGCTTCCTCAGGTGTTAGATCTCCCGCGTTGTGTCTTCCGTCCGTGAGAAGAATCAGGATTTTGGACTTGGCCTTCAGGTCCTTAAGCCTTTTGCCTCCGATGGCCATGGCAGACCCCAGAGCCGTCCGGTGGCCTCCGGCCATGCCAATCTCTAGTTTGTTCAGCAGTCCCACCAGCAGTCCCTTGTCCAGCGTCAAAGGGGACTGTGTGAAGGCCTCCTCTCCGAAGACAACAAGCCCAATCCTGTCCATTTCCCTTTTCTCAATGAACTCGCTGACCACCTTCTTGACAGCGGTGAGACGAGACACTGGATTGCCATCCAATTGGAAATCAAAGGCCCCCATGGAACCCGATGTGTCAAGACAGAGCATAATATCCACGCCCGGAGACCAGATCTCCCAGGGGACATTGTAAAGCTGGGGCCGTGCAGCTGTCATGACAAGCAGAACAAGGCAGCCAGTCCTTAAGATCAGGGGGATCTTATCCCAGAGATGTCTGGCAATGCCGGTCAGCCGTGCCATTCTGGAGGTCATGGAATGTGTGATGCTGCTCGGTCTTCTCCACAGGGCAAAAACGAGCCAGCCCGCTACCACCAACAGCAGGGCAAGGAGAACCGGGTAGGCGAACCTGAACATCATTGTGATACCTCCTGCACTCCACCCCTTGAATGCCTCGTCTCGGCAGTGGGACTGGTCTCCTTAATATAGGAGAGAACCTTTTTCACCTCTTCCTCCTTTCTGGCTGGCGTCGGGATTGTGCCCGCGAATTTGACGAGATCAGCGTGTTGCAGCAGAGGCAGAAGCTCTCGATCCTGATCGTTATCGATATGACCTGCGATCTCCTCTGTGGTGAATTCAGCTGCAGGGAAACCCCTGAGGGATTCCAGATAACGCCTCAGAATTCGAGAAAGAAGGAAATAAAACTCCCTGACCTCTCCCTGTTCAAAGAGCCCTTGCGCCTCTAATTGCTCAATCTGCTTTCTGGCCTGTATGTGGGGAGGGTCCTCAATTACAATAGAGCGCTTCCTGCTGCGGCTTCTTTTGTACCACCGCAGTAGACCAAGAACGACTAGCAAGAGGCTCAACAGCCCTCCTGCCCATGGCAGGTATCTTAGCCACGCACCTCTTGTCGGGATAATCCCCTGAATAGGCCGCAGCTCAGGTTCTGCGAGCTCTTGTTCCAGATTCAAGCACAGAGTCAACGGACTAGCCCTAAGCCAATGTGTTCTTCCCTCCTTGTCCAGATAGGTAAGGCTAAGGGGCTTGACACCCTCTGTCAAAGCAACACCAAACCATAGGAGGAGGATCAGTGTGATCAAAGGCTTAAGGCATTTCATAATCGCCTCCTCCTCCTGTCGAAAAGGCGTACAAGTGGCTCGACTATCGGACCCTCTGTGGATAGGTTCACGAGGTCAACCCTCGCTCTTGTGAGAAGCTCAGAGAGATACCGCTCCTGAGCCTTTCGGTGAGTGCACCACCTTTCCCTCAAACGCTTGCTTCGGGTGTTAATCAATGCCACCTGGCTCGTCTCTGGATCTCGAACAGTTATCAAGCCCACGTCGGGCAGGTCCCCTTCTGCCGGGTCAGAAACCCGAATGACTGTCAGATCGTGCTTTTTCGCAGTCAATCTCAGAGACATCTCAAAACCATCGTCCATACAGTCGGATATTAAGAACACGATGGCACGGCGCCTTACTGCGGTGTTTAAATAGGTGAGAACATCGCCCAGGTTGGTGGACAAATCCTGTGGTTCATAGGTAAGCACCTCCTTGATGAGCTGCCACACATGGGATGCCCCTTTCTTAGGGGGAATATATTTTTCCACCCGGGAGCTGAACAGAATAGCACCCACCTTGTCATTGGTGCGAATGGCCAGAAAGGCCAAAATTCCAGCTACTTCAGCCAAAACCTCCCTCTTAAACCTCTTCTTAGTGCCGAAGAGATGGGAACCGGACAGGTCCAGAACCAACATGACTGTCAGTTCTCTCTCCTCCTGAAAGACCTTCACGAAGGGCCGACCGAAGCGGGCAGAGACATTCCAGTCGATAGCCCGTATGTCGTCGCCAGGCTGATATTCCCTGACCTCTGCAAACTCGATCCCCCGGCCTTTAAAGGCACTCTCGTATTGCCCTGCAAATAGATCATTGGCTAGCTGCTTGGTCTTAAAATGAAACGTTTGGATCTTTTTGAGGAGCTCCTCGGCAATCATCTTATGGAACCTCAATTCGTTCAAGCAGGGTTTCAATTACGTTATCAGTGCTTTTTCCCTCCGCCTCTGCTTCATAGCTCAATATAATCCGGTGCCGCAGGACATCTCGAGCCGTGGATTTGACATCCTGGGGAGTCACATAGCCCCGCCCCCTTAAGAAGGCGTGGGCCCGCGAGGCAAGGCCAAGCCAGATGGACGCCCTCGGCGATGCCCCATAGCTAATCATAGGGGCAATGTCGAGGCCGAACACCTTTGAATTTCGAGTGGCCCTCGCGATGCGCACAATATAGTCCACGATTTTCTCCTCCATGTGAATTGAGCGCATGGTCCCTTTGCACGATTCAATGTCTGACACATTTACTGCCCCGAACACATTTCCAGCACCCTCCTCGTACGCCCGCTCCATAATCTCCTTTTCTTCCTCAGCCGAAGGATAGTCCACCTTGATTTTTAACATGAAACGGTCTATCTGGGCCTCCGGAAGTGGATAAGTTCCCTCCTGTTCAATAGGGTTCTGTGTGGCCAGAACCAGGAATGGCCTCTCAAGTGGAAAGGTCTCCTCCCCGATGGTAACCTGCCGCTCTTGCATCGCCTCCAGGAGGGCACTCTGGACTTTGGCCGGTGCCCGGTTGATCTCGTCTGCCAGAATGATGTTGTGAAAGATAGGACCTTTCTTGATCTCGAAAGAACCACTGTCTGGACGGTAAACTTGGGTTCCGAGGATATCAGCTGGCAGGAGGTCCGGTGTGAACTGGATCCTCTGAAACGTTGTCCTGATTGTTGCAGCGAGCGTTTTGACAGCTGTTGTCTTGGCCAACCCTGGAACACCCTCAAGGAGCAGATGGCCATCGCACAGGAGCCCGATTAACATCCTCTCGACGAGGTGCCTTTGGCCCACCACGACCTTCTCAATCTCCGCCGTGATCCGATGAAGAATGACGCTTTCCTTTTCGACCTGTTTAGTGATCTCCTCTATGCCCATCAGCTATCTTCCCCATCCACGAACCCTGCTTCTTAAATGATCCTCGTGATCCCCGGAGAAATGGTTCTATACCCGTAATAAATGGGACTTCGAGGTACAACCAGTTATGTGACATTTATATTGTATCTCACATCCGCCTCATTTCAAGCAGAATACTCTGCAGCTTTTGCCATGAACAATCGAATCGCCTCCTGGCCGGAGATACACTGAAGAGGTTAATATCCTACGCGGTGCGGACAATGTGCCGGCTACAGCCGCTGCCGTATTTTCCGTTATTGATTTCAATAGATTATCTAAAATACCACTTTGTGGTACTTTAAACAATAACTAATACTTCCGCCTTTCTCTGTCAACCTATATGTTCTGGGGGACTTTCCCCAAAATTTTTACCAGAG
>JABAOC010007120.1_pt5 | contig 15926 bp, 16 predicted proteins | sample 7062161 | NCBI WGS metagenome assembly JABAOC01 (sample SAMN14538625, study PRJNA623070) | marine sediment metagenome | biome: marine biome [ENVO:00000428]; feature: marine pelagic biome [ENVO:01000023]; material: deep marine sediment [ENVO:00002113] | place: India: Gulf of Khambhat ... | reverse complement strand
GGCTTGCATCAACTACTTTTTCGAGCGCTTCTGCATAATCTTCCATGTTATTGGAGCTATCGCTAGCAATGCGATTCCTATTCCAATCATTGCGTAGTTTAGTGCAGGGATTTTGGTTGGTCTAAATGCAACTGTCATTGAAGAAAGCTTTGTTCTCGCCATTTCTGTCGCTTCTTGCAGAGTCTTTTGAGGCGCGGTCGCTGCCCAATCATACGTCAGCTCAATGGCACTTGAGCATCCGGTAGAACAAGCGAGCTTGTTTTTCATGCAGCTGCCTCCTAAAATCGCTCTTATGAACTCGCTGTTTCCCGAAAAATCTAAATACGCTAACTCTCCATCGCTATAAGTCATGCCAATCGATTTTCCACATGAAAAACATTGCCCATCCACCTCGGAGTCACTATAATATATTCCTTCAACCATGGCGCAGATGGGACAGCACCCCCAATGTTCTGATCCATCAGAAGACACTACAAGAAATGTCGATGGATCCGCCTTTTCGATCTCCATACCACATGCTTCGCAGGCCACAGTTGTCATAGTTCTGCTTAAAGTAGCACCCACGCCTCCAGCGAGAAATATTGCGCCAACTAGGGCAACAATAAAGACGACATATTTAGTTTTCATATCTTTTCATCCCAACATACCTATAATTAAGCTGTAAATTTAATATTTCTCCCAATTTATGTAATATCAGAAAAATACATAACATATGCCAGTTCTCCAAAACTTGAAAACGGGATCTCAACCCAATCTTTTCAACTCAACTAGCGCGCGCAGACAGTTCATATGCAGATAAAGAGTTCTTCTAGAAATTTCTTCACTCGACAGCAAGAACAGCTCTATATTTTCCTAATTTCCATTCTTCCTAGTCTCTGATCCATGCCTGTGAAGAGGACAGTACTATGAGCTCTCGCTAACTCGGTGTACACGTATATTGGGTCTTTGCTTTTGTTTAGATTTTTAGCGTTGTAGCTGCAGATGGCAATCATTGGGATGTCCATGGCCTTGTGTAACGATTTTTCATAATTTATTAGTTCTGGGATTAATTCACGTTTGAAGAACCATGCAGTTTCTCCGGCGACTCTTAATCCATTAAAGCCATTTTTTAACGCTCTACTGTAAAGTCTGTTCCATGAATCAAGCGTGGTGGTCATATTGAATTCTCCCTCTGAAATGTAAATCTCCTCATATCTACAAATGTTTAAAGCGCCTATTTTCTCGTATTTTTCTACCTCTATGCCAAACTGTTTCATGGCGTCTCTTATTTGGCCTGGATCCTCTTCACTGGCCACATATACTCCAGCTTGGTCTTTGTCAAGTCCAATCTTAAGGTAGTTGAAAAGAACGTTGTATTTGGCTTCTTGAGAATCGTACACGAATATCAGGTGGTTTGTGGGTCTCAACTGTTCCATATAACTGATCATCTTTTCAGGAACGGCAGTCGTTTCAATAACCTTCCAGCTCACGGAACTGTGCCAAAGGTTTTCGAAATCTCCTTGAAAGACCCCCACAAGGCTATCGCTGTTTGTCCATAGACAAGGATTCTCTGCCATGTTTCCCTCTGTGGTGGTTGAGATCAAAGCTTCTTTGAAATCAACTATCATGTAATGACTTGAGCGCAGGTCCGTATATCTCAATTCGATAGAGTCGCCAGGTGATAAACTGGTTTCAAGCACTCTCGGAAGCGAATCCTCATACTCCGGTAAATCGGATATTATACGAATTTTTACTCCTTTCTTTATGGTTTTCTGGAGTTCCTTACTGAGAATATGTATGAACTGCATGATCTGGCTTCTTGAAAATACAATGCAAAATTCGCTCTCAGCCTTTTTTATCATAGTCAGCATCTTGCCCATTATGCTTTCTCGCTTTGAAAGCAAAGCGAAATTCGCTTTTTCTTCCAATTCTATTTTGGGCACTCGTGCAAAATGCTTCAGAAACGTTTCTTTCTTGTCCTTCATGGTGGACACTCTTTTGCGGGCTGCTGCTTCTTCATGTTTGATGAGAAGGGAGAGTGCCTCTTCTACAGGTGTAGCCCTGATTTTGGTTGGCTTCCCTAACATTTTTTCAACTAACCCCAGTGTTTCGAGCTTAGGCAATATCCTGTAGACATCTTCTCGGCGCACCTTTGACGCCTTTGAAATTTGGCCGACAGAGGCCAGTCTCAATCTAGCTATAGCCATGTACGCCTTTGCTTGATTGCGAGTTAGCCCGAAGCCAACCAGCACCTCAACATTCTTCTCTAAAGATGACAAGTGTAAACCCTCCAAAAGGAAACTGTATCTGTTATATTACAGTAACACATATTTATTTCTTTCGCGCGCGCGCATTATCTCATTTACAAAACTTTCAATGATGTTTGTATAACCAATCTTGTTGAGATCATTTGAATTATTTATCCATAAAAATAATTGCCCAACATTGGAAGCATACACATCTCATTCAGTAAATGTAAGTTGGAACTGATAGAATGTATCAAAGTAAATACTGCGGCACCTAAGAGCCTTGATTTCTATTTTGTAGCTTTTGCATGCTGCTCCATCATCTTAAATTGAACTTGAGCTAGATTTTTTATTCGCGGCATGAACTCAGCATACGCGCGTGCGGAGAACTCTGTAACTTCATCTTCTGGTTTGAAGTCGCAGTCTAGGCACAAATGAGAATCGGTTCCGTAGCCTATTACTAAATTTCCAGACGCCGCACTTGCAACCGCTGCTTCCATGAACTTTCTCCTGCAAGTGGTTTTCTTCGCGCGCTACCCCTTCTCCTCGTTGTAGACACCTTAGAACCTATTCATTGAGCGCGTTTACGACTAATTTGCTGTTTCACTTTTCGAAATCCCAGAACCTTCATAAATAAACTTTTCGCCTTGTTATGTGTTGATGCTAAAAGCAGAATTGGCAATGTTGCAAGAATTGGAAAACACATGTAGCAGCTTTGACAGTTGCCCGTGCAAGCTGAAGAAATTATTGTTCCACTGAGAAACGTGTAAAAAAACAGCAACAGGCTTTTCGTTTTGCGTGCTAATCTATTTTTTAGCTTTGAAAGTCCGTCAGTTATTCGCATCAGTCTTTATCCCCTACCATAACTAAAACATTTTTGTGGGCAGGCATTGACGCATTCCCTACAACAGTTGCATACATACCTGTTTATGTTAGCGACCGGAGACTTCTTCACAATAGCCTGCGTGGGGCAAATGTCTGTGCACTTGCCGCAACCTGTGCACTTGGAACCATCATGCTTTATTTTGAATGTAGATTTCAGCTTGGAACCTATAGAGTGAAAGATGTTGGAGAAGGCACCAAGCGGGCAGAAGAAGTTACAGTAACCTCTTCCTCCAACCATGAAGACTCCTCCAATGAACAGCCAAAAAACCAGCATGATTATGGCTCCTTCATGCCAGTACATTAAAGCGGTTGGATCGACGGTTATACCTGTAACGATATTCTGCAAAACTGAAGAAGCACAAAAGCGACAACATACTGACGCAACTCCAATTTGAGATGCCAGAGTTGTTGGAGGCCCTTGACCTGTAGGTGGAGGACAGCACCCTCCTATCACTGGTGTAGAATTAGTTATTAGGCCTAGGATAGGTATAGTGAGAAATGCTGCCAAGAAACCATATCTAATAGCTGCTACATTTACTTTGTTGGCAACGTACAGTTTGAACCTTTTGGGAACTAGCCTGCTGAGGCTTTCCGACACTGAACCTACGGGGCATAGCAAACCGCAGAAAAGAGGGCCAAGGAAGAAAGCTACTCCGATTATTACGAGTACAGAAATCCAAATAGGATTAATCAGAAGAGAAAACCAGTATCTTCCAGTGAAAAAGCCTTCAACTGTCATTCGATAGCATATGCGGTGGAGGTCTGGCGGTGCAAGGCTTCCTTGTAGATAGAAAACGAGTCTCGGTAGCAAGCCAAAGGGATAAACTAGCAACAAGAAACCTACAATGAAAAGAATGTACCTGAGATAATTCTTCTTCAGAGTTTCAATTCTTGAATTATTTGTCATTAGATTTTACCTCTTCAGGATCTTTATCGGCTGGAAGAGTAGGGTTTCACCCGTGTCTGCATCAATAATCTTTAGGCCACCGTCATACCAGACTTCCATTTCACGAACATTTTCCGGGAAATAGAATATCCAGTCTATGCCCAGCTGAGGTATCTGGCCCTTTGGAGGTATAGGCTCAGCAAATGTTTTGGTTTCTTCATCGTAAGGAACCCCTGCATTCACCTCCCACAGAACAGGTACTGTAACGTTCACTAATTCCATTTTCACCCTGTGGGGTTCTGTATCATTGTTTACTATCCAATGGGTTGACACCCCCTCATGCCAAGGATCGAAGATCTGCTTCAGAACGCCTCTCTGGCCAGCGTGTAGCACAATCGGTCTTGCCCAGGCATTTGGGAATCTAACCCAGAAATGAACGAGCTCTGAAGTATTAAGACGAGTAGCATAGAAACCGAGTCCAAATACCACGAGAAAAGTTGACACAAAAGCCAGAATATAACGCTTTTTTATGGGAAGCGGCATCTTTCTTTGCCCCGCGTGCCTCTCCATTTAACTAATGCGGTCTACTCGTGTATAATTGTATATAAAACTGTGTGACTGCTATACACCAGTAACACTTTTCAGCGCATGCAATGTTGAATCACATATTTTCTTCTGTAGATTATGATTACTATTGACGGAAAAAGAGATTCCATACAGCGAGGAAAATAAGAAGAACAACAACTATAGCTGCACCTGCGTACGATAAAGATTTTTGAAGGACTTGTACTTCGCCAGCGCCTTTGACATTAAAAAAAGACTTAGATTAGCACAGCTTCTCTTGGGCATCTCGGGCAGATCGTTCACCAAACAACGGTGTGCCTTTGACACTTTCCTCCAAAAACCTAATTAATACTGGATCTGCCGATCATTCACCGAGGGTCATGGATCATCAGGAACCAATTAAAGCCCTCCAGATAATTCATAAAAAGTGAAGCTTAAAACATACTGAACGATTTAATGCAAGTAGGAGAGTTTGAACATTATCTAATTGAAAGTTGGTGGAGGCGAAAAAGATGAAAAATCAATTTGATTGGAGCGCAAAGTTGTCATTAGCCTGTTTTTTTGTGTTGGTCATCGGAATTTTAATGGGAGCTCTCATGGTGGAGTTCATATTGTTTGGCATGAGAATAGACTACTTGGATTTGCCTTATCCTATTGCTTTCATATCTTTGCCTGTCAATGAGACAATTATTCTAGGAGTCACACTTTTGTTCGCTAGACATAAAGGTGCGAGTTTGAAGGAACTGGGCTTGAAAAGGGCGAGCCTCAGAACCTTAACTATTGCCTCCCTTGCTGCAATACTTCTTTTCCTGATGGGTGTAGCCATTTCCATCGGTGAAAATGTGGTTTTTGGTCCTGATCCCACTGGGGAACTCGTTGAAAAGACAGTGATGCCAAGAAGTTCTTTTCAACTGATTGCAATGATTTCCCTCTCTTTATTTCTGGTGGGACCCTGTGAAGAGTTGGCTTTCAGAGGTTTTATCCAGAAGGGTTTTGAAAACTCGTTTGGAAAAAAGAAGGGTCTCTTAATTTCTGCTATCTTATTTGGGCTTGTGCATGGCCTTAACACTCTTTATGCGATTGTTCCTGCCTTCGCTTCTGGATTATTTCTTGGCTACATTTGGCAAAGGACTGGGGGAAACACAATAGCCTCAGCCCTGATGCATGGAATAAATAACTCAATAGCCCTTACATTGACTTATTTTCTTACCATCTAAAAACACCACTTAACTCAGATCTTACTTAGGTACGGAATATTCACATTTGTTACGTATATTCAACTTAAGAGAAGCTTACGAGATAAAAGGCGGTTGCCTGAGCAGAATAGCATAGCCTGGAGAAAACGCACTAAAAGCAACAGTAGAAAACGTTACAGAATGGAACACCTATTGCGCTCTTTTTTTATTTTGATGAGTTCTTTTGGTTCAAGTGTAACTTTCCCGCAATACTTAAAATAGGTTTTCACCGAAACTGTAAGATTGTGATAGCCTATGTCTAAGGAAGATAGGATGTTGGAGGAGCTTACAAAGATACGTGAACTGTTAACTCCAAAGCCTGCCCCACCGCCTCCAAAGGGATTATGGAAGGAGTTCATGGACTTCGTTTCTAAGTACAAGGTCATGGGTCTTGCAGTTGCCTTCATTATTGGTCTATATCTAGGTGCTCTAGTACAATCTCTCGTAACGGACCTAATAATGCCAATAATTGGTCTCGCTTTACCTGGCCTTGGGAATCTGGCAACGTACACGATTACAGTTTCTAGCCAAGATTTCGGTATAGGAAGTTTCTTGGTAGCATTGATAACCTTCATCATTGTAGCCTTCGTAATCTTCATATTAGTGAAGATTACAAAACGATGGGGAATCGAATAGCTCAATCCTCCTCTTCTTTTTTTTGTAATGGTTTACATCTAGGGCTGTTGCTTCTTTCAAATTCCATCGTTTCTAAATCTGAAATATCATAGTTGGATGACAATCTTCCAATGAAGAAGGAATCTTCTCAGAAGAAAAACTGTCAAGATAAAAGAAGAGAATTCAACATATGTTACCAGGAAGAACAAATAAACGTGTGGTCACGCAAGAATGCAGGTTGGATTAAACATTTCTGGAACACTTCAAAGAACCGACTAAATATGTGGAACATCTTAAACCGAAAAATATTAACTCCCTTCTAATACACCCAAGTTTTTAGTCGAGGCCGTTTTTGGCTAGGTTGGTGGAGTCTTCGACAAAAACCACCAAACCACCTTTTATTAAATTCTATTTGGGACGCTGCCTTGCCTTTTAATCTTCATAAACAGCAAACATATATGTTTCCGTGTGCTTAGGAAATCTCTCAATTCAACGATATTAGATCGTCAAGCTCATTAACCGTGTGAGGAGTAAANNCACAACTATCAGAGGCCAGAGATTCAGGACCTAGCAGACTATGTGGGCGACAGCATTGGATTATGTAGAAGAGCCATGGAAGAAAGAGATGCAAGGATGATCGTCTTTTCTGCTGTTGACTTCATGGCTGAGTCAGCTGCCATATTAAACCCCGATAAGAGGGTTTTTATTCCCAGCCTTGGTGCTAGGTGCCCGATGGCTCACATGCTACCTTCAGAAGAGGTTAAACTGTGGAAAATGAGGTATCCGAAGGTGCCTGTTGTCCTTTACGTCAATACGCTTGCTGAGGCTAAGGCTGAATGCGATGTTTGTTGCACCTCCGCCAACGCAGTAAAGGTTGTGAACTCTCTTGAAGCGGATACTGTGCTTTTTGGTCCTGACAACAACCTTGCATGGTATGTTCAACAAAAAACTGGAAAGAAGGTCATTCCGATCCCTAGAGATGGTTTCTGTCCAACTCACACGCTCTTTCTTAAAGAAGACATTTTGTTGTTGAAGAAGGAGCATCCAAAGGTTGTTGTCGCTGTGCATCCAGAGTGCACTCCAGACGTTCAATCCATAGCTGACTTTGTTGGGAGCACCTCCCAGATTTGCAGGTATGCAAAGGAATCGTCTGCAGAGAAGTACATAATCGGGACAGAAGTTGGGATAATTCATCGCCTTACGAAAGAAAATCCAAAAAAGACATTCATCCCAGCCTATGATGGAGCCATTTGCCCTAACATGAAATTGAACACTTTGGAGAGAGTTTACTTGTCTCTTAAGGAGGAAAGATATCCTGTGACTGTTCCCCTTTCTGTGGCAAGGAAGGCTAGAAAAGCACTTGAAAGAATGGTTACAATAACCCAATAGTGTAGAAATCTACTCGCCATCATGGAAAAACAATTGTCGACCTAACCTGTTTAACTCCCTTCTTCGTCGCCAACTCTTGAGCCAATTTTCTAATTTCATCTGCATCGCCCTTAACCGCAACCGCCTCAAGGCATTCTCGCTCGCTTAAATGAACATGCAGAGAGGAATAAATCACACGGCTATGTTTATGTTGAGCCTCAACTAAAGCGTTTTCCAAACCCTTAACTTCATGATCGTAAACCATCACCAGAACCCCAGCGCTTGTCCCCTTCCGTTTCTGAAGTAGACGATATTCGGTAAGGAAAGATCTTACTGAGTCCTGAATGGCCTTTGATCTGCTATCATAACCCATCTTTTCAGTTGTCTCGTCAAACTCTCTCAGCAGATCCGGAGGAAAAGTAACACCAACACGAACAATCTTGGTCATATCCTCTCCCAGTTAAATCGTTACCTTGAATGTCATAAAGCTTTTATCTATCTCAAAAACACGCACAATACTCAAAATAGCATCCAAGTATGCGTGCAACCCGATCCATGAAACAAAAAAGACACCCCATTCACAGAATATCACGCGCCTCAAAATATTATTCCGCTAGGAACGTTCCTTTTAGGCTCAGCTTTCTCATTCATAGAAAGGGAAGGAGACGATATGGCGTCTATGTTAATTCTCTTGTTTCTCTTCTCCTCTATACTTCTCCTTATTACAGTCCAAAGCACGCACATGGCTTGGTATTACAAGCTCAGACGATGGATTTGGCATCGTCGGCTAATCAAGAAAATCGAGAAGGAATTAAACGCACGCACAATATAATGCGCTAACATAAGCTTCGCGCAATTCAACAAAACTTCTTTTTCTTCTCTGGATGCGTGTACGCGTTACAGGTTCCAGCGAATAGATGTATTCCATTAGTAATTAAGCCATGTCACACTATGAAGGGAAGTGCCACAAGCATCACAAAGACGCATATCAACGTAATCGTCACAAAATAGGTTATTCTTGAAATCGTTTTCTCGTCTGCCCTCCCTCTGAGTAAGCTTTTCAACGCTATTTCGAATGTTCGCCCACCATCTAGAGGATAGATTGGTAGAGCGTTGAATATCGCAACATTAACGTTGATGAACCACATCCAGAATAAGATGTTTGCCAAGACATGCCAATTTTCTCCAAGTGTATGCGTGTAAAAAGCGTTTAGGGCTTCTGAGAACGGTACTAAACCCTGAGCCAGTGTGGGTGGTATGAAGTGAATGTAAAGTGTGTTTGTGCTCAAATTTTGATACAATTCTAATCGCCACTCTGTGCGGATTTCACCGACGGAAACTCCCAGAAAAGCCCTCCCCTCATTTTCAGTCAGATTCACAGAGGTGGAAAACCTATCTTTCCACATTTTTCCTCTAGCCACAGTGACCTGCAAAATGTCGCCTGGGTTTTTATCCTCAAGCAAAGCTGAGAAGTCCTCGTAATTGTTTATAGGAATATCATCCACATAGGTGAACACGTCTCCCAACAACAAGCCCGCATCCTCAGCCGGCATTCCTTCCGCAACTTCAAAGACATATAACCCGTCGACAACCGGGGTCAGCCCACTGGAGATAATTAATACCCCAACTATGCAGACTACGGCTACAGCGATGTTGGCGCCAACTCCAGCGGCCAGAACCCTCAGAGAATTTTTGGTTTTGGCTTTGGCAATCTGCTCTTCGTCTACATCCACAAAAGCACCTATCGGTATAACCAGTAAGAACACTACTCCGCTAGATTTGACTTTGAATCCAAGATTCCTAGCAATCACGCCATGCGCTCCTTCATGAACCACTATCGCAACCACTATGGCTGCCCAGCCATAGAGTATGGGAAGATATGGATTGATACCAGGCAGGAGAACATAGGCTTGGGGACCAAGCTCACGTCCAATTTCTCTAGCCGCCGGTGTTGTTAGCAAAGTTATGAGGCTATTGAATATGAAGTATAGTCCAAAGCCAGCTACAATTGGCACAACGATGAGAGCCACCCAAGAAATTGGGCGCGAAGCGCGAGAAGCACCGAGCCTATTGTACACTCTAGTTAACGCTTTTATTCTGACTATTAACATAGGAAAATTGAATTCGACTCTACCCTGCCTTTCTTCCTCATCTTCAATTCTCTCATTCGTCAACAAATCTACCTCTACACTTGACTCAATTCTTTAACGCCTTTCTTTTAGTCTCTTAAATCGATGTTCATGCACATCTTTTGGTTCTCGGTCTATAAAGGGAAAGGAACACCTCTTGCTAAAAAGGTTATCACCCCGAAAGGAAAAAAAGACGCTGAAAAATCAAAAACATCTTCGCGCCCACTTTGGGAACAAGTAGTTACCCAAGGTTAGCCCTGGCTAGATGCCTGCGAAGCGAGTGCAGCAAGAATGACGTCCCTCAAGCCTCTCAAATCGCACATATAGATAGAAGTTTCTTCTAGAAATTTTCTGTACTTTTGTTGGAAATATTCTCTTCAGGGAATACCTCCTTTATGTTGGTAATCGAAATCAATATCGATTGCCTATCTGTTCACGTATGGGAATAGAATACTGACTAAAGCTGGGGTGGCCGAGTGGTTAGGCATCGGGCTGCATTTAAAGTCTGGGCGGAAACCTGAGTTACGTCGGTTCGAATCCGGCCCCCAGCTCCAATTTCTGTGTTTAAGCTTTGTGAATTTCCTCTTTAAAAGGTTATTCACCAGCGCTCATTTATTATGTTGCCACAAGCCTGAAAAAAGACTAGAGTACGGAGGGACGGAGTTCCTCCCGCAATTCGTTGAATCAAAGAGATAAGGCTTTTATCTTTTTCTCCTATGCGCCACTATTTTTTGTTTATNNCCAAATATTAGAAAGGGAATAATTAAGGGCAGAAGAACTACGGTAACTAGCCGACGCCATATCCCCTTATTATGTGACTTCTTCATCAACTCCCACAAGCTATTTTCAGTATGGAATGCAGGTAAGGGTCTTATGAAACATGGATACATATTCAGCATCCAATCACTTCCAATAGGAAGACAAACTGATTTCTGAAAGAGATAAGGCTTTTATCAAAGTGAGTAACACTATATGTAGAAAAGGTATTACCATGCAACGGAAAAATCAAAAATTAACCTCTAAATTAATTGCGTTCATTGCGATCATGTGCGCTGTAGCTAACGTTTTGGGCTTTTTCACAATCCCCATCGGTGTCGCAGAGATCCACCTGATGCAGTTGCCGATCATTCTCACAGCACTAGCTCTGGGTCCAAGAGCTGGAGGGTTGGTAGGATTGATAGGAGCCGCAGTCATGGCTTTCAGGCTTCGCCCACCAAATCCGTACATTTTACTCGGAAACGCCATTCTTGGCTTAATTACCGGCGTTTTCTATTCTCGTCTTAAGCATATGGGGGGAAGACCAATAGTTTCTCAAGTGATTTCTGTGCTGGGAGCCTATATCCTTCAATTTCCATACGTGTATGTAACAGATGTCTATTTGATGTCTATGCCATCAGCTGTAGTTTTGACGGTTATACTTCCAAAACTTCTCCTTGAAGATCTAGTTAGCGTCTTACTCGCTCATTTCATACTATTTCGAGTTGACATAGCTGAGATTCTAAGGTAATTGTCTGGAGGTATGAATTGGTCATGATCAAGCAAGGTGGAATGGAGGATTTGGAGAGTATCCTAAGAAAAGCTGAAGAATTTCATGGACACTTGGGACCATTTCTCACATTAGGTGTTAGGATGGGTCTCATCGGCGTTAGGGAACTAAGAGTAAAAGGAAACGCGGAAGAATTGCGCATAACAGCGATGTTGAAGTATTCTGTTCCGTTTTCATGTGTAATAGATGGAATCCAAGTAGCAACAAAATGCACAATTGGAAATAAAAGGCTGAAGTTGAAGAGTTCTTCAGGAATTAAAGCGAAATTTGAACTCCAAAACAAAGAACAAGTAACTGTTATTGTTAATCCGACAGCATTTGCCAGATTGAAAAGCAAGTTGTTGTCTGAAGATGTTCCGCCCGAGGAAATTCGGAAACTGGCGCATCATGTTGCTTCTATGCCAAAGGAAGAGCTATTCATAATAAGGAGAAAGTAAACGTTTTTCTAAGGTTTGCATTGCATATCGAGAGACGAAATGATGCGAAATCGAGATCTGAAACTTGCCAAGTCACAGCTGAAAGAGAAGAACCTCACTCTTGTGATAGTGAAAGAGGGTGAAATCATTTTTGAAACCGAACGCCAGGGGATAGGCGGTTTTCTGCAGGCCATTAAGAACTTGGGCAAAAGGTTAGCAGCATCCTCGGTGGCAGATAGAATCGTTGGGGCAGCTGCAGCCATGCTTTGCGTCTATTCTGAGATATCTTCTGTTTTTGCGGTCACGATAAGCGAAGAGGGAATAAAGGTGCTCAAAGAAAAGGATATTGTATACCAGTTTGAAAACAAGGTTCCAAACATTCTCAACAATGATAAAACTGACATATGCCCCTTTGAAAAACTTGTTATTGGCTCCAGAAAGCCGAAGGAAGCTTACAAGAAGTTGAAATCTTTTATCGAATCTGGCTGCAAGAAACCATGAGAGCTTCAGCTTTCAATAAGCTTATATGATTCGAGCTGTGTCGTAAAGCCAGTATAAGCGGTTCGAAGGGAATAAAAATGTGTGAGTTTAGCGTGCTGCTCCAAGAAAAAGTGGTCTTTGGAGATGCTGTATATGCGCAGGCGGATGGGAATAAGGTTACCGTCAGAAATGTATTAGGTGTTTCCAAAACCTTTGAAAATTGCACAATCGAAGAAGTAGACGTGCAATCTGAGCGTTTGGTCTTACGCGCGCAAACCCGTTAAGTAGTAGTTGTTTGAGAAGACTTGAAGTTTTTGTTTATATTTTGAAATGGCCTTCCTCTAGAACGGTTATGGTTTCTTTTTCTTTTTTCACTTTGACCGTTGGTTTTGAGATCAACCAGTCAATGTGGTTCTTTGACGGGTTTTTGCCTCCAGGCATTGTGGTGTTCTCACCGAAGGCTACATGTATTGTTCCCAAGATTTTCTCTGCTTCAAGAAACTCATTCACGAATCTTGCCTTGGGGTTGATTCCGAAGGCGAATTCGCCGACGACATCAGACCATTCATCTGTCTCTAACGTTTCTCTGACTTTGCGCAATATGTTCTTGTCTTTGAAGAGCAGCTTTTCGACTTTGCCGTTTTTTGCAACCACTTTCACAGGAGTTTTTACTTTGCCTATCCCGCCGATTGCCATGTCACATACAAGTTTGCCATTCAATGAATCTTCAACAGGTGCCACGATAACCTCACCTGTAGGCAGATTCATCCATTTCATGGACTTCCAGTCCAGCTTTGTGTCTGTGAAAAACTCCCGTTTTTCGGTGCTCAATGTCAATTTGGTTCCAGCAGGATTATGTATCTCTACTTCTATCGCTCCGTTCAAGGCTTGAATGAGCCTTCTTGCGTGGCTCTGCATGTTTCGGTGCTCTTCGGGCGTGAGCGCTAAGGCACCTTCGGTAAGCATGTCAATTGTTACTCCTGGACAGTGTCCTAGACGCGACTTGCGATCGCGAGTCTCCATCTTTATGATTCCTATTCGAAAAGGGGTCTCCTCACGGATTCCTCGCATAAGGTTAAGGTACATATCGGGTTTCTGATGAGTAAAGACCTCAAAAAGCATCTTTGGAATTTCAGTTCTCGGCTCTCCGGTTGTTTCAAGAACTATCATCCTTGTCCATAACCCAAGCGCTAGAGATCCGTTTGCAAACGCCTTTCCTACTCTCGCTTTTTCATGGTCGCAGACTATGAGGATACTCTCGCCAGTAACAGCCTCAAGCACATTTTCCAACGCGTTTTTCGCTGCTTCCCAAGCTTCCAAACTTTTCGCCTCAACTTCCTCTTGCACAAAAGTCGTTTAAATCTTTGCGAAAATACAAAGTATTCAGGAACCGTAAATTATTCCTGTGCGCGCGCGGTTGAAGGAATCTTGCCCACATGGAATCCTGAGGATTTTTGTGGTAATGTCAAATGTTTCAGGCAAGAAAAAAAACAACTTGGTGCACTACAGCCTTTGTTTTTGACTTCGAATAACATTTACGAAGTGATTTATCAGCACACAAAACATTATTTTACCTCATTCTCCATGAGCAGTGGCATAAAACAACAAAACTGAAGAAACATTGCCAATCTAGTTAGCCGACGAAGACGGAAAAGGGTATCACAGTGAAAAATCAAGACAGTAACATTAGTTAGATAGTACGCCAACCAGCGTTGCCTTGTTCATTTTTTCTTCTTCGGTGGCAAATCCTGGTGTCTTTTGACAAACTTACCACCGCGATCTCTCCAAACATCTATTCTCTTACCTTTACGAATTATCCATTGATGTACAAGGTCAATCTCCGGAGGTTGCAGAAACCCTGTTGGGCGCTTTTCAGTGATTCTTTTGCTTAATATCTGGGGGATTACCTCGCGCAGCATGGCTAACTCTTCCTTTTCTTGAGGGACGCCTTCGATGACCAGTAGATTGTAGCCTTCAGCTATTCTTTTCGCGGTTTCACTAAGCTTTGGGATGGCAACGAAGATAGGCAAGTCGACTTCCACTTCTGAGATTTTGTAGGTGTAGAGTATCAACGAAGATGCGCTAACTTCTATGTCTCCCACAGCGTGATCGACAGCTACAATAGTTTCGCGCTCTCCAGTCTTCCTAGCTATCAGACTGAAGTTGTGTTGAATGCCTGTTTTCTCTCCAATCACTGAGGCGGGCATCTCAACAGTGAATCCAAGCCCTGTTAGAAGCTCATTAAGGCTTTCCAAGCTCGTAACGTTTTGTCTGATTTCCTTTTCTCTGTTGGGATCAAGCGTATACTTAGATATCTCCCGTACAAGGGCTGTTTGAATTGTAAATTGGTTGTTACATTTACGACAAACCATGTCTAGGAGGGTGTGTTCGAACTTTTCTCCGCATTCTCTACATACGTACCAAAGTCCCATGTCTCGGTATTCACCTTCAGCCAACCTAGCTCCGCATTTCGGGCATGTTGGATGCAAAATGTCTTTTTGATTGTACTTGCTTCTCTCATCAATGTTTCCACAGGGAATATGCTCGGTCAAGCCTGTTTGGATAATTTGGCGGCTAGCGCATTTTGCACAACGGTAATGCATTGTAATTGATGTCGCCCCGCAGTTTGGACAGGCCGAAACTGTGTCGAAGAAGCTTTTTTCTAGAATCCCGAGGTGATTGAGGCGCATTAAAAGATCTTCTACCTCTTTTTGTGTGGGCCCTCGCGGTTTCTCATCGAAGACTGACTCAACACTTTTGTATCTAAACCCAGAGGACAGGTCGTAAGTGGGAAGAATGGCTGCTCCTTTCCCATTTTCCAGAAGATTTCGCAGAAGTTTTTGTGTAGGACGGTCAAGATACGCTTCGGTTCTCATGAGTTCAAGTTTTTCTTTTGCGTCTGGACCTATTAGCATTGTTTCTTTGATCTCTTCAAAGTTCAGTTTAGCAGGAGATCGCTTTTCTTCTGCTGCAGTCTCCGGAGCTTCATGCTGTTTCACCATTTTTTTTCGATACCTTCTGAAAAAGTACCAAATTAAGGAAAGCAACGCGGCGACAGCTACCAAAAAGACTGCAAGATCCAGAATGAAGCTAGGTAGAATTGCCAACCACTGCATCCTCCACGTGCACTGTCGTTTGTTCTTGTTTGAATCCAACAGTTCATTTTATAGAGAATCTATTTAAACTGGGAAGAAAGCGCCTATCGGAAGAAGATGAAGAATGCTACGCCTGCAGTTATTGCCAGGACCATCGCATGTTTCAATCCGGCCAAGAATGAATCTTCGTTGATTTTGCCGGCTAGAATACCTCCGAAAAACGCTTCCAGTAGCGATGTGTGCAGAAACACCCTCCTAGTCTGTGTTGAAGTGAATATTGGTCTAATGAGGGGAACACCGCTTTCAGATAATTCACTTATGGGAACGAAAATCATTCTCGAAATCAAAATGATTATGAAAAGAAAAAGTGCGACTGAGAAGTAAAAGATGGCTACGTAGGGCATCGTCTGCATTTTCCTTCTCAAACTCCAATTGTTAACGTTGTCGACATATTGGGCGGTTGAGTCAAAAATGTCAGAAAG
>JABAOC010021858.1_pt1 | contig 15931 bp, 20 predicted proteins | sample 7062161 | NCBI WGS metagenome assembly JABAOC01 (sample SAMN14538625, study PRJNA623070) | marine sediment metagenome | biome: marine biome [ENVO:00000428]; feature: marine pelagic biome [ENVO:01000023]; material: deep marine sediment [ENVO:00002113] | place: India: Gulf of Khambhat ... | reverse complement strand
TCTGTGCCGGGGGAGAGGCTGCCCGGTTGGACGCACGTGGCGTTGGGCGGCATGAAGGGGCCCATCGACCGCACCATCTACACAGCAGGCAAGGCCATTGGGGGCACCATGTTGGACCTGTTCACAGAGCCCGGGAAGCTGAAGGAATGCAGAGACGAGTGGAGGGAACGCATATCGAAGGAGCATGAGCCGCCTCAACTCGACCCGGAGTGGGATCCACCCATCGACCTTCCGTGGCCAGAGTACGTTACCACGGAGAGAGGCTACGACTGGCACATCCCCACCCCCAGGAAATAGCCCAGCAGGGAGAAGCTTAAACGCTAAACCGCTAGTTTTATCCATTATGGGTGGCCCGAGCTTCGACGAGGTTAAAGACAGCATCGAGTACCGCCTCGGCCAGGTCTACGAGCTCCTGGACGAGCTCGAGTACCAGCTGAACAGGTGCACCCCAAGGGAGTTCTACGACTACATGACGGGCGAGACCTATACGGGGGACAAGATCACGTTGCTCGACGTCATCGGGAACGAGTACCTGCTCCTCCACGAGGCGTACGAGATAAGCGAGCTCAAGAGGCTCGGCGTCGAGATAGGGGTCAACACCCTCATGGAGTCCCCTAAGGAGAAGATATACGAGGCTCATCTCAACGCCATGGAGTTTGAGCTTGACTACGCGCTGCTGCTGGAGGACTACTACTGGCTGAAGCACAGGCTCGGCCACCACGAGAAGGTGGTGAACGACGACCCGTGGATGCCCGAAGGATGCAAGCCCAGGGCGTGGGAGATACTCGAGAACTATACCCAGTATCGCGGCGTCTAGCCCCGTTCTACGTTGTTGAACACCTGTTCTATTTGATGGGTATATTAACTCCCGACGTGTCTTGATGCTCGACTGAAAATGAACAAGTCACAACAACTCTACGCGGTTACCGCCATATGCCTAAGCATCATACTGGCGGGAGCCATAATAGCCTACAGGCCCGGCGTGGTTGAGCCGACAGAGACAGTAAGCGGGACACCCGATTTCAGGTACCCCGGCGGCGTCGGCACAAGCATGGGCTTCGAGGCCTTCACCTACGCGGGCGAAGACGCCCAAGCCAAGACGATAAGCCTAGCAGGCTCGGGCAGCGCCTCGGCGCAGGCCGACCAGGCGAGCATAAGCATGGGCGTCGAGGTGACGTTCGAGTCCGCCGCCGACGCCATCAGCGAGAACGCCGCCGCTATGGCTGCAGTTATCGAGGCCGTGAAGGCTCTCGGGGTCTCAGAGGACGACATCTACACCTCACAGTACAGCGTCTACCCCCAGTACGACTGGACGGAGTCCGGACGCGTCTTCAAGGGATACACCGTTACTAACATGGTGAGAGTGACGGTGAAGAACCTTGACGACGTGGGCTCCATCATCGACGCAGCTGGTGAAGCCGGCGCCAACAGGATAGACAGCATAAGCTTCGAGCTCAGCGACGCGAAGCGTGAAGAGCTGAAGATGAACGCCTACGTGGCGGCGCTGGATGACGCCCAGGCGAAGGCCGACGTGATCACCCAGAACCTCGGGCTCACCATCACCGGCGTCCAGTCGGTGACGGAGAGCAGCTATTCGCCCGCTAGGACCTACCAGGCTGTAGAAGAGGCTGACTACGCGGTGGGCTCCGCGCCGACCCCGATACTAAGCGGCGAGCTGACGGTGTCCGTAAGCGTCTATATCGTCTACCTGTTCGCGTAGCCCCAACCCACTTTTTTCCCTGTTTTTTCACTTACTCTATACATGTGCTAGGTATACATAGTACAGAGCGGCCTACGATTACCGAGATAGCTACCTGTGATTTGTTTCCTCTTTTCATAATCATTTAAAACATGCTCCGGGGACGCTATGACGCAAATCTGGTGAACGGTATGGTAAGAAGGAGAGGGATGGCCCCCATACTAGTCACTGTGGTGCTGCTCGCTTTGACTCTGAGCGTCGCCTTCGGCGAGTCACTTCTAGATGCGGCTCAGATGAAGCGGGGCAGCCTGGTTCCCATGGCCTACGCCACCGAGGATAGCCTGACCAAGGAGGTCGGAGACGTCGTCAACTTCAAGGTCAAGGTCAAGAACACCGGCAACACCGAGACGGGATACATTATCATCGTCAAGTGGAGTCTCCACGGCGAGGGAGAGTGGGAGACGGCGTGCATAGAGGACGTCTGGCTCGCGCCGGACCAGTACGAACACATGGAGTTGGGGTGCCTAGAAGTCACAGAAGAAATGGCGGGCAACTACTACGATGTCAAGTTTCTGCTGTACGAGCACGAGACGGAGCAGCTCCTCGACGAGCAGGCCCTTGAGGCGGCTTGGTACGTGGAGGAACACATAGTAGCCGGGACGTTCGTGGACGCCATTGTGTACTAATCATCCTATTTTTTCCAGTCTTGATCGGACAAGCATTAAACTCGCTGCATCCAAATATGATGCATGTACGGGATCGACTCCGTAGCACCCACGGTATGCGGCCTCATGGGTGTGCAGCCTCCCCGCGGCTCCACCGCGGAGCCCATAAACGAGATTCTCGAGGAAGTGGAAGAGACCCTGGCCGGGGAGCCTGTGGAGAAGGCTCTTCTCTACGCGCCTGACGCCATCGGAGAGTGGCTGTACCAGATGTATAGAGACGAGTTCAAGGGCGTCATTGAGGCGGCGCCCATAGAGATGCCCGTCCTATCCATGACCCCCAGCTATACCCCCGTCTGCTACGGCAGCATGTTCACGGGGCTTAAACCCGAGGGCCACGGCATTAGGAGGTACGAGAAGCCCGTGCTGGAGTGCGACACGTTGTTCGACTCCCTCTCGAGAGCGGGTAAGAAGGTGGCCATCGTGGCGGTTAAGGATAGCAGCATCGACCTCATCTTCCGCGGGCGCCCAATCGACTACTACACCGAGGGGTACGACCCGGAGGTCGAGGAGAGGGTGCTGAGGCTGCTGAAGGACGGCGGCCACGACCTCATCCTGGCGTACCATCAGGGCTACGACGACACGATGCACGGCTCTACACCTACGAGCCCCGCGGCCATAGGGGCTTTCNNTTCGAGAGGCTCGCCCATTCATTCGGCGAGAGATATGGCGACAACAACAGGCTGATAGCGTTCCTCCCGGACCACGGCACTCACGTGGACCCGGACACGGGGAAGGGCAGCCACGGCACGGACAGCCCGGAGGACATGGAGGTGCGCCACTTCTGGGGCGTATACGGGGGCTAGGCTGGCGCCCCAATACTCGGCTCATCCTCATACGTAAGCAATGTGGTGAAAAGTGAAGCATCGGTGATCATCAATATCATCATGCGCCATCATGAAGAGGATAAATGCCTATTACAATATGCAGAAAAACTTGACGAATAAATAAACACATTATTAGAGGTAAATGTTATCTATATCCTACTGTCACTACATAACTGGTTTATAATGAAGAGAAAACAACTGACAGTGATTCTCCTAGGGCTGATGATAGTTCTAGCAGCCCTGGGGCCGGTTCATGGCGCCGTGAAGAGCACGTACATAAAGAAGCTACCCTACAAGTTCAACGCCAAGCCGCCGTGGGCCGGGAAACCCGACAAGTCTAAGACCTCCGTTGATATCCTGAACATACCTGACGGCGAGACCGTGATGGGTTCAGTGACGGTGATAGTGGAGGCGAAAGGCGAGTTCGAGGCCGTCGAGCTTGAAGGAGCCGCAATGACCCCCGTGGGTTACGGCGACAGGTACTACGCCACCTGGACGGCCCCGCCGACTGGGCCTGCATCCATACTCGTTGAAGCAAGAGACATAGACGGAAAGACAGTTGCATCCGACACCGTAGCAGTGACGGCGGTTAGCAGTCACCTGTGGGAGGTGTACATCGAAGTCGATTACATAGAGGGCCACTACCCAAACACTGTTGTCCTTGACTACCTGGTGAGCTATTGGTCTGGCTTCGCTATCTACGTAGATTACAAGATCGATGAGCTAATCGAGTTCGACAATATTATCACAAGCGCGGAATTCTTGGAACTGGAAGCTAGCAATAATGACGCGATATGGTTTGACGATCAAGCCCAGGACGGATACGACGCTGACGGCGACGGATACGACGGCGAGTACCTCAGCAAGGAGAAGTGGATGCTATGGGGCACATGGGATGAAAACACCAACGTGGGCGGCTACACGTACGTGATCATCGACAAGAAGGATGCTTTGGCGGGCAACTACGTCTTCATCGCGGACGCCATGATCGACGATTGGGAAGCAGAAAACAGCATGTACGCTGACAACGGGGAGGTCATCGTCACCTGTCACGAGCTGGGCCACAGCATCGGGATACTCCAGCTGAGGGGGCAGTCCGAGAAGTATGACCCGGACCGCTACAGCATAATGAGCACCATGAACGTCGAGAACGCCCTCTACATGGAGAACCACTGGTACTACAGCGGGTCGTACTGGGGCTCTAAGAACCTAGGCTATTACGTGGTTCCCTAATCGAACCTATTTTTTATGCATCCATCCACCGAAATGTTAAAAAGATATTACGTTAAGTATTTCTAACGTTAGAAATAGTTTACAAGGTGAACGATATGTTTGAAGACCCTGAGACAAGAAAGAAAAGATGGACCCTGATCGGGCTGGGCACCGTAATAGGCGCCGCCGGCGGCTTCATCATCGGGAGACTCCCCCTGGGAGCCTTCGCGGGGTACATGGCCGGCGTGGTGTACGGGCTAGCCAAGTACGGCAACCCACAGCCGGAGACCCCCGAGCAGAAGAACATCATGCGCCTCGCGTCCTGGAGCCTGAGCGCCACCGTATTACTGGGGGCCCTCATGTACAGCAGCTTCTCCGGGGACTACCTGTCAGGTGTCGGCGGAGGCATAGGGCTCGTGTTCAGCGTGGGCCTCAGCTTCGGCACCCTCTACGACGAGAGGCTGGGCAGCATATTCAACAAGGCCGCGAGGAACGCCTTCGTAGCGCTTGTGGCGGCAATGAGCGTCGTGGGCTTCATGGACGAGGCCATGTGGCTCGCTTACCCCGAGCTCATGACCTACCTGAAGCCAAACCCGTTGCTGCCTCTGCTCTGGATGAGCTACGCCGTGTTCGCCGGGAGCTGGGTCTACCACGCCTACATCAAGGGTGAGTAGACGTGGAGACCAGGATACGTGAACTTAGGGGGGAGAAGGGGTTGACCCAGAAACAGCTGGCCGACCTTGTCGACGTCACTCGTCAGACCATACTCTTTCTGGAGAAGGGAAAGTACAATCCGAGCCTACGGCTAGCCTGGAACATAGCCAGGGTGTTTGACAGGCCAATAGAGGAGGTTTTCAGCTTCGACGACGAGAAGAAAGGGAGGTGAGAGATGGAATTGGTGTACGCAGGTGGGGCGGCGGCCGCCGCCGCGATTAGCGCAAGCAGCTACCGGGTGAAGTTCAGGCGCGAGGAGTTCCTGGAGCTGGTGGACATCGCGAAGCCTAGTACAGTATACCAGCGGGGCAGGATGCACTTTTTCAGCTTCGACGGTTTCGTGATGTACACGTTCCAGTGCAGCGACGAGGACTTCCCGGCGCAGCGGGTGCTCCACGCGATAGAGTTCAGCAACTACCAGTGGCAAGAGTAGGCAAGTGAAACCTACCGCAATTTTATTTTTTTCACATACTATAGATAACCTCGATGAACGGACTGCAGATCGTGGTCACACCTTGCAGCGGGGATCATGTACCTGAGCTAACGGAGCTTTGGGCAGAGTACATGATCGATCAAGGCGGAGACGACCCTGTTATACCCCTGATCGACTTCGAGTCAAGCAAGCCTGGTTTCACTAAACTGATGGAGAACTACATGAGGAGGGAGCCTGAGGGCTTCCTCGTCGCCGTTGAAGACGGTGAGGTTGTGGGATTCGTTGTCTCGTTCAGCGATGCGTTCGGTACCAACTACGTGACCAGGGAAAAGATCGGACATATACAGGCGGTCCACACCAAGCGAGGGCACCGCAGACAAGGAGTAGCCACAAAGCTGATTGAGGCGGCTGAACGTCATCTGAGGAGCAGCGGCTGCAGGGTTGTGGTCGCCGAGACCGGGGAGCCCAACGTAGCTTCGCGAAACATGTTAGAAAAAAGGGGTTTCAGGGTCAGGGGTAAACTGATAGACTACATCAAAGAACTCTAATATCCACGGCATGGGTGAGTCAACGATATTGGATATGACGGCTCAACCGGACTGGAGGACTGTTCTGAAGGAGCTCGTGGACAACATCCAGAGCAAGGTGCTAACGATGATACCTAAACGCCACTCGATGCCGGTGAACGAGTTTAAGAGGCTCCTCGACGACGAGGCCCAGGAAGCCATAGTGGAGACCCTCACATTGAACCGGGTGTCCGCTAATCTGGTGAGCGAAGAAGGAGACCAGTTGTTCGGGGATGGGGACTATGTCATCGTCGCTGACCCAGTGGACGGCACCACCAACCTAGCCAGAGGCCTGCAGCCGGCCGTGACTAGCATAAGCGTCAGCGAGACAGGGACCCAGGGCGGTGTGTTCGCTGGCATCGTCGTCAACCTCTACACAGGCGAGACCTATTTCGCGGAGAAAGGAAAGGGCGCCATGCAGGACGGCTGGCCCCTCCAGACCGCGGCTCCCACACAGTACAGCAACGCTCTCGTGTCCATGGACGTGAGCAAGGTCCCTCGACTCGACGTCATGGCGCCCCTCATACGGGAGAGCAGGCACATCAGAGCGGAAGGCTGCAGCGCCGTGAGCCTCTGCCACGTGGCTGCGGGAGTCCTCGACGCCCACATAGACATGAGAGGCATCCTCCGCGCCACAGATGCCTCAGCCAGTCTCCTCATACTGCGTGAAGCCGGCGGAGTCTACCAGGTGGACGGAGAGACCTTCGGCGACTTCCCGTTGACGAGGGATACCCGTTTCGAGCTAGCGGCGGCCAGCAGCCAGGAGCTCATGGACGAGATTAGCCAGTTGCTGAGAATAGGATGAGGTACCCTTCTCGGCCCATAGAGGCCAGACTCGTGGACAGGCCTAACAGGTTCCTAGGGGTCGTAGAGGTGCAAGGCTCCGCGGAGATGTGCTTCATACCCAATCCGGGGCGGATGCACGAGCTGATGGCGCCTGGCACAAGGGTCTACCTGCTTGAGAAGCGGGGTGAGCACCGGAAGACCCGGTACGACATGGTGCTCGTGGACCACAGGGGCGTCTTAGTAGGCGTGGACTCCAGGCTCCCCAACACGCTGTTCGCGGAAGCCGTAGACGCCGGGCGCCTAAGAGGCTTCAGGGGCTGCTCGGTTGAGAGGTCTGAGCCGGTTTTCCAAGACTCTCGGCTCGACCTCGTGCTCTCAGACGGCGAGGGACAGGTCATGGTGGAGACCAAGTCCTGCACGCTGGTAATGGAAGGGGTAGCCCTCTTCCCCGACGCCCCCACCAAGAGGGGGGCGCGCCACATGAGGACCCTCGTGAAGGCTCTGGAAGGCGGTCGCGCCGCCGTCGTTTTCGTGATCCAGCGAGGCGACGCCCACGAGTTCAAGCCCAACGACGGCACAGACCCCGTGTTCGGGGAGGCTCTGAGGCTCGCCGCCTCCATGGGCGTGGAGACCTACGCTTACGTCTCCGATGTCTCGCTACTGGGCGTCGAGATAAAGGAAAGTGTGCCTTTACGCCTCTAATTTCACTCCATAAAGCGTAAAGAACGCGTTTAGCCTCCTATACGGCGAAAAAAGCCATAAAAAGGGGTTTCTAGCCCAGTGTCTACACACAGTTTTTAAGCACCGAGCCCATGTATTCTCGCTAAGAGGATGGTGGATGGGGAAAAAAAAGGTACTGAGCGAGAAAAGCCTCAGGAGACTGGTCCTACCCAGCGAGAACGACGTAATCGGGGTAGTTCAGAAGCTGTTGGGCTTCGACCGGGTGCTGGTCAAGTGCCAGGACGGCTACACCAGAGTGTGCAGGATACGGGGTAAGATGAAGCGCCGGACCTGGATCAGGGAAGGCGACGTGGTTCTGGTCAGCCCGTGGGACTTCCAGAGCGAAGAGCGGGGGGAGATATTCCACCGCTACACCGCCAACCAGGTAGACGAGCTCCGTCAGAAGGGCGTACTGCTCATAGAATAGGGAGCCATCTGGGAGAACACCCTTGTCCCGTGAAAGAGACTACGACGAAATCTCGGACAGGATGGAGAGAAAGTACGAGGAAGACGCCCTGTTCAAGGACAAGAACAAGGAAGAGTTCCGCGTCATCGAGGAGGTCTTCGACCGCCTTACCCTGCAGGGCGTGTACAAGCTCTTCAAGAGAGGCGTCATAGACCGTATCCACGGCGTGGTCAAGGCGGGAAAGGAGGCACGCGTGTACTACGCCGTTCATCCGGACGGCAGGGAGCTGGCGGTCAAGATATATTACACTCACACAGCCGAGTTCCGAAAGGGGATGATGGACTACATCAGGGGCGACCCCCGGTTCAAGCGTGTACGCCGGAGCCCCCGAAGCATCGTCTACACATGGAACCAGAAGGAATTCAGCAACCTGCAGCTCTGCGAGGAGGCCGGGGTCAACTCCCCCAGGCCCATCGACTTCGTCCGCAACATCCTCGTGATGACCTTCATAGGAGAGGACGGGGTCCCGGCTCCGCTGCTGAGAGAGTTCATGCCTGAGGACCCGGATGGCTTCTACGGCCTCGTTCTGGACGAGATGCAGCTCCTGTGGCAGAAGGCGGGGCTCGCCCACGGGGACCTCAGCGAGTACAACATAATGGTCCACGAGGAGAAGCCCGTGGTGTTCGACGTGAGCCAGGCCATGCTCACCATACACCCCATGGCTCCGTCGCTCGTGGAGCGGGACATAGGCAACGTTAACTACACGTTCAGGCGGCTGGGCGTCGAGACCAGGGACCCAGAGGAGCTGAAGGAGTGGATAACCGGTGGAACAGAAGACCTATATCAGGATACCTAGAGCCCGGGTGGGCGTCTTAATAGGGCCCCACGGGAGGAACAAGAAACGCATAGAGGCGGCGTTCCAGGTGAACCTCACGGTAGACAGCGAGTCGGGGAACGTCGAGATAACCCCGCAGTCCGACCAGACCGACGTCTCGGTTCTCTTCACCGTCCGCAACATCTCCCATGCCATCGGCCGCGGCTTCAGCCCCAAGCGGGCCATGATCCTCCTCAACGAGGACCAGGAGTTCCTCATCCTTGACCTGGAGGAGTACGTTGGCACAAGCAAGAACGCCTTGAACAGGGTCAAGGGCAGGATCATAGGCAGGGGGGGAAAGAGCAGGGCCCTGCTGGAGGAGCTCACTGAGTGCCTCATAAGCGTCTACGGCAGCACAGTCGCCATGATAGGCAGCTACGAGATGCTCCCCGTAGCCAAGGAGGCCGTGGAGATGCTCATAGACGGCGCTTTCCACAAGACGGTGTGGAATCACCTATATGCGTATAGACGCAAGATGAAGAAGGAGAAGGGGGAGCTCTGGTACGAGCCCCCGCGTAGGAGGGATGGAAGCTAGTGTCGCAGACGGAGTACCAGTCCATAAGCCCGGCGGACTTTTTCTACAGGAACAGGGAGATCGCGGGATTCAGCAATCCGAGCAGGGCGACGTACACCGCGGTCAGGGAGCTGCTAGAGAACAGCATGGACGCCTGCGAGGCCCAGCGCGTGCCTCCGGACGTCTACCTCAGGATAACCGAGATGGAGGACAGCCGGGACACGGAGACCAGGTTCTACAAGCTGCGGATCGAGGACAACGGGACCGGGGTCCCGGCGGACCACATCCCACAGACGTTCTGCCAGGTCTTCTACGGCAGCAAGTACACTCTCAAGCAGGCCCGGGGCACCTTCGGCCTCGGCGGCACGATGGCTGTGCTCTACGGCCAGATAACCACACACAAACCCGTTCAGGTCATCAGCAGCACCGGCGGCGAGATCCATGAATTCACCATGATGATCGACATCCAGAACAACCGTGCCAGCATACTCAAGCACACCGTAAGGCGGAACCCGTCAGGGTGGCGCGGCACAACCCTGGAGCTGCAGATGGAGGGAGACTACAGCCGCATAATGTACAGGCTCATCGAGTACCTGAAGCAGACGGCGATGGTGAACCCCTACGCCGACATCACGTACGTGGACCCGCGGGGGAGGCTGTACAAGTTCGAGAGGGGCACGGAGAAGCTACCTCCCTTGCCCGAGTCTGTGAAGCCCCACCCCCATGGCGTCGACGTGGAGACCGTCAGGAGGCTAATCGCCGCAACAAAGACCAAGAACATGAAGCAGTTCATGATGGATCACTTTCAGGGGGTCGGCCCCATCACCGCCGAGAAGTTCTTGGACCTCGCCGACATCAGCGACAAGGCAAAGCCGAAGACCCTGAGCCCGGAGGACATAGTGAAGCTTGTCCGGGCTACCCGCGAGTACTCGGGCTTCAAGCGCCCCGACGCCAGCTGCCTCAGCCCCATAGGCGAGGAGCTGCTGGAGACGGGCATCACGAAGGAGCTTAACCTTGGTGAGAACGACTACATCAAGGTGGTGACCCGGAAGCCGAGCACGTACCTGGGGTTCCCCTTCGTCGTCGAGGCCTCAGTCGCCACAGGGAGGACGGTGCGTAAGACCCTCGGCTCCGGGATAACCATATACAGGTTCGCCAACAGGATACCGCTCCTCTTCGACGAGAGCAGTGGCGTCGTCTGGAAGGCCGCGAACAAGAACATCAACTGGAAGACATACAAGGTGGAGAGCGACACCCCGCTCGTCATAGCGGTTCACGTGTGTAGCACCAAGATACCGTACAAGAGCGTCGGCAAGGAGTACATGGCCGACCAGCCCGAGGTGGAGCGGGAGGTGACCAACGCCATCAGGGAGGCGGCCCGGGGCGTGAGAAGATACTTCAACCGCCGGTATAGGATAGCCCGCGAGCGCAGGAGGCTGAACGTGTTCAGCAAGTACCTGCCAGTGATCGCCGACTTCTCTGCGAAGCTCGCTGAGAAGGATACGCCGGACATAGAGCCTTTGCTGAGAATCGTGAGCACGGATATACCTGAGGTAGAGAAGAAGCTTGAGGAGGTGCCGGAGATTGTCGAAGACGCGTCGGAGTGAAGCCGAGCGCCGCCGTGAGGCCATGGAGCAGAGCCTTACCGGCCTAGGGAACCTGATCTATGAGCAGATCACCAACCAGGAGTTCCCGTGGATACACATGCAGAGCAGGTCCACGGACAACATAATGTACGACCCGGAGGAACGGCAGTACGTGCTGGGCCCCAGGATGATACGGCGTCACAGCCGCAACATCCGCCACATGAGGCCCTTCACCCAGCTTATCTGGACGGCTTGGTTCGCCAAGGAGCTGGTGAGGCAGCGCAAGACCAGCACCCTGAGGGAGGTCTACTACTCGGCCAGGGGGCAGCGGGACATCGAGTATAAAAGCCAGCAGGAGAGCGACAACATCATCACCGACATGGAGGTGGCGCTGAACAGGGCCCGGGAGGACTTCCACATATTCCCGGAGGAGCGGTCCGCCATATTCGGAGACCTCACCATCGAGTACACGGTGCCGGGGTACGAGGGGCGGCGCACCAACCTCACCGACCACCCCGACGGTGTCATGATAGGCCCCGCCGTAACCAGCAGCGAGTTCGTGGAGATGTCGGCCGACAAGGTGCTGGTGATAGAGAAGGGTGCCATGTTCACAAGGCTGGTGGAGGAGCGTGCCCACGACAAGTTCAACGCGATACTCATACACACGGCTGGGCAGAGCCCCAGGGCCACTAGGGGCATCATTAACAGGCTAAACCACGACCACGGGCTACCCGTCTACATCTTCACTGATGGCGACCCGTGGGGCATACACATCGCCATGGTGATCATAAGCGGCAGCGCCAATGCCGCCCACCTCAGGGGGCTCACGACGCCCGACGCCGAGTGGATAGGCGTCTGGGGCACCGATATAATCGACTACAAGCTTCCCACCGAGCCCCTCAGCGAGTTCGACCACAAGCGCCTCCACGAGCTCAAGGTAGACCCCCGGTACACGGGTGGCATATGGCAGAGGGAGCTGGACGTGTTCTTGGAGTTGGAGCAGAAAGCCGAGCTGGAGGCGTTCAGCCGATACGGGCTCACCTACATCGTGGACGAGTACCTCCCCGCGAAGTTGGGAAGCTAAGCCTTTTTTTACCTGTCATGACATTCAGTCTTGATCACGTTGGAGCGTAGAATCAGCCTAAGCGTAAAGGGGCTCGCGGCAGCGCTAGCGGGCTTCCTCTTCATCGCAACCGGAGCCCTACTCTACCTGAACACGGCCAGCACCGATATCGGGGAGGTGAACCCCTGGTTGTTCAAGCCCCTCGGCGTCGTGCTGGCGCTGATAGGGTTGGTTCTCATGGCTTCAAGGGATGAGAAGGTTGACGGTTAAAGGCGTCATAATGGCGGGGGGCGTAGGCACCAGGTTCCGACCCCTAACTAACTACTTCCAGAAGTCTATGATACCCATAGGGGACCAGCAGAAACCCATACTGGAGTACATCGTCAGGCTCTACGGCTACCATGGAGTAAGGGACCTGACGCTTCTCGTTAACTACAAGCACCAGCAGATAAAGAACTACTTCAACGACGGAGAGAGGTTCAAAGTCAAGGTGAACTATGTGCACGACGCACCGGACATTGCTGGGAGCGCAGGAGCGACCCTGAACGCTTACAGGCAGGGAGCCCTGACCGAGGAAGACACCCATGTCGTCTACTACGGGGACATCATAAGCAACATCAACCTCCGCGAGATGATAGATTTCCACGAGGAAACCGGTGCACTGATCACCGTAGCTCTGGCCCCCGAATTCCAGGTGAACGTGGGGATAGCCGAGCTGGACGGCGTCTGGATAAAGGGTTTCAAGGAGAAGCCCCACCTAAAGACTGCTGTCAGCATAGGGATACTGATCCTGGACGGCTCCGTGCTGCGTATAATGGAGGAGCTCTACCGGCAAGGCGGGTTCGAGAGCTTCGACCTCATGGGCGACGTTGTCCAGTACCTCGTGGACAAGAAGGAAAAAGTCGCCGCTTACGTCACGGAGGCTTACTGGTACGACGTTGGAAGCATAGAGCGGTACGAGAGGCTGAGCAACGAACGGGTGCACGAGGAGCTGGGCTTCCTCCTGTAACGGGTGTCTCGGGGTCGGAAAACTTCTTAACCCTGATTCAAACTCAATATCGGCGTAACGATTTTGAAAGCCCTAGTCCTAGCCGGAGGCTTCGGCACGAGGCTCAGGCCCCTTAGCTGCAGCCGGCCGAAGCCGCTCTTCCCGGTTGCGAACAAGCCCATAATCGACTATACGTTGCAGAGCCTCGCCCGAGCAGGGGTGGACACCGTAATCATCTCAGTTCACTACATGGCTGATAAAATCGCTGACTACCTCGGACCAACTAAGTACGGCATGGACATCCTCATTTCGCGGGAGTTGCGGCCCCTCGGGAAAGGAGGGGGAGTAAAGAACTCGGAGGACCTACTCGAAGAGGAGGCCTTCACGGTAATCAACGGCGACATCATCACGGACATCGACTTGCGCCGACTCATCGCCTTCCATGAAAAGAAAGGCGGGCTGGCCACCATTGCTCTCCACTGGGTCGAGGACCCGAGCAGGTACGGTTCAGTGGAGCTAGACGGTGATGAAAGGATAACCAGGTTCGTGGAGAAACCAAAACCGGGTCTGGCGCCCAGCAACCTCATCAACGCCGGCGTATACGTCCTCGAACCAGAGGTGCTCGATTACATGCCCACTGGGAGAAGGTTCGACACGGAGGAGGAGGTCTTCCCGGTCCTCGCCCAGGAGAGGAAGCTGTTCGGCTTCGAGTCCCACGGCTACTGGTCGGATGTAGGAGTACCCGCGGAGTACCTCAACGCGAACGCCACGATACTAGGGAAGATGAGTAGTGGAACAGTTTACGGGAACGCCGACGTGGACCCAACGGCCACCGTTAAGAAGCCATGCGCCCTCGGCGACAACGTGCACGTAGGCGCCGACTCGGTGATAGGCCCAAACGTAAGCATCATGGACAACGTTCACGTGGGGAGAGGCGTCACCATAGAGAACNNNAGAGAACAGCATAATATTCGCCGGAGCCACCGTCGAGGACGGCAGCAGCGTCAGAAACGCGATCATAGGCGAGAACGCCGTACTGGAGCAGAGTGTCAAGGTGGAGCCGGGGAGCCTTGTTGGCGACTACGCCCAGATAAAGGAAGGCGTGATCATCACGGGTGGAGTAACCGTCTGCCCGGCCAAGACCGTCAAAGAGAGCATACTTGAACCAAAGCAGGTGATGTAGTGCAGAAGCTATTCGGCAGCAACGGCGTCAGGGGCATCGTCAACAAGGAACTGACCATCGAACTGGCTTCAGGGATAGCAGCGGCGGCCGGGCACATATTGGGCAGTGAGATGGCTATAGGTAGAGACGGTCGAACCAGCAGCCCCATGATCAGGGACGCCGTCGCAGCGGCTCTACTCAGCGTCGGCTGCAACGTCCATGACATGGGCGTGCTGCCCACGCCGGCTCTACAGTACCTGATAAGGGACCTCGGCCTAGACGGCGGCATAATGGTCACGGCTAGCCACAACCCGCCCGAGTTCAACGGAGTCAAGGTTCAGGCGGGGGACGGCGCAGAGGTCTCCAAGGAGATCGAGGAACGGATAGAGGAGCTCTACCACATGGGTGAGCCGAGGCCCGTGCCCTGGGACAAGGTGGGCGTGGTGACCGTGTACGACGGCATGGAGTCCTATATGGAGGCGGTGCTCAGCCACGTGGACGTGGACGCCATAAGGGAGAAGGGGTACAGGGTCGCCTTGGACACCGGGAACGGCGTCGCGGCCCTCACGGCGCCCCAGGTGGCCAGCCGGCTGGGCTGCGGCGTGTACACGGTCAACGCGGAGATAGACGGCTCGTTCCCCGGCCGGGGCAGCGAGCCAACCCCCGAGAACCTGGGCGCCTTGAAGGAGATCATGGAGGCAACCGGCGCCCACCTGGGCGTGGGGTTCGACGGCGACGGGGACCGCAGCATAGTGATAGACGAGAACGGGGTGGCCGTCTGGGGGGACAAGACCCTCAGCCTGGTCGCCGACTGGTACATGGGCACTCACCCAGGCGCGTCGGTGGTAACGTCGGTGAGCACCTCGGATGGACTAGAGAGGGTCGTGGAGGCCCACAGCGGCAGAGTCCACTGGGTGAAGGTGGGCAGCGTGCTCATAAGCAGAGCCATGATAGAGCTGGGCGCCCCCATCGGCGGCGAGGAGAACGGCGGCATCATGTACGGGCCCCACCTGCCAGCCAGGGACGGCACCATGGCCATGGCGTTGCTGCTCCACATAATGGCGGAGCGGGGCAAGAGCCTGAGCGAGCTGATAGCCGAGCAGCCCATAGGGGCCAAGGGCAAGGACGGGATACCGTGCCCCAACGAGCTAAAAGAGGGGCTGCTGGAGAGGCTGCCCCAGGTGGCAGACGCGCCGAAAGTGAACACCATGGACGGCGTCAAGCTCAGCTGGAGCGACGGAAGCTGGGTCATGGTCCGGCCCAGCGGCACCGAGCCCTTGGCCCGCATCTACGCAGAGGCGGAGAACGAGGAGAAGCTCACGGCACTTATAGACGAGTACAAGAACAAGGCCGGAGAGTTGATCGAGAGTCTAAAGAAAAAAGGTTAGAGGGCTATGAGGTCCTCTATGAACTCGGCCAGATCCTTCACGACGCTGTCAACCAGAATCTTGCCCTTCTCCTTGGTGGCCAGAGTGGGGTCTCCGAGGCTGCCTATGCTTGTGTTCTCGTCGAACATGTAGGCGGCGGCCACCTTCCCCTTGTACCTGGGGTCTATGCTGGTGTGCTCAGGCGTCCACTTCTCTGCCCGGTCCATGAGTATCCTGTGGCCCAGGTAGAGCCCCACGCTGGTCTCCAGCTCGCAGGCGTGGCCCCCTGCCT
>JABAOC010012632.1_pt1 | contig 15935 bp, 15 predicted proteins | sample 7062161 | NCBI WGS metagenome assembly JABAOC01 (sample SAMN14538625, study PRJNA623070) | marine sediment metagenome | biome: marine biome [ENVO:00000428]; feature: marine pelagic biome [ENVO:01000023]; material: deep marine sediment [ENVO:00002113] | place: India: Gulf of Khambhat ... | reverse complement strand
GGATTCTGGCTGCCTGTTCTCGCGTTCCTTTTAACCGCTGGCCTTCATCTGGCGGGTTTGACTCTGGTTCCCGCGCTGATCTATTTGGCCTCTGCTTGGAGTGGGCAGGGCGGCGGGAAGCAGTCGGCCGCATCAAAAGCACAAAGATATGGGCTGCTCGTTTCCGCACTTGTCGTTCTGGGCGTCGGGCTTTGGATTGTTGGAAGGAGTGCGCCCCCGTCTGCAGCCCTGGACTCGATTCTCCTATTTCCGCTGGGCAGACTCAAGGATAGCTTGTATCCGGTCTACTCATTGTCCCACCTGCTGGATTTCTTCAATCATCAACTCCTGGTTTCGCCGGTCGGCCCGGCAATCTGGTTGGCGGTGATTCTCTCCGGCGGTGTGGCAATTCGTCTCAAATCCAGAATAGCGAGATTCCTTCTTTTGGTGAGCATTTCTCAACTGCTTTTCGCTTTACTTTTGAATCCTCAGTTGGGCTATCCCCGGGATTGGGATGTTTTCGCGTTCACCGCGTCCGGCTACACCGTACTGGGGATCTACCTGTTCATCCGGGTGCCGGCACAGCGTAAGACCGGAGGCGTCACCTTCACCACCTTGGCCATGGCTGCCACAGCCTTGCTCTCGACGGTTCCGTGGATACACGTAAATGCTACTCAGCACAAAGCAGTCGTAAGGTTCCAGCACATACTCAGCTTGAATCCTCAGAGGGCTGCTCTGGGGCACGAGTGCCTGGCCTATAATTACAGAAGGCTGGGAGAAAAGGAGAAGGAGGTGGAAGAGTGGATCAGGGCGGCAGAGCTGTCGGGCAAGCCCCGGTACGTCAAGAACCTGGGAGCGGTCTACGTCGAGATGGGCGAGTACGGGAAGGCAGCCGAGACGTTGGAGGACGTGGTGAAGCTTGATCCGGAGGATCACGTCACCTACGACGATCTGGGAAAGGTATACGTGTTGCTGGGAGAAAACCAGAAGGCCAAAGCCAGCTTCGAGACGGCCCTGCGGTTGCGACCCGATGAGCCGGAGTATTACCAGAACCTGGGACTGTTCCTACTGAATTCCGGCCAGGCTGGTAAAGCCATTCCGGTTTTCGAGAAGGTCTTACAGCTCAGACCGGATCTCACATCGGTCCACCGCAGCCTGGGGCTGGCGTATGCCAATTCGGGCAGGCACAGCGAGGCTGTCAGGCATCTGCGGCTTTATTTGGATTACGCTCCAGATGCAAAGGATCGTATTCAAATTGAAATGATGATCGATAAGCTCAGCAAAATGGCAAAGGATCGCTGATGCGCGAAACCCCCGACCAGAGCAAGGCCTTCCTGGAAAACTTCGCCGGTGCCCGCCTGGAGAAGTTGATCTTGTTCTGCTGTGTTTTCCTGATCGTTCTTCACCTGGTGGCGTCTTTTTTTCCTGATATCCGGCTGTGGGGCATCAACCAACTTCACTATTTTCCACTCGGCTTCCGGATCGTGGTGTGTGCCGTGGCCCTGTCTGTTTTGATCCCCGGGATAAACCGAACGTTGGTAAGGTGGCTCACCGGAGCTTTTGTCAGGGTGGCTGAGAGATTCAGGAAAACGAACAGATACTTAAGGTACGGGGTTTTGAGTGTGCTGATGGGAGCCGTCTTCTGGCTCCTCAGGGTGGCGTCGCCTTTGCTTGGCGACGGCTATCTGCGGGCGGGAGAGCTGAAGTTTGAGAGGTTGCTGGAGATCACCGAACCTCTGGATTTTTATCTTCACCTGGCGGTTTACCGTTCATTCGAGCTGGACGGCCTCGCCACATATGCCGTTTTGAGCTGTCTCGCCGGCGCGGTGTTCGTCTTCTTGGTCTTCCTGTGGTGCGATCTTTGGGGTAAGGACGGTCAGGAGAAACTGCTGGTTTTTTCAATGCTGATCACCATGGGATCGGTCCAGCTGTTTTTCGGATACGTCGAGAGCTATTCTCTGATGTATGTGAGCCTGGCCGCATATGCACTGGCAGGCCTGAGATATTTGAAGCGCGGACGCGGTTTCGTTTGGCCGTGCATCCTCCTGGCCCTGGCAGGCGGTTTCCACCTTTCGGCCTTTTCCGCCCTGCCCTCCTTGTTCTACCTGGCTTTCGTGAAGCTCGCTGACTCGCGCCGCACCAAGCTGGGGAGCATCCACTTTGTAAACGGGATGTGGATTGCCGGCACGGTCCTGGCAATTACACTGGGACTGTATCTTCTGATGACGCATGCCCCCGAGGGATCTCGTGGTTCGATTTTCATCCATCCCTTCGGAGGGGAGGCCAGTTTTTATTCTTTCTTCTCCCTGGCTCATCTGCTTGACTTTGTGAATCATCAGCTTCTGATCTCACCCGTGGGGGCCGCGCTCCTGCTGGTATTCTTGATTTCTTTTCGCAAACGGATTAATACCCGGGATCGTGCAGCAGGATTTCTTGCGTCTGTCACGGTCTGTTCGGTCGCCTTTGCCCTCTTTGTCGATCCGAAATTAGGATATGCCAGGGACTGGGACCTCTTTGCCTTCGCGGGTCTGGGGATCACCCTTTTGAGTCTTCATCTCCTGCTGGAAGCAGTGAGGAGCGGAGCCATACGCAAGCTTGGTAACGCGACGCTGGCTCTGGCTGCCACCGCGCTGGTCTCCACCATGCCGTGGATATTGGTCAATGCCTATGAGCACAAGGCCATAGCACGATTTGAGGATTTGCTGAAAATCGATCAGCAGAGAGCGGCCCACGGCTATGAGACCCTGGCCTGTGTCTTTCGGGATAAAGGTGACCACTCCACGGCCGCTCGATTCTGGAAGAAGGCTATAGCCATAAATCCAAATCCGCGCTATTTTGGATCCCTTGGAAATGCGTATACAAGGTTGGAGGAATACGACAAGGCTATCGAAGCATACAAGCGATGCCTGGAGGCGGGCTCGGACTTTCCGTCTCTGCCCGGCGTTTACAGCAACTTGGGCAACACGCTGGCCAGGCTCGGACGCTACGAGGAGGCGGTCTCCTACATGAAGGAAGCCATCAGCCTCCGGCCCGGCAAGGCGGACTATTACTTCAACCTGGGTAACATCCTGGGACGCGCGGGAAGGTACGCGGAGGCCGTCCCCTATTTCGAGACGGGAATAAAGCTGAATCCGAACAATACCCGGGCTTACAAGCTTTTGGGGATCACCTACGCCAGGGTCGGAAAAAACAAAGAGGCGAAAAGGTATCTGGAGGAGTACTTAAGATTGGTGCCGAAAGATGCTCCCCAGCTGCAGGGAGTGATAGACAGCATTCAAATCGAGACAGAATCCGGCCGATAAAGTCAAGGAGGCCTCTGCGGCAAGATACGCTGGTCGGCAGAGGAAAAACGAGGTCGAAAACTCTTTCAGGTGAGATCGGAACTCGAAAGCACGCCGGTCGCCTGCTGAATCTATTCTGACAACCGGTACTCTGAGGGGGGAAGGAGAATGAGTTTGATAAAAGAGGAAGAAAAGACGATTGATGAGATCAAGAAGATCGGCGACGAGATTTACGCGCTGCCGATAAAGGGCACGGTGGTGTTTCCCTACCTTGTCGTCCCCCTGGTGGTAACCGAGCAGAAATATGCCAGACTTATCGACGAGACCCTGATGGAGGGACGGGTGATAGGGCTTTTCGCCCAAAAGAACTCTGCGGTGGAACAGGCCTCGGTGGAAGACATCTATCAGGTGGGCACGGCAGCGTCGATTTTGAAGATGCTCAGGTTCCCGGATGGGAGCGTAAGATTCTTGGTTCAGGGTCTGGCCCGGGTCAGGGTAAAGGGATTCGCCAGAACCCAGCCCTATCCGCTGGCCAGAATAGAGGTCATAGAGGAGGCCGTTAGAAGGAACGTGGAGCTGGAGGCCCTGGTTCGCAACGTCCTGGACATCCTAAAAAAGGTGGTGGACTTAGCTCCCTATCTTTCCGAGGAGCTGCAGGTTTCCGCCATAAACACCGAGGACCCCAATCGACTGGCCGATCTGATCGCCTCCAACCTTAACATAAAAGTGGCTCAGAAGCAGGAGCTTCTGGAGACCTTCGACACCAGGGAAAGACTGAGAAAGGTGTTCTCTCACATCAACCGGGAAGTGGAGGTGCTGGAGCTGTCCAAGCGGATTCAATCCGAGGCCGCAAGCGAGCTGGGCAAGACACAGAGGGAATACATATTGCGCGAGCAGCTCAAGGCCATCCAGAAGGAGCTGGGTGAGGCTGACGACAGGACGGCTGAGCTGGAGGAATTCAAGAAAAAGATAAAGCTAGCCAAGATGCCGCACGAGGCTCTGGAAGCAGCCCAGAAGGAGCTGGATCGACTCACCAGGATGAATCCGGCTGCGGCAGAATATACGGTATCCCGCACCTACCTGGACTGGCTGGTGACACTTCCCTGGAGCAAAGGCACCGACGACGTGCTGGACATCCAGAAGGCCAAGAAGATCCTGGACGAGGATCACTACGATCTGGACAAGGTCAAGGAGAGGATTCTGGAGCACCTGGCGGTGCGCAAGCTGAAGCAGGATATGAAGGGCCCCATTCTCTGTTTCGTGGGCCCCCCTGGCGTCGGCAAAACCTCCCTGGGCATCTCCATTGCCAGAGCCATGGGAAGAAAGTTCAACCGTATATCCCTGGGGGGAATGCGGGACGAGGCGGAGATCCGGGGGCACAGGAGGACTTACATCGGTGCACTGCCGGGAAGGATAATTCAGGGAATCAGGCGCGCGGGATCCAACAATCCCATCTTCATGCTCGACGAGGTTGACAAGATCGGGCAGGATTTCAGGGGTGATCCGGCCTCAGCCCTCTTGGAGGTCCTGGATCCGGAGCAGAACAACAGCTTCTCCGATCATTATCTGGACGTGACCTTTGATCTTTCCAAGGTGATGTTTATCACCACGGCCAACGTGCTGGACCCCATTCCCCGGGTCCTCAGAGACCGGATGGAGGTGATCGAGCTTCCCGGTTACACAGACCTGGAGAAGCTTCAGATTGCCAAGAGACATCTTATCCCCAAGGAGCTGAGAAACCATGGGCTGGGGCCGGACAATCTGAGCTTCCAGGACCACGCCGTCAGGAAGATAGCCACGGATTATACCAGGGAGGCGGGATTGAGAAATTTGGACAGGGAGATCGCCACCATATGCAGAAAGGTCGCCAAGATGGTGGCCTCCGGTCACAAAAGAAAGGTGGAGATAACGCCGAGGAATCTGGAGAAGTTTCTGGGGCCGATAAAATTCTTCCAGGAGATGGTTCAGAGGACCCCTCAGGTGGGTGTGGTGCCCGGAGTGGCTTGGACCCAGACCGGAGGCGATCTGATGTTTGTGGAAGCCACCAAAATGAAAGGGAAGAAGTCTCTGACCCTGACCGGATACTTGGGAGAGGTTATGAAGGAGTCGGTCCAGACCGCCCTCTCTTACGTCCGCTCGGCGGGCAATAAGCTGGGGATCGACGAGGATTTCTTCGAAAATTACGACATCCACGTTCACGTCCCGGCCGGCGCCATTCCCAAAGACGGCCCCTCAGCCGGCATCACCATGGCAACCGCCATAGCTTCCCTTCTGACCGACAAGGCGATCAAGCCCAAGTTGGCCATGACCGGCGAGTTGACCCTGAGAGGTGACGTCCTTCCCATCGGAGGCCTGAAAGAGAAAGCTCTGGCAGCTTATAGAGCCGGGGTGGAGACCTTCATACTCCCCAAGGAAAACCAGAAGGACATGGTGGAGATACCGGACGAGATCAAGAAGAAAGTGAGATTTGTCTTCGTCGATACCATGGAGCAGGTGCTCAAAATGGCGCTGTCCCACGGGAAAGCGCGAATGCGGCAAAGGAAAAGAAGCGCAGCCACAGGCAAGCGCTCTTCGGAGAAACGAAAGAACGGCTGAAGATACCAGTGGCGCAGGAGCGGCGGGAGCAAACCGGTTCGCCGCCATTGACTCGGTCTTGAGAAGAAGAGAAACTTCTTCTGAAGGCATGGATGCACCTCATCGGCCATCACCAAAGTCCGTTCGACTCGACCATCTCTGACTTGTCAAACGACGGAGATGGAACTGGTGTAGAAAGTTTTGATGGCAAGTGAAATTGTGGCGAGGTCGAGGGACGTGAAAAAAAGTTTGCGTTTTCTGCATTTCATTTTAATTTCCTGTATTGTCATCTCCGGCTTCTTTGCCTGCAGCGACGGATCCGACTCCAAGTCGGGAGTTGAGAAGGAAGGAAGGTTCAAAATGGGACAGACCAGAAAGCCCGCGGTGGCGGGTCAGTTCTACCCTGGCGATCCGGTCGCCTTGTCCAGACAGATAACCGATTTCTTCAAGAAGGCAAAAAAGGAAGCCATCCCGGGTAAGGTGGTGGCGCTAATATCTCCCCACGCTGGTTATATGTACTCGGGGCAGGTGGCTGCTCACGCTTTCAAGCTTCTGGAAGGGTTTTCGTTTGAGACGGTGGTCGTGATTTCTCCCAGCCACGTGGTGCCCTTCGGGGGCGCCTCGGTGTACGACGGGGGGGCATACGAAACTCCCCTGGGAACTATCCCCGTGGATACCGTCCTGGCCGGCCAGATAGCAGATGCGGGCGAAGGAGTCTCCGTATCCAACACCGGTCACGCTTCCGGAGGCATGAGAGCTGAACACTCCCTGGAGGTTGAGCTTCCCTTCCTTCAACTCGTACTGGGAAAATTCAAGCTGGTCCCCATCGTGATGGGCGATCAGGATTGGGCCACCTGCAAGGATCTGGCCGCGGCCATGGTGAGCGCCTTGAAAGACAGAAGCGCACTGATCGTGGCCAGCACGGATCTTTCTCATTTCCATCCGTACGACGACGCGGTGCGGCTGGATGGCGTGGTGTTAGACCACGTAAATGCCTTCGATCCGGAGGGCTTGTTCTCGGATCTGGCTGCCGGAGCATGTGAGGCCTGCGGGGGAGGCCCCATGATAGCTGCGATGCTGGCGGCGAAGGAGTTGGGAGCAGACAAATCGAAGGTGTTGAAATACGCCAACTCGGGAGATGTCACCGGAGACAAGTCCGGCGTGGTAGGATACATGGCGGCGGCCATCTACGATTCCCGAGTCGGCTCCAAAGCCGAGAAGAAGTCGGAACAGGTAAAAGCCGACCTGGGCCTTTCGGAGAAGGTCAAGGAAACCCTGATGGACATCGCGCGGACCACCATCGAGCACAGAGTTCAGGGCAAACAGCCGCCCAAGTTTACCGTGGATTCCCCCATTCTGAAGGAGAGACGGGGAGCTTTCGTAACCATTCACAAGCACGGGCAGTTAAGGGGGTGCATCGGCTACATCGAGGCCATCAAACCGCTTTACCTGACCATCGAAGAGATGGCGGAAGCGGCGGCTTTGAGAGATAACCGATTTCCGCCGGTCGCGCCGGAGGAGCTCTCTTCGCTGGATCTGGAGATCTCCGTTNNCTGGAGATCTCTGTTCTGACACCGCTCAGGAGGATCCAGGATGTGGCCGAGATTCAGACCGGAAAGCACGGCATCGTGCTGAAGAAAGGGTACCACCAGGGAGTATTCCTTCCGCAGGTGGCCACCGAACAGCGATGGGACCGCACCACCTTCCTGAACCAAATCTGCTTCAAGGCGGGCATTCCCGACCCGGACTGCTGGAAGGACAAGGACGCGGAGATATATATATTTTCAGCCGAGGTCTTTGAAGAGAAAAAGTGAATTACCCTTTGCCCCGTAGAAGAAACAGAGCAAGGAAGCTATCTCTTTTCGGCCTGCTGGTAGTTTGCTTCATCTTGGGTAGTCGGTCCGGTGTTATTAGAAGGGAAAAGGACAAGACTGCTCATCAGGAGAGCACCCACTCGCCTGCAATAAGCTGCATCTATGAGGGAGAACTCAGAAAGAACGAGCCTCTGTATCTTTCATTGCACAGAAGCGGCGTTTCGGACAGACTGATCTATCAACTAACCTCGGCTCTCAGAGGCAAGTTCGATCTGAGAAAATGCCTGCCGGGAGACCGTTATACTCTGGTCACCACCCCCGACTCCATACTCTCATTCGAATACCAGAAAGGAATGCTCCAGAAGTGCAGAGTGGCCAGAGAAAACGGAGAGTTGGAGGCCACGGTCGAGTCGCTTCAGTTCAATTGCCTGGTCAAATCATTACGCGGAGAGGTACAAAGCTCCCTGTGGGAGGCCATGATAGATAAGTGCGAGAGCCCCGAGCTGATCATGAAGTTCACCGAAGTACTGGAGTGGGAGATTGACTTCCTCACCGAGCCGAGAGCCGGAGACACCTTCCGGCTGCTTTTTGAGGAGTATCGCAAGGACGGCAGTTTCGTGAAATATGGAGAGGTACTGGTTGCGGAGTACACCGCGGGCAGCCAGATTCGCCAGTCGGTACTTTACAAAGACCCGGACGGCCGGAAGGACCATTATGAGCCATCAGGCAAGTCGTCGAGAAAGGCGTTTCTTAAATCCCCTCTGAACTACCGCAGAATCAGCTCCCGGTTCTCATACCGGCGCTTCCATCCGATATTCAAGAGATATCAGCCGCATCTGGGCGTGGACTACGCTGCACCCGTGGGCACTCCCGTGGTGGCTTCCGGAGACGGAACGGTCACCTTCGCCGGCCGCAAAAGAGGATATGGCAGAATGGTGGAGATTCGCCATTCCAATGGCTTCGTCACCTCTTACGGGCACCTGTCGCGTTTTGCCAGGGGCATCCGAAGAGGGGCGAGGGTGACGCAGAAGCAGCTCATCGGATACGTGGGAAGCTCCGGCGCTTCAACCGGACCCCACCTGGATTATAGAGTGAAAGCCAACGGGAGATACGTCAACCCGCTGAGAATGGTGGCCCCACCGGTTAAGCCTGTGGAAAAAGAGCATCTGGCTCATTTCAGACAGCAGCGTGATAACCTCCTGTTCGCCCTCGATCTTCTGACCTCAGAAAACCTGCTGGCTCTTTCCGCGGACGAATAGCCCCGGCTGAGCCTGCTTGGTTTTCCCCCGGACGGCACCGGTTCGCCCTAAAATCGGGCTGTCGCTTGAACTCCGGCCGCAGCCGAATACAGATCGACTGGCCGCTTTCTCCAATTTTGCTTGATATTCGCCTGGTTTTGTGTAATTTCAAAGGCGGGGCTAAATAACGGGGAAGAGGTGAAAGTTGGATTATCGCAAGTACGTGGTGGCGCTGAGAGAGAAGGGCAAGGTCGGGCCCAAGGGGTTCCAGCAGCTGCTTATGAGTTTCGGCTCACCGGAGAACGTCTACAAAGCCTCCAAAGAAGAGCTGACGTCGCTGCCCAGAGTGACTCCGGAGAAAGCGGAGCTCATACTTAGCTCGGAGGATGCGCTGCCGGAGATAGAGCAGCGTATCGGCAGCCTGGAGAAGCAGGGGATAGGCATCTGCACCATATTGGATGAGGCTTATCCTGAACTTCTGAGAAAGATCGACGACCCGCCGCCCTTCGTCTACTTTCGGGGGGTATTTCCCGCCGGAGAGCAGAGTTCCGTGGCCGTGATCGGAACACACAAAGGCTATACCACCTGGGGAATCGAGCTGGCTGTGCAGATCGGAAAGGAGTTGGCCCGCAGGGAAGCGGTGGTGGTGAGCGGACTGGCAGAGGGGATCGATTCCGCCGCCCACCTGGGAGCGCTGAACCAGGGGGGGAAGACCCTGGCGGTACTGGGCAGCGGACTGAATCAGATATATCCCCGGGAGAACGTGAGCCTGGCCGAAGAGATCTCCAAAACCGGAGCCGTAATAACCGAATATGATCTGGACATACCGGTGAAGGTGGGGCAGCTTCTGGCCAGGAATCGGATAGTGGTGGGGCTGTCTCAGGCGGTAATAGTGGTGGAGATGGATGAAAAAAGCGCCGGCACCATGGACGCGGCAAACGTAGCCATCGGGCATGGAAAACCACTCTTCGTAATGTCAAAGGGCGGTTCTGAGAAGGTGGAGGAATTGATTGCCGAGGGGGCAGTCCGGCTTCAGGGAGTCGAAGAGTTGGATCTGGTGGTGAATTATCTCTGAGGAGAAAGTGTAAGTCCTTTTCGTGACCCAGGCCAGAAGTCCGGGCGACACGTCGCGTTCCTTGCGCAAAGCCGGGCATAGCGGGAGTCCCGCACATATGAGCCAGTATCTGGATCAGAATGAGAGGGTAAAGAAGCTGCAGAAGCTGGTGGACGAGGTATGCGAGAAGATCAAAAGCGGTAAGCTCACGCTGGGTGAAGCCAGAAAAGAAGCGGCTTTGGCCAGGCTCAAGGCGGAGAAGCTGATCCCTTCGGAGATGGAAAAGTTTGATCTGATATACGGCGCAAGATTTCGGCGCCTCATAGAGCAGTTCTTACTGCCCCGGCTGAAGGATGATCCCTCGAAATGACCCCTGAATGCCCCGACGAATATCTGACCATAAAAGGCACGGTTCGCTCCAAGACGAAAGTGGAGGGCTCAATCTTCATTGCCACCGCCGTTCCGGTGGAATCGGAGAAGTCTCTCCGGGACCGGATGGAGAAGATCTCGTCAGAGTTCTTTGACGCCACCCACAATTGCTATGCCGCAAGGATGAGAACAGAGCAAGGAGCAAGATCGAAGTTCAGCGATGCCGGAGAACCCAGAGGGACTGCGGGCAGGCCCATTTTGTCCGCCGTCGAGGGGGAGGACGTGTACGACGTGCTGGTGGTGGTAACCCGGTATTTCGGAGGGGTCAAACTGGGAACCGGAAGGCTTTCCCGCGCCTATCGAGACAGCGCTCAGAGCGCACTGCAAATGGCCGAAAAAGTCACCAAACTTCTCAGCTCCGAATTGTCCCTCTCTTATCCGTCCAGCATGACGGGCAAGGTTAGCCAGGTGTTCAGCAGGTTCAGGATCAGCGTTTTGGACCGGGGCTTCGACAGGCAGGCTACCGCCAGGATTCTGGTGAGAGCGAGCCAGTTGGACAGGGTGAAGAAGGCGTTAATCGAGAATACCAATGGTCAGGTCAAGTTCGAATAGGGCCATCCGGTACGACTGCGTTGGACTGGGCACCAACGCGGTGGATCACCTCTGTATTCTGGATCCCTACCCCGGTCTCGACGATAAGGTGGATGTGATCAAATCCTCGATTCAAGGGGGAGGTCCGGTGCCCACCGCCATGGTAACCTTAGCCAAACTGGGGGCAACGGTGTGTTACCTAGGCAAGGTCGGAGATGACTGGGAAGGAAAGTTCGTCAGGTCCCAGTTGGAAAAAGAAGGGGTTGATTCCCGGTACGTCATGACAGACAGGAAAACAACGACATCCCGGGCATTCATCTGGGTGGATAAGGGGTCAGGAAAACGGACGGTAGCCTTGGATCGAGACAGGAGAAACTTGATTCGAAAAAGCGACCTGCGTTTTCTCGATTCAATCTCCACCAAGTTCCTGCATATCGATGCTCGAGAGCCGGAGATTAACATCTACGCAGCGCGATGGGCAAGAAGACAGGGAGCGCAAGTCTGCCTCGACGTGGGAAGCCTCCGTAAAGGGGCGGAGAAGGTATTCTCGCACGTGGATCATCTGATCGTGTCAAACAGGTTCGCTTGCGGCTTCACACGTGACTCTGATCCGGTTGCCGCCTGTCGGAGACTGATGTCTCGGGGATTCAAGACCGTGGTGGTGACAATCGGAGAAAATGGCAGCATCTGCGGCTGCGGCGAGAGCCTATTCCATTCCCCGGGATTCGCCGTCAAGGTCGTCGATACGACCGGAGCGGGAGATGTTTTCCACGGCGCTTTCATCTTCGGACTTTTGAGGAAATGGCCCGTGAAAAGGATCGCCGCATTTGCCAACGCCTGCGCGGCCATGAAATGCCGAAAGTCGGGAGGAAGAGCAGGTATACCGGACTTAGGCCAGGTGAGCGACTTCATAAACAACTTTAAGTGAGATTCGTAAACCTAAGCCCCAAAGAATGTTACCTGTCATGGTGCAACAATGATAATTATGGTGCAGTCGATCTTAGAAAGAGCCGTCTGCGTAGATACTGAGCTGTTTTATATTCTGAATTCGAAGGTCCAGAATCCGGTTCTGGATTTCCTTATGCCCATTCTGACCAATCTAGACTACTGGCGCATCCCGATCCTGCTCTTGGCGATTTCTCTTCTGGTTTTCGGAAAGAAAAGAGGGAGGATAGGGGTCCTGCTTCTGGTCTTCGGAATCACTCTGAGCGATCAGCTCTGCAACAGCGTTCTGAAGCCGCTGGTGGGAAGGATGCGGCCCTGCAACGTTTTGGAGAACGTGCATCTATTGGTAGGCTGCACCAAAGCTTTCTCGTTTCCCTCCTCTCACGCGACCAACATGTTTGCGGCAATGAGCATCCTCTCCTTCGTCTATCCCAGGTTGAAGCTGGTGTTGCTCGGCATCGCGGCAATCGTGGCCTACTCGCGCGTGTATGTAGGTGTTCACTATCCCTTTGACGTGGTGGCCGGCATAATACTGGGCGTCGCCTGCGCCGTTATCATCATCGTCGTCCATCGGCTGGTTGCAACAAGATTTCCCGGAGTGAACTATGGAGAGACAGTGGGGAAAGATAAAAGTCCAGGTGATCCAAGGTGACATAACCGAGCAAGACGTGGACGCCATCGTGAATGCGGCCAACGACCACCTGTGGATGGGAGCGGGCGTGGCCGGAGCCATCAAGAGAAAAGGGGGGACCGAGATCGAGAGGGAAGCAATGAGCAAGGGCCCCATTCCGATCGGTGAGGCGGTCATCACCAGAGCGGGAAAATTGACAGCAAAATACGTGATTCATGCCGCGGTTATGGGACAAGATCTGGTCACCAACAAAGAATATATAAGACAGGCCACGCTCAATAGTCTGGAAAGGGCCGCAGAGCTCAAGATCGGATCGATTGCCTTTCCCGCATTCGGCACGGGCGTGGGGGGATTCCCGGTCGAGGAGTGTGCCCGGATAATGCTTGCCGTGGTCAAGGCTTTCTCAACGAAAGCAGAATATCTTGAGGAAGTCCGGTTTGTTCTTTTTGACGAGAAGAGCTATGACATCTGGCGTGCCCGGCTTTAGCCGGAGCAAGCGGTCCCTCTGAGCCCAGACCTCTCAGCGGTTTTCCGTTTTCCTCTCAAGGTCGGCAACCTTTCTGTCCAGCCTTAGAAGATAAAGGAAAACACCGATCCAGATGATAAGCGTGACGATCATTGTCATAACGTTTGAAGACAACTTCATTCCTCCGTCGATGTGCTTGATATCCTGCCGATTCTCTGTTCCAACTTGAACATCCAGAAGAAGAGCAAAGTGAATCCGACAAGCGAGGCCAAAAACGTGATCAGAACCGGCGGAGACATCTGCATTCTGAGCCTTGCGTCGATCACAGAATCCGTGGGATGGAGCGACTGGTAGGCCCTGGGCACGACAAACACCAGGAAAGGCACGGTGAGGAATGCCATAACAGCGTAGACGCTCGAAAGGGCGGCTTTTCTCTCCCCTGACTCCACGGCAGACCTAAGTGCGAAGTAAGCCCCGTAGATTAAAAGCAGGATGAAGATGGAAGTCTCCCTGGGGTCCCAATTCCAGAAGGATCCCCAGGTGGATTTGGCAAAAACGGAGCCCGAAAGGGTGGCCAGTATTACGAACAACAGACCCAGGCGACAAGACAGGGTAGCTTTCATATCATAACCTAAGTCTTTGCTTGCCAGATAACGGATACTGAAGAGGNNGATACTGAAGAGGAAGGCGAGAAAGAACGCCAAAACTGCAATCCAGGCCACGGGAACGTGAAAGAAGAAAATCCTGGATGCCTCACCCAGCTGCGACTGGGGAGGCGGCAGAAGGAATGCGGCGGCGATCACCGCGCACAGCCAGATCCCTAACAGCACCCTAAAGATCATTTCAGCTAACCTGCTTGTGGGGTCTTACTCGCTCCATACGAAATCGAACAGCAAAACGGACGCGAAAAACATCACCACCAGGTACGATATAAGCAGCCTCAAATCCGACCAGCCGGCAGAGAAGACCGCTCCTTCCACCGATAATCTGGTTCCGTCTATGGCGGCGATCAGAAGCGGCAGAAGGATGGGAAAGGACAGGACCGCAAACAGCGCGCCCTTGGCACGAGCCTTGGATACTATGGCCGCCATGATGGTGGTGGCACAAACCAGGCCCAGGCTTCCCAAAACCAGAACCGACAGGAAAAGCCAAAAATTCAGGACGGATAGATTCATCCAGACTATGAACAAGGGGACGATGATGATCTCCAGGATCAGCAGCAGAAACAGATTGAACAGCAGCTTCCCCAACAGAACGGTGTCGGGAGTAGCTACCAGTCTCAATAAGTTCCCGGTGCCGCTCTCCTCCTCCTTGACGAAGACCTGGCTCAATCCCGACATGGAGGAGAAGAATATCACCAGCCAGAACAGGGAAGAAACGATGCGAGGGCTCAGACCGAAAGCCCCGACGGAGAAACTGGTGACGGCCAGGGTGGTAAGGGCGAACATGAGGATGGCATTCAGTGCATAACGGTTGCGGAATTCCGATTTCACCTCTTTCGCCAACAACCAGGCTGACCTGCTAAGCCAGGTGGATGGTCTGCTCTGCATGTCTTGTGTCCGATTTCTCGTTGGTTGCTATGATCACCATTCCGCGTTTCTTGTGCGAATCGATCAGGCGCTCCACCAGCGATAGCCCTTCTTCGTCCAGGTTCACGGTGGGTTCGTCCAGTATCAGGATCTTGGGATTACCAAGCAGAGCGAATGCTAATTTTAGTCTTTGTTTCATCCCGGAGGAGAAGGAAGAAACCAGATCTCTTTCTCTGTTCCGAAGCCCCACCTGGACTATTTTCTCTCCGAGTGCTCCCCTGCTCAGATTCCAACCCCGGATACGGGAAAGAAAAAAGAGATTCTCCATTGCGGTCAACTCACCATAAAGGTTCAGGTCAGGCATAACCAGCCCCATCAGATTTCTTCTCTCGTCTCCCTCAAGCTTTCGCCCATCACGCCTGATCAGAACCTCTCCGCGGCTCGGCCCCAGAAGTCCGCACAGGATTCTTAGCAAGGTGGTTTTTCCGGAGCCGTTCCTGCCCGTTACCGCCAGCGAGCCCCGGTCGCGCAACACGAAGTTTATTCCGTCAAACACCTTTCTTCTGCCGAACCATTTCCCCAGGCTTCTGGCTTCCAAGGAGATCATCATCATTGCCGAGCTAAAGAGTTTTTCCCGCCAGCCACTCCCGGTCAAAATATGACAGGCCCCCGAAAGAGTCAAGAGAAATGAGAAAGGCCTGTCCGGGTAAGACGCATAGACGTCGGGCGGCACAAACAAAAAAGGGGATCTGGGAGGCTCCAAATCCCCGACTTTTTCTATTTCACATCCTGCTGGCAGCTACCTTATGGTGGTGAGAAGTCTATTCCACCTGACCCGGTTGGGAAAGTGCAGTATGTTGTAACCGATGTTCTTGGGTATGGATAAAGGGTCATGTCCGGTGACCACGGGTGCATCAGGATCCTGGGCCCAGGACCAGTGAATGATCATCGCTTTGCCCAAAACCAATTCTCTGGGAAGGGGGCCCCAGTACCTGGAATCGGCACTGTTATCCCGGTTATCGCCCATAACGAAAAGGTGTCCCTTGGGTACCTTGTATGGCCCGAAATTGTCTCTAACGTCCCGCTTGGACGAGTTGGGGTTCTTGTCAGTGTACTTTGCCAGGGCAGGATCAAGGATCTTTTCTCCGTCGATGTAGACTACCTTGTCTTTGATCTCAACGGTCTGACCTTCCACTGCCACACATCGTTTGATGTAGTTCACGCTGGGATCACGGGGATACTTGAAGATCACGATGTCACCGGCCTTGGGCTCCCTTATTGCGGGAAGATGAACCGGCAAAAGAGGCACCTTGGCACCGTAAATGAACTTGTTGGCCAAGAGGAAATCGCCGATGAGCAGGGTATCCTCCATAGAGCCCGAGGGGATTTTGTATGCTTCGACCACGGAGCACTTGACTATCAGTGCAAAGATCAGGCCTATGCCCAAAGACTCCACATATTCCC
>JABAOC010002793.1_pt1 | contig 15945 bp, 14 predicted proteins | sample 7062161 | NCBI WGS metagenome assembly JABAOC01 (sample SAMN14538625, study PRJNA623070) | marine sediment metagenome | biome: marine biome [ENVO:00000428]; feature: marine pelagic biome [ENVO:01000023]; material: deep marine sediment [ENVO:00002113] | place: India: Gulf of Khambhat ... | reverse complement strand
GCGCGCGCAAACAAAAACGCATAATTTACCATGTTTTTGACATGTTTTAGTATGACAAAACTATGACAAAACCCTGAAAAATGAAAAAAGCCCCCTTTTTGGTGGTCATTTTTACCATGCTTTATTGATAAAAGCCCCCTTTTTTTGTGAAAAGCCCCCTTTTGACAAAAAGGTATATGAGTTGATGATAGATTCCATTCATTAGCCCCTTTAGAGGATGAAGATGAGGTATAGTATATATGTATATGAGCATATCCCGTATGCACTCCAAGAAACATGCAACCATCCTGCAACCAATCTGCAACTTTTAGCCTAATCCCCCCTACCCAAACCCTTCAAAAACATCACAATTTATCATAGAGGCTTGAAAAGTATCATAAAACATATATCCCCAAAGCCATCTATCTTTCTCTCATGCCCAAGTTGATTAAAACCATACTAATCTTTGCCTCAATCATAAGCCTGCTAGGACTTGCTGTTTGGGGCCTTCTCTCAGATGTCATTGTCATTGAGAATCAGGCATGCATGCAAATTAATACTATACTTAAAAATTTATAATGGGGAGTAGAAGGAAAAACAGTCTGAGAGTGCTAGGATGCTCCGTTTTTTTTGTTGAGCTGACAAAGATCACAGAAAATTCTAACCGGTTAGAAAACTGTGGCTATCTCTTTGAAGAGAAAAAGATGCTTCAACTTCGGGAGTATCTTCTATACTTGTTTTCCATGCTTAGACAATATCAAAGCTACCTTTTCATTGTTAGTTTTAAGCCTATTCATTATGCAGGAAACATACGTATGAATATCCCTTTGTGACTTGTCAATGCAGTCATTAATCTTCTTGCAATCATTCAAACATTTTAGGTTGTCATTAATGTGGTAGCGAATATCCTTATTGTCAATTATGGCGTGCAGGTCTATTGTTTTCTTTCCTAGCCTATAGTTCTTTACATACAAGTCATAGAACATTGCTAAGGTAGAAACAGCCATCTCAGGTGTTGTAATGATTATGATTCCAAGGCTGTCATCAATCATATAGCCTTTAACTTTGGCTCCTCTTGGAGTCTTCTTAACAGACAGTATAGCTGTAGCAATGCCATATCTTTCCATGTCTCTCTTCACCTGATCAAGGAAGGAATTACTCCAGCTTTCGCTAGCCTTACTCTCTATCAATACTCTACCGATTTCCAAGTCTTGATAACTGAACTTGACAATGATATCAGTGGCATTTGCTCCCCCTAAGGGTTCAATAGACACATTCTTATTTGTTAAAAATGCTTCATTGATCATGCTTAGAAGCTCTTGTTCTGCTCTTTCTCCTATTCCATGAGTGATCTTGAGATATTCTAGAAGGGCGTCTATTCCACCTTTGGCTCCTTTCAAATCGCCTATGGTTTTCTTCAATTCCTTATCTATTTCCTCTATAGTCTTACCTTGCTTGAGCAGAAGCTCAACCTTTCCCAATTGTTCTTCGACAATTTCCTTAAGAAACTTCTTAGTGTCTTCCTTTAGCTCTCTCTGGATTTGCTCTATACTCTTTTCTTGCTTCAAAAGAGTGTTTATCTTGTCCACTACCAACTTCATCTGATCGGTTATTATTCCTTTGACAAACTTCTCTGTATCTTCTCTCAAAGTTTTTTGAATTTCCTCAATACTCTTGCCTTGTTTGAGGAGAAGCTCAACTTTTTCTATTACCTGAGTTCCTTGGCTTTCAACAGTTTGCTTTATGAACTCTTCAGTTTCAACTCTAGTCTCTCTAGCTTGCTCCACTATATCCTGTAGATAATCTTTTACTGATTTATCCATGCTCTCTTTTACATGATTAACTATGGTGTCCATGTTATCTTTGACTTTTCCAAAATCGCCTCTTATCTCTCTGAGAACTTGTCCAACAACTTCTCTTACATCAGCACCTATCTTCATTTGTTGATCTATTGCTTTGAATGCTTTGAGAGCCACATCTAATCTCTTTTCATCTTGGAGCTTGAATAGCCAAACCCTTACTTCAGGTGCAATCTTGGCGAGAAAGCATACTCTTTTGATTTCTTCACAGAATCCATCGTCTGGTTCTTTAATCACGACTGTAGAAGTCTCTTTAGATGATAATTTGGTCAACTTCTAGTTCCCATACTTAGAAGGTATGAATTGATAGAGAAATGTCTTATGAATTACTGTTCTTGATGCTATTTTCATATTCCTCTTGCAATTTTTGATTCAGAAAAATGCTAAAGAATGAGATTACTCTTCTGTGCCAATTTTATAATCGATTTAAGATTCTCAGAGAGCTCTTCAATGTCGTCTCATGAAACTTCAACCTTTATAGGAAATAGACTAGGCGATTTTGCTTTAAAATAATTTTGTCTACCTTGGATGATCGGAAAAGCAAAAAGGCTCCGATGCACTCCACCATGCTCTATGGCGAAGCACATTGAGGGCTTTTAGGGATCAATATTTTTGCGCTTGCTTGTCTTTGGCTATTTCTTCTAAGGTTAAGTTCAGAGCCTTCTGCAAAACCTTTGCTAGCTGAATATTTATAGCATCACTTATGCTTCCCATGCGAAAGGCTTGATCTACAGCTTAAGAGGCTTCAGTTGAAATTATTGAGAGAAGAATTGGAATTAGAAAACAAGACTACATATGTTGAGTGATTTAACATTCAGGTTGCATAATGCATGCATGCAAAATTGGACGTTACCAGCAATAACATCAAGAACATCCACTACATCATCAGAGATTTTCTTAACCTTGCTATACTAATCTCAAAGTCGTCAATTGGAGACCAAGTATAATTACCGTTCCTTTTCATTAAGCCAAATCGAGATGCAAAATCCAAGCTGTCTCTAAGTTCTCTTCTTTCCTCGAAGAGGGGACTTGCTTTGCATACACTCCAGATTATGTCTTCAGGTAGCTCTACATTGAGGTTGCCGATGTGTTCTTGGGCGTATTCTCTGACTTTCTTATGCAGATAGACAATCCTTCTCAAAATCAACTTATCTCTGACAACACCTTTTTTCCATCTATCAATTATATTCAAAAAGCTTTCTTTCCACTCTTTAGGATTTTGAGTTTCTAGGAGACTCTTTTCGAAAAGCTTTATCAGACTTTTGAAATCCGATGTGGTTAATCCACCTGCCTCTTTGTGAAATTGGAGTAGCTCAATGAAACAATCCTTACTCAAAGGCACAATAGTAACCGAGCCTTGGTCCCTTACGTTCCCCCAAAAAGTGTTTATAGTTCTAGGATTAATTTTTTCAGCAATGAATAGTCCAAAAACGTCTCTCTCTGCAGTCTTTTCCTTTTCATATATTTTTTCAACATGTTCTGTAACTGATCTATGCTCATAGTTCCACTGATTGACGCCTCTTCGAAGAGTACATTCTACCACCAGAGTGTAGCTTGAGGAACGAACGATTAGATCAGGAACACCACCAAGGGCTACGTGTTTTGGATTACCTGCATCATCTACACTTCCATTCCAAACAACATCATGAAAACCTCCGAGGCTCTCAAAAGCTAACTTCGTATTCCATTCAAAGAATAGAGGCGGATCCCAAGTTTTACTAATTTTTTCGTAATTGTCTATCACCCTATCAATTTCATCAAATCCTGGAAGTTCTAAAGTGTAGAGTCTTCGTTTCAGAAGCTTGTTTTCTTGGACCAGACTTTCTATTTTCGTTCTCAACTCAGAAACTTTTTCTTGTGGAAGCTCAGGGATTATAGGATTACCATAATATTTGTAGAAGTGGTCTAACGAGTCGTAGCTCACAGGTTCAAGATTTTGGAACTTCAAGATACTTTTTACGTCCTCTTTTTTCTCATCAAGAATGAACAAGGTCATTCCATCTATAGAAAATAATCCCGTCTTTGCCAATATACGTACTAGGTAGTCTGTATAACGATCAAGGTTCCTTTCGTCTTTTTTCTTTTCTAGCTTACCTCTTCGAAATGATTTTATTTTCTCTATTGCTTTGGAGATATCCTTTGGACCTTTTAGATCATAAAGATACATGTACATTTCTGTTCTGGTCAAGTACCAAAGTTCTGAAAGTAACGTCAAGATTGCTATAAAAGGTCGAATGCGGATATCTGTAACATTTACCTGTCCAGGGTTAGGAAATTGCCATTTAATCATTTGTCGAAGAAAAAGTTCTGGCTCTTCAATTCCAAGTAGAAACCTTTCTCCAGCTTCCGTAATTCTAATCTTTTTCTCATCGTCCACATAGACGAAACCAAAAAACCTTAGAGAATCAACTAGATGCCTAATCGAACCATTTGATAAACCTGCTCGTTTTCTTCCTCTTTCTGGAAATTTAGTGCCCAGTGCTTTTTGCATTGGAACACCGTAATGTTTACCCGTGTACTTCTTGCTTTTCAATATCTTGACAAGTAACCTCATTGTTTGGAAATCTAACCTCTTTGGTACAATCCAATTGTGAACGGGATGTCTAGGTCTATACATATAATGCATGCATGCATTGAAGGCAACCCTAAGGCCCGGGTTGCCCATCTAGATTGTTTTTGCCTGTCTTGGCCTGATTTCTGCGGAGAAAGCACAGCGTGAAGTATAGAATTTTACCAATTATAGATAAAAAGTATCATAAAAACTTATTGATGCTTACAAAATAGGGATATATTTCATAAAGTTTTTAAGATATTTTATCAATAACAACTATTGATAAAATATGAGTAGTGAATACGGCATTCCCTTCATTGCAAGAGCAAGGCCAACAGGTTCAAAAAAATCTTCGCTTATTCTGACAATTGACAAAGATGTTGTTGATCTACTAGATCTCAAGCCTAATGACATCTTGGAAGTAAGGGTTAAGAAGGCTAGACAAGTTGTGAAAGATTAATAGAAAGAAATGGCATTCTTTGGAGCATCAAGCCTGTTTCTAAACCTTTGCGCGGCGCGCGCGCCTGAGAGACTACCATAAACGAACCATATAAAGGCTCCAAGAGCAAAACTAGCAGCGACTGCAAGGTACACACCATACCAAGCATAACGTATCAATGGTTTTCTCTTAGTCCTTACTAAATATGCCATAATTATGGCTGTTATCAGCGCTGCTTCAAGAGCTTCCCTGAAAGCTAACAAAAATTGACCTAACATAACTATGAAACCTCATTCTTCTTGACAGGTTCTTTCTCGTGCGAGCATGTTTTCTCTTCTGATATTATGTACGATCTTTGTCAGTGTCCTCTGTGATATCAAGGTACGATTTTATGCATCTCTCACAACAGAAATAGAGGTTTCTTTTGCCTGAGTTCGTGCTATAGATATAGTGAGGTTTAGAGTCATCTATTAACATTCCACAGAGTTTGCAAGATTTCTTGGCTAAAGCATCACTTCTAACCCGCATCCCACAGATAGGACACATTTTTTCCTTCATGTTATTATTTCACTCCACTCATATTACGAACTGATTAATTCACCAAAAAAGGGGTCAAATTAAGACTGCTACTTCTTCAAGTACTTTTGTGGACTTGCTTCAAAGGCTCTCAGGCAGCCTTGTGCACAAAAGTAGTATGTCTTTCCTTTGTACGTTGTCTTGTGCTTCGCCGTCTTCTCGTCTACATTCATTCCGCAAACAGGATCTTTTGCCACGCACATTCACCTCCCACTACATTGAATCATTTTTCATGTGGCCCTCTGAATCTTTGGTTTGAACCTCTTCAGGAGCGAGGCGTTTGTAACAACAGACACGGAACTGGTTGCCATTGCCGCAGCTGCGAATACCGGATCCAACAATATTGATGCTAGTGGGTATAAGATGCCAGCAGCTACAGGAATAAGAGCTGTGTTGTACGCGAATGCCCAGAACAGCCCTTGCTTGATCTTTGTCATCGTGGCCCTACTCAGTTGGATGCTGGTGACAACATCTCTCAGATCATCTTTGACTAACACGATGTCCCCTGTCTCCATCGCAACATCAGTTCCACTACCCAGGGCTATTCCTATATCTGCCTGTGCCAGCGCCGGCGCGTCATTTATGCCATCGCCAACCATAGCCACTATTTTGCCTTCCTCCTGCAAGCTCTTTATCTCGCTAGCCTTGTCTCCAGGAAGTACATCCGCTAGCACCCTGTTCATGTTCACCTGCCTAGCAATAGCTTTCGCAGTCCGTTCGTTGTCCCCTGTGATCATAATTACCTCTAACCCCATCTGCTGAAGCGACTTCACGGCCTCAGTAGAGTACTCCATTAAGGTATCTGCTACAGCAATTATGCCAGCAGCCTTCTTGTCCACAGCCATAAGCATCGCCGTCTTTCCATCCTCCTCCAAAGCCTTCATCTTCTCCTCGAGGAACTCGATGTCTATCTCGTTTTTCTTCATTAACTTCCGGTTCCCCAACAGTATCTCCATACCATTGTACTTCACTTCCACACCGTGCCCAGGCAAGGCATTGAAGAATTCTGGATCTGTAACTTTGATTTCCTTCTCCATCGCTCTCTTCACGATAGCCTCACCGAGGGGATGCTCAGAGTTCTTCTCCGCAACCGCAGCAAGCTGCAATAGCTGTTCCTCACTGAATTTTCTAATTGTTTGCTCTGGCCATGGGTTGCTCATCGAAGTTGTGAATGTAATGATGTCGGTGACTTCCGGTTCTCCCTTCGTCAGCGTTCCAGTCTTGTCAAAGACAATCGCCTGCAGTTTGTGAACAGTCTCTAGGGCTTCTCCACTCTTAATCAAGATCCCATTTTCCGCTCCCTTCCCAACACCCACCATGATCGCTGTGGGCGTAGCGAGTCCCATTGCGCATGGGCACGCAATTATCAACACAGCAATGAACACTGTGAGGGCAAAGACGAATCCCATTCCCACAAAATACCACATGAGGAACGCAAGCGTTGCGGCTATCATGACTGCGGGGACAAAGCGGGCTGCCACCGCATCGACTAAGGTTTGGATAGGCGCTTTTGAACCCAATGCATCCTCGACCAACTTGATGATTTGGGCCAGAACTGTATCAGCCCCCACTTTTGTGGCTTTAAACTTCAACATGCCAGTCTTGTTCATTGTAGCCCCAACAACTTCATCGCCCGCTTTCTTCTCAACCGGTATGCTTTCGCCGGTAATCACCTTCTCATCCACCCCCGAATATCCTTCCACCACTGTTCCATCCACCGGTATCTTTTCACCAGGCCTAACCACCACAATGTCTCCCACTTGCACATCTTCTGTCGGGACCTCTATCTCTTCGCCGTCTCTTACAACCCTCGCCGTCTTAGCCCGCAAACCCATAAGCTTCTTGATAGCTGCTGATGTTCTACCCTTGGCTATAGCTTCCAACAATCTGCCCAAAATAAGGAATGTCATCAGGGAGACGGCTGTTGTGTAGTATAAGGAGCCTACACCCGTGAAGGTGACTACGACACTGTAGAAATACGCTGCTGAGGTTCCAATAGCTACTAGTACATCCATGTTTGGGTTCCTGTTTCGCAGTGCCTTGTAGGCACCTACAAAGAAATCATGGCCTACTATGAAGTGAACTGGCGTGGCTAAGAAGAAAAGCAGAAGAGGTATGAAATTGTCTACAGGGAGGATGGGGAGTGTGAAGGGAAGTAGAGCCCAATAATTGTAAAGCACTACAGGTATGTTGATCGCTGCGGAAAATACGAATTTGTATTTTAATACTCGTATGTTCCTTTCTCTTTCCTTTTGTTCTCTGTCTTCCAAGCCTTCTTCAGGTTCAATGATGTCGTATCCTACATCTTGTATGACTTTTCTGATTCCAGCTATGCTGATTTGTTCAGGGTTGTACTCGATCGTCGCTGTTTCTAACGCGAAGTTGACGCTGGCTTTGTAGATACCTTCTTTTTCGTTTAGGGCTTTCTCTATCGTTTGGGCGCAAGTAATGCAACTCATTCCTGTTATCTTAAGAAAAACGCTCTCATGTACTACCTTGTAGCCTACTTCAGTGATGGCATCCTCGATTGTTTTTGGATCTAGGGTATCGGGATTATAATCGACAATTGCCTTTTCGGCGGCGAAATTCACTGTGGCATGAGTGACACCCTTCAACTTGGACAATCGTTTTTCTATTGTCTGAGAACAAGTGACACAACTCATCCCGCCAATGTCTAGGACAACTTTTTTGTCTTTTAGTTTCTTGGGACTGCTCTGTTTAGTCATTCAACTCTCCTCTTCATGTTTCCTCAGATGCTGGATGTGAATGATACTTCGTTCTTGTATGCTTGAGCACAGTGAACACAACAAAAAATCCTTTCTTTGTCACCCATCCTCTCTCGGTACCCTCCTTCGTAAATTTTGCATCCACAGTGGAAACAAACACTCAAATTCGGTTCGATGGCTGAAGAGACCATAGATGCTATCCGCTTATAGATACGGGCAGCTAATTCTTTCCCTGTAGCTGTCAATTCGTAGACTTTCTTTGGCTTCATACCTACAGGCTTTTCAGTCGACCTCACCAAACCATTCTTTTCAAGCTGTTTTAGAAATGGATAAAGCAAACTCGGATTGACAGGTCTGCCAATTCGTTTCTCCACTTCCTTCATGATTCCGTACCCATGAAGAGGTTTCTCACTGAGAAGCAAAACTATAGAGGACCTTATCATGCCCAAAGACAAGTCTTCACTCAACAATATATGTCATCCACAAATACATTGCATATGGATATATTTAAATATTACTCATGTGTTACACTAAAGGTGGATGAATGGAGATGTCTGTGAAGAATCGAGATTTAATTTGGGTCTTCGTTTTTCTAGTTGTCTTGATAGGTGTCCTGTTAGTGGTGATGTTGGGGTTTGGTGGTGGGTACATGTCAGGCATGATGGGTATGATGGGATATGGATGGGGCTCCATGATTCTGATACCAATAGTGTTTCTTGTGCTGATAGCAGTGGGAGCGTACTATCTCGTTACTGGATCTGCAGGAACAGTTAGATCAGCAACTGACCGTGGGGGGAGAGCCCTCGGGATACTCCGGGAGCGATACGCAAAGGGAGAGATCACCAGAGAACAATTCTTGAAGATGAAAAGGGAGTTGGAGTCGTGACCCAGAAACGATGGGCTTTGGGACTTGTTCTGGTCTTGGTAGGGTTAATCGGGCTACTGACGCTGGTCTTCTTTCAACCCAGAGTCTACAGTATGGATGATGCCCTCAGCATAAGTGAAAGGTACTTGGCATCCCTAGACAGCCCTGATCTAGCCGTCGACGAGATCATGGAGTTCGAGCAGAATTTCTATGTCGTATATTACGAGAGAGCCACTGGAGTCGGTGCGTTCGAGATGCTCATCGACAAGGGTTCCGGGCGCATCTTTCCTGAGTATGGTCCAAATATGATGTGGAATACGAAGTATGGCCATGGAGGTATGATGGGTGGTTGGAGCCAAACTCCGTCAGGGCAGATGTCCATCGACCATGATGAGGCTATATTGATAGCGCAAGAGTTTCTTGATCAATCTTACCCAGGAACTATCGCGGAGGACACACATCCATTCTACGGATACTACACAATCCATGTCATAAGGGACGGAGGTATTTATGGAATGCTCAGTGTCAATGGCTTCGATGGGGCTGTTTGGTATCACAACTGGCATGGTTCGTACATCCAGAGTCAATCTGTTCATGAAGATTGAGATCGATTGTGCGTGCGCGCTTTGATGGAGACAAAGAATGATGAAAAAGGGGGTCGATAAAAAAAGATACAACAGAATTGCAGGCATTTATGATTCGCTAGAGAGCCCTATGGAACTTCTTTCGTACTCTCGGTGGAGAAAGGAAGTTTTTAACCGGGCTCCGAAGAGAGGAAAGATTTTGGAAATTGGGGTTGGCACGGGCAAGAATCTGCCCTACTATAGCAAGAATCACGAAATTTTTGCGGTTGACATAAGTGAGAACATGCTGAAGAGGGCTAAAATTAGAGCTAAAAAGCCAAAGGCTATAGTCCACATTGCTCAAATGGATGTGGAAAGACTTGGTTTTCCTGACAAAATCTTTGATGCGGCAATTACAGCCTTTGTGTTTTGCTCTGTAGAAAACCCTGTGAAAGGCCTTAAGGAAATCAGGCGAGTGTTAAAACAAGATGGGATTGCTATCTTTTTAGAACACATGAGAAGTGAGAACGAATTTATGGGAAAAGTTATGGATCTTTTGAACCCTTTAATGGTAAACACGTTTGGGCCAAATATCAATAGACACACAGTTGAAAACATAAGGAAAGCTGGGTTTGAAATACTTGAGGAAGAATATTTGCTCTCTTCAATATTTAGAATATTAGTCGCAAAACCTGAAGTTCCACAGAGATTGTCTCCAATGAGGATGTGATGCGAGCTAACACTTTATTTTTAGATGTAAGGAGGTGAGAAAATGGGAAAAATGCATTGTCCTGTATGTGGTCACACCAATGTGGAAAAGATAGGTGAAAACAATTACAAATGTAAATGCTCTGAATGCAAGTGCGACGTTACTTGGCAGTTGTTACTGAAGAAGATAGCGTAAAGGGATTTAGAGACACGTTGATATTTCCTGCGCAACTATGGTTATGACTTTTCTGACACGCACTCACAAATAGGCTTCAGTGACATATCTGCGCATCATCCTATGACTGTTGAAGTAATAAGCTATCTTGCCGATCGAATTTTTCATCATCTCTAACCACTCGTTTCTTCTTTGATAGAACAAGGGTATAATATTGTACGATAATTTGTTATACAAGTCATCCAGCTCTTGAGTTTTTCTATCTTCCATAGAAATAGACTCATCTGGTGGTGGTCCAATCGACCATCCAGTGATGCCTTCGACGCAACCTTCGATCCACCAACCATCTAGGACACTGAAATTCATTACACCGTTATGTGCAGCTTTCATTCCACTGGTTCCAGAAGCCTCAAACGGCGGTAAGGGCGTATTCAGCCAGACATCCACGCCAGAAGTAAGCTTAGCCGCCATTTGCATATCATGGTTTTCCAGATAAACGATCTTGATAATGCCCCTCAGCTTTTCAATGTAACCATAGATTTCCTCAATCAACTGTTTTCCCGACCAATCTCTAGGGTGGGCTTTTCCAGCAAAAACTGCCTGTATTCGTCCTTTGTCATTGATTTCTCCAAGTTTTTCCATATCTGAAAATAGTAAATTCGGTCTTTTGTAAGCAGTTGCTCTTCTGGCAAATCCTATAGTCAGGGCGTCCTTATCTAGTTCAACACTTGTCCTCCCTTTGATAAACTTCGCTAGCCCTTCTTTTGCTTCCATATGAGCTTGCCAAATCTCTTCATCTGGTATACTATCTATCCTTACTAGCAATTCTGGTTCGTTTGCCCATCCAGGTAAATACTCGTCGTACAATTTTCGAAAGCTATCACAAGTCCAAGTGAACGAATGAACACCATTAGTTATCGCTGAGATATGATGTCCGGGAAAAAGTTTCATTGAAAACTCTTTGTGTCTTTTTGCCACGCCGTTGACATACTTGCTCAAGCTCAAGGCAAGACGTGTCATGTTTAACCTGTCTCGACCACCATGTTTTTTCAGAATTTCCAAAGGGATTATTATCCCTAATGTTCCTTGAACAGCATCATAAGAGAATTTGTCGTGTCCAGCTTCAACTGGAGTGTGGGTAGTAAATACACATAGGTCTCTGACTTTGTCTTCATTCATTTCATTCCTCCGCAGCAATTCCAGAGTCAAGAAACTCGAATGACCTTCATTCATGTGATATTTTCTAATCTTGAAGCCAGCAGCATCAAGCATTCTCACACCACCGATTCCCAGAACAGTTTCCTGTTTCAACCGATACGTCTCGTCCCCTCCATAAAGGAATGAAGTAATTTCTCTATCTTCAGCGGTATTACCTCTGACATCAGAGTCGAGAAAGAGAATGGAGACTATTCCTCCAGCCAAGCTTTGGTGATCGTAGAGCCAAGCCTTTATTCTTACATCCCTGTCTTCAATTTGAACATTGACTTGTGTCGGTAGCTCATTCGCGAATTTTGAGGGCGTCCAATCAGCTGAGTGTTCGACTTGTTTTCCTTCAGGAGTAATCTCTTGTTTCAAGTATCCTTTTCTGCTGACGAGTGAAACTGCAACTAAGGGTATTCTCAAATCCGCACTCGATCGAATAGTGTCGCCAGCTAAGACTCCCAAGCCCCCACTATAGGTGGGTATATCATCATTTATCCCGATTTCCATAGAGAAATGCGCTATTCTCTTTCCCTCCAAAAAAATATGTTTGCAATATTCACTGCAGAAGTAATATCTTCTCCCCCTCACTTCTGTCTTGAATTCTGCGTCCTCATCTAAAGGCATTCCACAGATAGGATCTCTAACCATTTCCAAAACCTCTTGGTGCGCGTCGCAATTGACTCTACTTATTTTTTACACTCTGTTTGATAGACTACTCTTTCTAGATGTTTAGTTGCTGTATTATCCTCTGTATGATAGATGCTGATTTTTGAAACCTTCTAATCTCCTCTTCTTCCAGCGGGAGTTTTAGCAATTCTCTAACGCCACTCCTGTTTATAATTGTTGGAACACTAAGGCAAATATCACTAATTCCATGATAATCTTTGAGCAAACTGGAAACTGTAAGAATAGCATTTTCGTCCCGCATTATGCTTTCCACGATTCGTGTAAGCCCAAGCCCGATAGCATAGTACGTTCTTCCCTTCATTTCAATAATTTTGTATGCCGCGTTTTTCACCTGCTCGAATATGCCATTCAGGTACTGCTCATCGTATTTTTTGCCACAAATCGGACAATAGTCCCTCAGTCTCGTTCCAGCAACGTTTGCTAAGCTCCAAACAGGAACTTCACTGTCTCCGTGTTCGCCAATGATGTAAGCATGAACGTTCCTCGGATCAACTGAGAGGTATTCTCCCAATAGATAACGCAAACGAGAAGTGTCCAGTATTGTTCCCGAACCAATCACTCTGCTTGGGGGAAAACCTGAGAGCTTTAAGGCCGCGTAAGTCATTACGTCAACTGGATTCGTAGTGATCAAAAGAATACATTCTGTGTTGTATTCCTTTATTCTTGGGATAATCTCCCGAAAGATCTCAACGTTTTTATCTACAAGTTTTAGGCGTGACTCACCTGGTTTCTGAGCTACACCAGCCGCAATTACAACTATATCTGCGTTTTCGCAGTCTGAGTAATCCCCTGCCCAGATTCTAGCGGGTTGCACAAAGGACAAGCCATGGTTTAGATCCATGGCTTCACCCTCTGCTCTTTTCCTATCGATGTCTATTAGAACGATCTCTGATACAGTTCCATGAATCATTAGAGAATAAGCAAAGGATGCTCCGACAAATCCTACTCCAACTACTGCAACCTTTCGTGCGCGAGAGTAATGGCTTTCTACCAAGTCAATTACCTCGTATTTGTTATTAGACGATCTTATAATCTATAATTATTCTCCATCGGTTTTCACATGCGCGCACTGTTGTCTTCTTGCCCATTAAGGCTAGATCTTAGCTCTCTTCAACAGGAGAGCATTGACAATCACGCTTATGGAGCTAAGGGACATGGTGACAGCGGCAAACTCCGGTCTCAAAACTATTCCTAAGGGCACAAGTATGCCAGCAGCCGCTGGAATTGCTATAACATTGTAGCCTGTTGCCCACACCAGATTTTCATTCATTTTGCGCATGGTTTTCTTGCTGAGGCCTATGAGTTTAGAAACGTCTCTAGGATCATTCTTGATCAAAACAACGTCTGCTGATTCAACTGCAACATCTGTTCCTGCTCCGATTGCTATTCCAACATTTGCTTGAACTAGTGCTGGTGCATCATTTATGCCATCGCCCACCATTGCCGCTCTCTTTCCTTGATTCTGCAGTTTCTTTATTGTGTTTGCTTTTTGTTCTGGAAGGACTTCGGCAAAGAATGTATTCAACCCTAGCTCTTTAGCTACGTAAGCCGCAGTCTGCTTGTTATCGCCTGTAAGCATAGCTACTTCAACCCCAAATTCCTTTAAGGTGTTGACTGCTTCTCTTGATTCATCCCTTATCAAGTCTGCCATGGCTATTAGGCCTTGAAGTTCTTTGTTTGTCGCGATGTAAACGACCGTTTTGCCCTGAGATGAAAGATTGGAGACGACATCTTCGTATTCTTCTGGGTTTATATTTAGATCTCTCATGAGATTTGCATTACCTATGTAAACCTCATCTTTGTCAACAATCGCCTTAGCACCTTTGCCAGGAATAGCCATAAACTTCTCGGCTTTTTTGTTTCGCAAGCCTTCTTCCTGTGCCTTCTTGACTATCCCCTTTGCTATTGTATGTTCCGAATTTACCTCTAGGGCTGCAGCTATTTCTAAAATTTCTTTTTTACTCCGACCCCCTAGTTTAACAATATCGGTAACGCCGAATTCACCCTTTGTCAATGTTCCAGTTTTGTCAAATACCACAATGTCAATTTTTTTGGCTATTTCCAAGGCTTCAGCGTTCTTGACAAGCATCCCTTTGTTAGCAGCCATGGTGGTAGATATCGACGTGACGGCCGGAATGGCTAGGCCCAAAGCATGTGGACAAGTTATGACTATGACAGTTATGGCTAATGTTAAAGCGAAGAGGCTTCCTGCTCCAATCCCAAACCAGAACAGAAATGTTCCTCCGCCCGCGAAGATTGCTATCAGTGTTAGGTAATGGGCTGCTCTGTCAGCGAGTTTCTGAGATCGTGGTTTCGAAGTCATCGCCTGTTCTACAAGCTTTATGATTTGGGCAATTGCAGTTTCTTCACCAGTCTTTGTCACTTGAACTTGAATAGCACCTTCAACATTTATAGTCCCACCAATAACCTCGTCTTCTTTCTTTTTCCCGACCGGCTTTGACTCTCCAGTAACCATAGCCTCATTCACAGAAGTCTCACCATCAGTAACCACACCGTCTATTGGAACTTTTTCACCTGGTTTGACAAGAACAACGTCGTCAACTTTGAGTTCGGAAGTAGGAACTTCGAGAATCTCGCCATCTTTAATCAAATTGGCTGTAGGTGGAATCAATTTTACAAGCTCTTTTAGAGCTCCAGATGCACTCCTCTGAGCCTTCATTTCCATCCAATGGCCAAAAAGAAGGAAGGTAGCCAGAGTGCTGATTTCCCAGTAAAAGTCTGGGGCTTCAAAAAGGAAAGTGGCACCTACACTGTATAAATACCCCGCAAAGAGTGCGATTGTTACGAGGACATTCATATCCAGTGCATGCATCCTGAGAGATCTGACTGAACCTCTATAGAAAACAAAACCTCCGTACAAAATCACGACAGAAGCCATCAAAACAAGTAAAATGTCCAAGCCAAGAGATTCCGGTAGAGAGTATCCAACCCATTGTTGGATTGAAGGTGACAGAAACAAGACGGGAATCGTGAAAATCGCAGCAACTAGAAAGTGCCTCTTCATTTGAGTCTCCATCATAGCATGGTGATCATGTGAAGCTGGCTTCTTCATCTTCATGGCTTCATGTTCCGCATGTGCTCTTTTATGAGGAGACATGCCTTTCTCGCAGCGTACAGCGCACCGCTTTAGTTCTTTTATTACATCTTCAGCAGTTATCATGCCTTTGTGAGCTCTAACCGTCAGTAAATTATTGATTGGATCAAAAGAAGAGTCAACAACATGCTCAATAGCGTTTACCATATCCTCTACGGTGCAAGAACATTCCGGAGATATGTAATCACGAACTTCCAACACTATTGTTTCGTATTCGTTTTTCATCTTAAGCCACTTTCAATGAATATACAATTTGATGTGTAACCAAATAAAACTAGTGGGTTCCAAAAACATAACGGTCAAACAATCTGGATTGAATAAAAATGTTTATCTCATTTACGAAAAATGCTTGCCTTACCTTTTACAGTTCGACGCGCGCGCGCATTAGGTTGTCGAATTCGGATATCACGTTAATCATATGTAGATATATCCCCAAAAAGAAACGTATATATCTCTCATGTAGATATATCATAGGATGATATATGTGGGCGTGCGCGCA
>JABAOC010009258.1_pt7 | contig 15949 bp, 15 predicted proteins | sample 7062161 | NCBI WGS metagenome assembly JABAOC01 (sample SAMN14538625, study PRJNA623070) | marine sediment metagenome | biome: marine biome [ENVO:00000428]; feature: marine pelagic biome [ENVO:01000023]; material: deep marine sediment [ENVO:00002113] | place: India: Gulf of Khambhat ... | reverse complement strand
CCCAACGTAGTCTTTGCCGACCAGAACCTCTATACGTGTTCACAGGATACGCAGGACAGGATTAAAGAAGCCATCCAAGAGCATGGACTGAACCGTGTCGTCGTCGCCTCCTGTTCCCCGCGAACTCACGAACCGTTGTTTCAAGAGACTATACGGGAGGCCCAGTTGAACAAATTTCTTTTCGAGATGGCCAACATTCGGGATCAGTGTTCTTGGGTCCACATGCGCGATAAGGCGATCGCTACAGAGAAGGCCAAGGATCTGGTTCGTATGGCGGTAGCCAGGGCTCGAGTGATCGAGCCTCTGACCGAGCAATCCTTGGAGGTTATCCAGAAGGGCCTTGTGATCGGCGGGGGTATAGCGGGAATGACGGCTGCCCTCAAGCTGGCCGGCCAGGGATTCGAGGTATACCTGGTGGAAAAGGAGGCTGAGCTAGGGGGAAATCTGAAGAATATCTACTCAACCCTCGAGGGAGAGGATGTCCAATCATTTTTGGAAGAGACCCTTGCGCGCGTTCGTGAGAACCCTTTGATCCACGTGATCACTGATGCCCTCGTTGTTGATTTCAGCGGATCGCAGGGGAATTTCTCCACGGGCTTGATGGTCGGTCCGGGTATGACCTACCGGAAAATCGAACACGGCGCTCTAATCCTCGCAACAGGGGCTGAGGAGGCAAAGCCCGGCGAGTATTTTTACGGGGAAGATTCACGGGTCATGACCCAAATGGAATTTGAGGAGTCGATGGTTAAAAGGCCGGAGGAGTTCGCCGAGAAGAGACACGTCGTCATGATTCAGTGCGTTGGCTCGAGAAACGAGGAACGGCCCTACTGTAGCAGGACCTGCTGCAGTACAGCCATCAAGAACGCGTTGAAGTTGAAGGATATCAATCCACAGACTGAGGTATACATACTCTATCGGGATATTCGAACTTATGGGCTCTCAGAGGAATACTATGCGAAGGCCAGGTCGAAAGGAATTCGATTCGTTTCGTATGAACCGGAGAGAAAGCCCCAGGTCAAGATTGACGGCAATTTGCTCGTGGTTTCCTTTATAGATCCGATCCTCAAAAAGAAGACGGATATTAGTCCGGATCTGCTCGTGCTGAGCTCGGCTGCCATTCCAAGGGAGAACGAGGAACTTGCCAGGTTACTGAAGATCCAGAGGACTGCCGAGAACTTCTTCCTGGAGGCCCACATGAAGCTCAGGCCTGTAGATCTAGCCTCCGATGGAATGTACGTCTGCGGTTCGGTCCACGCCCCGAAGCTCATCAGCGAAACCATCTCCCAAGCAAGTGCCGCGGCTGCCCGCGCTTCAACGCTGCTATCCAAAGACAGAATCACGGTTAGCGGTATTGTAGCCTGGGTCGATGCGGAGAAGTGTGCAGCCTGTCTCACATGCGTTCGGGTCTGCCCTTATGAGGTTCCGGTAATCAACACCAAAGGCGAGGCGGAAATCGATATAGCCAAGTGTCACGGATGCGGTTGTTGTGCCGCAGAGTGTCCCGCGAAGGCCATTCAATTAGGGCACTACCGGGACGACCAGGTCTTGGCCAAATGCGAGGCTGTATTTCTGAGCGGAGTCGTATGATGGGGGATTTTGAGCCCAGTATCATGGCCTTCTGTTGCGAGCACTGAGCCTATTCGGCGGCGGACCTGGCAGGTTCGATGCGCTTAGACTATCCCGCCAGCATTAAGGTGGTGAGGGTTCCCTGTACGGGGAAGGTGGATCTGTTGCATATCTTGAAGGCCTTTGAAAGTGGCGTGGACGGGGTGTACGTGGCGGGGTGTTTGGAGGGGGAGTGTCACTTCCTGACGGGAAACCTTAGGGCAAAGAAGAGGGTGCTATATGCGAAACTGCTCCTGGAGGAGGTGGGTATCCGTGGGGAAAGGGTTGAGATGTACAATCTCTCTGCCGCCGAGGGGAGCCGGTTTGCCCAGATAGCGAGGGAGATGACAGATCGAATCAGGAGCCTCGGGCCTTCCCCTGTCAGGACAAAGGGAGGAAGGGAGTTGAAGGAAGAGGCCGAAGAAGTGGAGGAACAGGGGAGCAGTGAGGAGTAAGCAGCGGGGGTTGATAAGTGGAATAATCAAGAAACCACAGAGACGAGATAAACCAGACAAACTGATCACTGATGGCTGATAACTGATAGATGAGGTGTGAGCAATGATCGTGGCCAATCGAAAGCCGCTGGAAGAGATCGAGGAGATGATTAAGGGCTATCGGAAGATCATCCTAGCAGGGTGCAACGAGTGCGTGACCGTGTGCGCCGTGGGGGGGGAGAAGGAGGTGGGAATCCTCGCTTCGGAGTTGAGGCTTTCCCGGAAGAAGGATGGCGACGAGATCGAGATCAAAGAGGTGGTTTTGGAACGGCAGTGCGATCACGAGTATATCGAGCAGCTTCGCCCATTCGTTGACGAGTACGAGGCCATCTTGTCCATGGCCTGCGGAGCAGGAATCCAATTCTTGGCTGAGAAATACCGTGGAAAGCCCGTCCTCCCATTGGTGAATACCTCATTCTTAGGGGTGACGGAGGAGCAGGGTGTGTGGACCGAGCGGTGTCAGGGATGTGGTGGTTGTGTCTTGGATCGGACCGGAGGGATCTGTCCTATTGCCCGGTGTTCCAAGAGCTTGCTCAACGGGCCGTGTGGTGGGTCCACCGATGGGAAGTGCGAGATTGATAAAGAGGTGGACTGTGGGTGGCAGCTCATCGTTGATCGGCTTAAGGAGCTGGATCAGCTGGACACGTATGAAGAGATTACTCCCGTCAAGGATTGGTCTACGAGTCGAGATGGGGGGCCGAGGAAGCGGGTCAGGGAGGACCTCAAGTTATGACCAGCGGTAGCCGTTTAGAGAGAATTCTTGAAAAGGGAGAGTTCGCCGTTACATCCGAGTGTGGTCCCCCCAGAGGAGCCGATCCGGAGATCATAAGGGGGAAGGGAGAACTTCTGAAAGATCACGTCGATGCGGTGAACGTCACCGATAATCAGACCTCGGTAGTCCGGATGTCCAGCCTCGCCTCCTGTGTCATCTTGAGGGAAGCGGGTTTTGACCCCATCCTCCAGATGGTCTGTAGGGATCGAAACCGCATTGCCCTCCAGAGCGATGTCCTTGGCGCGGCAGCCCTGGGCATCAATAATATTCTCTGCCTCTCTGGTGACCATCAGAAATTCGGTGACCATTCACCTGCCAGGAATGTCTTTGACATAGACTCAATTCAACTGATCCAGACGGTCAAGTTGATGCGAGATGAGCGAAAGTTCTTGAGTGGCGATGAGTTAAAGGGACCTCCAAAACTCTTTATTGGAGCGGCGGCCAACCCCTTTTCAGATCCCTTTGAGATTCGGGTGCCCCGGTTGGCCAAAAAGGTCAAAGCTGGAGTTCAATTCATCCAGACTCAGTGCATCTATAACCTCGATAAGTTCGAACAATGGATGGCGATGGTGAGGGATCGGGGGCTTCACGAAAGGGTTCACATCTTAGCCGGGGTTACCCCATTCAAATCCGTTGGGATGGCCAAGTACATGAAAACTATGGTTCCCGGTATGGATGTCCCCGAAGAGTTGATTGACAGGCTGAAGGGGGTAGACAAGGAAAATCAAGCCGAAGAGGGAATCAAGATATGTGTCGAATCCATTCAGAGGCTGAAGAACATTGAAGGTGTCCACGGGGTCCACATCATGGCCATTGAGTGGGAACAAAAGGTTCCAGAAATCGTCAAACGTGCGGGGCTCTATCCGAGGCCATCGGCATGAAATGAATGCATTTTTCATCCATCACGGTTGTCTCTGAAAAAACCGACCAGTGACAAGCGAAAACCCAGCTAACCGAGGCGTTGGCGGGAGAAGGGAGGGAATGGTCATGGGAAAGATCCTCATCGTAGACGATGATCCCGATTTGGTCGAAGCTGTTACGATAATATTGGAGAGCAAGAATTACGACGTGGTCGCCGCGTATGGTGGAATCGAGGGACTTGAAAAGGCGAAGACAGAGGAGCCAGACTTGATCGTCTTGGACGTTATGATGCCCGATAAAGACGGATATGCCGTTTGTAAGGAGCTAAAGGCTGATCCGAAGTACAGAGAGATCCCTATCTTGCTCCTTACCGCCGTGGTCGCACAAATTCCCAAATCGTCCCGTTGGACGCATCAGATGGGCCTGGAAACCGAAGCAGACGATTATATCGATAAGCCTGTGGAACCAGCTGAGTTGGTGAAACGGATCGAGATTCTTTTGGGCCGGGGGGCCTAAAGCGTTTTGCTCTCTTAGGGGGAGACATGACTCTTGGTGCACGAATTCTGGTGGTCGACGACGAGCAGATTATGCGGGATGGCTGCACCCGAATACTTTCCAAAGAGGATTGGGAGGTCGTTACAGCGGAGAATGGTGAAGCATGTCTTGATGCCATTAAGGGAGGCCATGGCTTCGATTTGGTTTTGCTGGATCTCATGATGCCAGGCATCAGCGGGATGAAGGTGCTCGAAACCGTTCAACAAGTCGATGCAGATCTCCTTGTCATCGTTATTACAGGTTATGCCACGGTGGAATTGGCCGTCGAGGCCATGAAGAAAGGGGCCTATGATTTCATCCCCAAACCCTTCACCCCTGATCAGCTTCGAATCGTTGTCCAAAGGGCCTTGGAGAAGAGGTCACTGCAGAGGGAAATGGAGGTCCTGAAGTTAGAGAGGGAGAAGAGCTTACGGGATATAACAACGGAAAAGAGTAGGATTATGAGCATCGTCAACTGTATGGGTGACGGAGTCTTGGTGTGCGACCGGGATAGTTGCGTGGTATTAACCAATCCTGCGGCGGGCCGAATGCTGGGGATTCAGGGAACCTCGTTAGTTGGGAAACCACTTTCCGAATGCAGCCTCGACGGGACTTTAACTGAGACCATTATGGAGAGTCTGAGACCGACCGACCCCACTTCGGCCACGATCTCCCAGGAACTATGCCCCTTCGGCTCCCCTTCAACCTATTTGCGGGCTCATACTGCTCCGGTAAAAAACAATCTGGGGGAGATGTTGGGGGCGGTGACCGTATTGCAGGATATTACGAGCCTAAAGGAACTGGACAACATGAAGTCGGATTTCGTCGCCATGGTATCCCACGAACTGAGATCTCCGGTGGCTTTGATCCAGCAACAGCTTTCGGTCATTTTAAAGGGTCTTTCAGGGGATTTGAACGATAAGCAGACAAGGATGTTGACGCGGGCTAAGGAGAGGGCTATTGGCCTTCTGGAGCTCATCAACGATCTGTTAGATCTATCCAAGATCGAAGCTGGGATGGCAGTCCAGTATAGAAAGCCCCTGCAGTTGGAAAACCTTCTCGAAAAGGTCTATAAGTCGATGCTCCCTGAGGCCGAGGCAAAAGGTTTGAATCTGACGCTCCAAGTAAAGCATCCGATTCCCCGGGTCAATGGAGACAGAAATAACTTGGAGGGAGTCTTTACCAATCTGGTCAACAATGCCCTCAAATACACACCGGGGGGGGGCACAGTCACGATACAGGCAAAAGGAGAGGGAAAAAACGCGATGGTAGAAATTTCCGATACAGGTATCGGAATATCTCAGAACGACCTCCCGAGGATCTTCGACCGGTTTTACCGGGTTAAATCAGACAAAACGCGACAGATCGTTGGAACGGGCCTGGGCCTCTCCATTGTGAAGCAGATCGTGGAGGCACACCTCGGTACGATATCTGTCGAAAGCGAAGAGGGGGGTGGATCGACCTTCACCGTTGTGTTACCGAAGGGAACGTCAGCGAACCAATTGGAGAGGGGAGATTATGATAATCAGCCCGACCGAGGCCAGGGTTCGTTTCGATAGGACCTTGAAATGGAGTGGATTATTTTCCGTTAACCGGCGAGAAGTCAATATTTCTTAGGTCTCTCTTTGACTTGGTGGGGTGCTTCAAAGGCTTGGTTTAGGGCATGGACGGCTGCTTCCACATCTCCGGACTCCACGACACATGAGACGCTGGAAATGGAAGTGCTGATGGCTATGGAATTGATCCCGATTGAGGCCAAGGCCGAAAACATGATACCGGAGATTTTGGGTTTTTCACGGAAATGAGGGCCATAAACGCTGACCACTGCCACATTCGGATTGTAAGAGATCACTTTGGCTTCCGTGGAAGGTTTGATCGCTTCCAAGCAACCGATAGCGGCCTCTAGATCCTTCCGATCTATACAGAGAGTGAAATTAGAGAAACCATCCAGGTCGAAACTCTGCACCAAAAACTCGATATTGATATTCTGAACGCCCAATGCACCGAGTATAAGCCCCGCGATATCCGGGCGGTCAGGACAAGACATTACTTTGACGACGGCTCGTCCATCACTCTGCATGATTCCGCCGACCTTAATCCTTTCCACCGGAGACGGCCCCTCACTCTATTCCCATTTCCTTTCATCCTTGATCTTCTGATGCCTGTCGAAGATCACACCTCTACCTACAAACTCGACTTCCGCACCCAGATTGAGGGTCTCTTGGATGTCCCTCTCCAGTCTTACCTTGAGAAGAACTTTATCAATCGACTCGTCCGCTAGTTCGATGCGAAAGGTCATTTCGTCCATATAAGCGCTCCGAGTTACGACCACCTGATACTTGTCGACTTCAGGGTATTTCGCCATCAGTTCATCGGTTTGCCAAGGATGGATGAACGTTCCCCTCACCTTGGTTACCTGGTCCGTTCTTCCCAGGATTTTCATCAGTTTCATGGATGTCCTGCCACACGGGCACGGATCCCTTGAAATAAAGGATAAATCGCCGGTACCGTAACGAATCATGGGGAAGGTAAAGTTAAAATTAGTTGCCACGATTTCTCCCGTTGTGCCAATGGGAAGTCTCTTACTCGTTTCTGGGTCAACGATTTCAACAATGACATCATCGGGGACGTGCATGCCGTGTTTTTCGATACATTCATAGCCGAGACAACCCACATCTACCGTACCGTAACACTGCCTGATAATCATTGAGAAACTCCTTTCCAACCTCTCCCGGAGAGACTCTGGGAGCATTTCGGCCCCGACGAAGCCGACATCCAGAGAGAAATCCTTCCCTGGGTCATATCCCATTACTTCTGCCCTCTCGGCCAGGCTCATCAAAAAGCTGGGAGTTCCCAAATAGCCGGTTACCTTAAGGTGGTGCATGATCTGTACCTGCATCTGGGTGTTTCCTGCTCCGGCAGGAACCGTGGTGCAACCTAGTATCTTCAGGGAATCGTCCAGCATGAAGGCAAAAGGCCACATTTGATAATTGAAAGTATTCTGAGCAATATCTCCACCCCTAAAACCGCAGGCATAGAGGGCCTCCGCCCATCGAGTATCCTTGTAATCCCATTCTCCGGGTTCGTAGATGAGACCTGGAAGGACGTATATCCGCCGCATCTTTTTCACTGGAACCCCTTCGAACCCACCGAAGGGCGGATTGGACTTCTGCATCTCAACAAGATCTGATTTGGTCGTAATGGGTAGACGTTCCAGGTCATCGATGGTACCCATTTCCTCAGGTCTAGCCTGCAGTTGATCAAGTTTCTCTCTTACTTCGCTGGAATGGTTGTAGGCATACTTGACGAGCCCACTCAACTTCTCGTTAAGATGGTTCCATCTCTCATCTTGAGACATGGTTTCCCTCTTTTTATTAAAATACCCCGATGTCCTATCCCTCTTGGCCATCTTCTCTTCCCTCATGTCTGCAAGTTCGACGTTCATGCAGGCGATTAAGTTTTCGTAACGAAATATCAAAGACTTCCCGGATAATTGCCTTCATTTCCTATGAGAAGAAAATCAATATCAATTGCATCACGCTGAGGGGGTCGACGTCCATCGTCACATTGATTCCCCTCCCCATCCGTAGCCTCTTTCTCTGCCCAACTAATCCCTTCAGGAAGGGACGGAGGGCAATCAAAGTTTTTCCTTTGCGAGAATCTGATGAGGGCGTCTCCCACTGATCTTCACCAGGGGTCCTGGAAAAGGCCCCAGTATTTCGATTCTTTTCCAATAGTGCGGCTGTGTGACCCCAATAAAAAAAGTAAAAGCCTCCAGACGGCTACGGAGACCGTCTCGAAGGCTGGGATCGACACCTTCTGAACACTCGCCTCATCGTCTACTCCAGAAGGGGTGGACCCATGAATTGTTTCAGGAAGTATTCGTATTCATGATCAAATCCTTATCCCCTTATACCACATTCCCGATTGGAGTCAAAGCCCCCGTTTTGAATCGGACTGACTTCGCCGCAAATGTTCTGTTATGCTCTCGCCTTGGGGCTGACGTTACCGATTCATCTCAGACATTACCTAGGACTGATCTTGATTGAGCATTTCAAGGAACTACGATACAAGGTCTAATCCCACAGGCAAGAGGAGCAAAACCAAATCAGGGGCACAAATGAATGGTGTGACCGATGACAGCGGTGTGTCTCGACCGGCTAAGTGCGGCATGGACGTGACGTTCTCATACTCGGATCGGGGGTACGTTCTTTGGTCTGGAGTGGGAATATGTGGGAATGCGATTCATTTTTTGTCTCTCTTGCCGCTTTCTTTCCCGTGTATTCCCATACGATTGTCTCATGATTTCAAATAAGTTTTATATTCTCTATAGGTTACACAAACTGCTGAAGAAAATTTCTAATCCCTGAGTCACCGGTTCGAGTCCGGCCGGGGGTATTTGAAGGAGAGGAATTCTTCTGCCGGGAAAGCTCAGGGCCTCGGGTTGGGTGGGGTTCATATTCAGATACGCTGGGTTCTAATTACCGGCTTATCGGTTGATCGGTGAGGACTGGTTCAGGAAGAGGTTCACGTTGGGGTAGGGATCAAAGGGAGTTCGTGCTGATCCCCTATTGGGCGGGCGAGGGACCAGCATTTTCAATGGTACAAAACTCCCTAATTTTCACGTGCTTTGAAAGTGTCTTCAGGATGGGATTGATTTTGATGGCCCAGCCAACTCGGGTAATTCCGAGGGTCCCCTGAACAAGACCGACCAACTCAGGAACTCCGTCTCTCAGAACCAAGACAGGCCCACCGCTATCACCAGGGAGCACACCGTTCGAGATCACAAAGAGATCGCTCCGATTGGCCGATAGTTGATCTACACCTTCTATACCAAGAAGGGAGCTGACGATTCCCTCCCTCATATTGATTCCTGAATTGAAGGGATTTCCAACAACATACAGAAAATTGCCCACATATAGCTCATCGCTGTTCCCGACGGGGCAGGGGAGTGATGGGAGATCCAAATCGTTATTCCCTGGAATCTCAAACAGGGCGATATCTAACTCTTCATCTCTGAAAATCTGCTTTAGGGGGATCTTTTTTCCCGGGGAGACGATGTAGGCGTTCTCGTTTAATTTTTCCGCAGGAACGCTGACCTCACCGAGGGGGGTGAGGACTTCAACGGTATCCTGCGTGACGACATGGTTGAGGGTGAGAACATAAGGGCCTACAACGACACCGATACCACTTGCCACCTTGACGACTCGTTCAGACACTCTATACGATTCAAAGACGGTTTGGGTCTCGATCTTAACAATGGAGTTAATGACCCGATCTAAACGGTGTCGATTGAGAAGCAGACTATTGTTGTAGTCATACCTCCCATCAAGCCCCTCGATAGCTCTCAGTCTCTGGTCAATCTGCTTCTGGAGGCGATCAAGATCATCCTGGATCTCTAAGGTTCTATTTTCGACAGAACTCATTTCCTGCCTGGAGGCCACGCAACCGGACTGAATAGCCAGGAAAACAAGAGCCATCGAAATGAAGGTCAGCACTTTACGAGTTCGAAAAGCTATAACCACACGATCCACTCCAGGGGAATGAGTATTCCCAAAGAAAAGAAACAACCCCGTGTCAGTACCAAATAATATAACATATTATAGAAAATACTCCAAATTTTGTTAAACCAATTTGCAATTTCATCCAAATAAGGTTAGAATAAAAGCCAAAAGGGGGTCCTTTCCAAATGGACCACATCGACAAAAAAATCCTTACTCTTTTGCAGGAAGATTGCCGGGCTACTGTACTTCATATCGCGAAAGAGGTCAAACTGTCATCGCCCTCCGTCTGCGAGAGACTGAAAAAGCTCCACAATCGGGGTTTTATCAAGAAATACGTGGCCATTCTCGATGAGAGAAAACTGGGAAAGCTCACCACCGCTTTTGTCCGTATCTCCGTCAAGTATCCTAAATATTTCCCTGGTTTTATCTCAAAAATCAAGGAGTTTCCAGAAATCCTGGAATGCCACAGGATCACGGGGAACCATGCTTGCCTTCTCAAGGTGAGAGTCGAGGGCACAGAGGCCCTCGACCGACTGTTGACCGAGAAGATTGGAGAGATTGAGGGAGTCACAAACGCGACGACTGAAATGGTTCTCTCGACGATGAAGGAAGAGACAAAACTGGACATCTGACTTCGACACCTCAAGGGCTTAGATCAATCAGTCTCCTCGTCAGAGTTCTGTGAATGTGTCAACAAACCCAATGGTAATCTGCGGACTGACCTCAAGATTCTCCAGAATCCTTCGGGAGAACCATTCGTCGAAGGCAACATCCTCGTCGTCCGGGCCCTCCATCCTCATTCTGGTTACCTACGATCAGAAAAATCAAGTTCACAATTCTCTTGACATCATTTAGAGATTTGCTGTAATAGCCTGAAAAGTCTTTCAAAAGGCCGAACATGAAAGCCTGAAGAAAACTACGCCTTCCTCGTTCGCGTTTTGTCTTCGAGCTCAGTTCTCGTGTAGCTATGACCGAGAACATCGATCCGGCTGCGAATGGTTATGCCTCAACCTGTTTAGAAAATCGAGCGTGGCGAGTTCGAGCCGAATCCAGACCGGTTGGAAAAAAGAGAGTTCGGAGACGCATTTGGGAATTTGATAGAGAAACAGGAAATCACTATAATAGAGGGGTGTGGAGTGATTGATGGCTGAGGAACTCACAGCCTTTGAACAGCGGAAATACGAAAGGCTGTGGATCGAGTCCCCAGTGGTCTATCGGATCGGAAGGCATATACTGACAGGCAGTATGATCAATGCCTGCAATGAGGGAATCTTGGTCGAATCATATCTGTCCTCAAAAACGGCGTCTAAAGTCTTCAAAATCCTAAACCGGAGACCGGAATACCGCCTCGAGGTCAAGTATTCGTTCGGAACAAAAACCTACCTAAGAGACGCGGAAATAAAGCATTTTCATCTGGATTTTTCGGGGAGAGACCCATACCGATTCACCGTGGGTTTCTGGATTCCGAAGATTGAGTGAATAACATGGCTTAGGAGGTCCTGTCATGAAGGCCGTACTGGAGAAATTAAATGTCGAAGAGATAAATCCGGGTGCCTGCACTGGCCAAGATGCGTGGATTACGGATTCGAAAGGGGAAGAACTCATCTCTTATAACCCAACTACTGGAGAGCCCATCGCTCGAGTCATTCAAGCTAGCCCCGAAACCTATGATCGGGTGGTCAGAACCGCAGAATCCGCATTCAGAGTATGGCGTGAAACACCAGCGACGAAGCGTGGCCAAGTCGTGCGAGATTTGGGCAATGCCCTCCGGGAGATGAAGGAACCATTGGGTGACCTCGTGAGTCTGGAAATGGGGAAAATCAGGGCCGAAGGGCATGGTGAGGTTCAGGAAATGATCGACATCTGCGATTTCGCCGTCGGTCTCTCCCGTCAGCTCTATGGCCTGACGATGCACTCAGAGCGACCCAAACATCGTATGTATGAACAGTGGCATCCGCTTGGAGTGATGGGTGTCGTCACAGCCTTCAATTTTCCTGTTGCTGTCTGGTCTTGGAATGCAGCCATTGGCACCGTGTGCGGAGACGTGGTGGTTTGGAAACCCTCCTCACTCACTCCTCTTACCGCGATTGCTGTCCAGCACATCACGAATCAAGTGTTAGGGGATCACGGTTTCTCGGCCATCTTCAACCTCGTGATTGGTTCTGGGAAAAATTTGGGGGAGCGACTGATCACCGATCCCAGGGTCCCGTTGATCGCGTTTACGGGGTCGACGAAGGTGGGCCGTCACGTCTCAGAAGTGGTCGCTCGGCGACTCGGTCGGACCATTCTGGAGCTTGGAGGCAACAATGCCATCATTGTGGCCGAAGATGCAGACCTCAACCTCGCCACTCGGGCGATCGTCTTTGGTGCCGCCGGAACCACCGGTCAGCGGTGTACCACTACCCGGAGAATTATCATGCACAAAGCCGTTGCTGAGGAGTTGACAAAGCGTTTGGTGAAAGCATACCGGCAGATCCGAATTGGTGATCCTCTGGAGGAGGAGACTCTTATGGGCCCTCTGGTGACGGTCTCTGCTGTTGATGAAATGTTTCAGGCGCTGGACCAGGCCAGTGCGGAAGGCGGCAAAATCCTTGCGGGAGGTAAACGTCGATCAGACCTGGGACCAAACTTCGTGGAACCGACCCTTGTCAAGATGCCGACCCAAGCTGAGATCGTTAAGCGAGAAACTTTTGCGCCGATTCTTTACCTCATGGAATACGATGGTCTCGAGGAAGCCATCGAGATTCATAACGACGTGCCACAGGGTCTCAGCAGTGCAATCTTTACGGAGAGCATGCGCAAGGTCGAAACCTTCCTCTCCGTGAGCGGCTCCGATTGCGGTATCGCGAACGTCAATATTGGTACATCAGGAGCTGAGATCGGTGGCGCTTTTGGCGGGGAAAAGGAAACCGGTGGTGGAAGAGAATCTGGTTCCGACGCTTGGAAAGGTTATATGCGTCGCCAAACAAACACGATCAACTGGTCGAGCGACATGCCTCTTGCACAGGGCATCAAGTTTGGAGATTAGAAAGGAAATATACGCTCGACGTTTACCACCCTGCCGTCTATAATTTCAATGACCGTTGTTTTTTGATTCAAATCCCTGTTTCCCAGATAAATCAGCCGAATGATCCGGGATCTGTATCGACGATGATACCCATCAAAGTAGTCGTTCGGTGTGACGAGACTCGGAAAGCCCAGTCGTGCGATCACTTCAGCTTCATCCATTCCCACCTGGATACGGATGAATTGATCAAAAGGAATTTCTCGGTAAAGGCCCTGCTCTTCGGAATTCGCACCTCGCCTTTCAGACTCTATTTCTCGGCCTTTGGCGACCGGGGCAGCCTCTGAGGTGGACTCCGCCCTTTCCGGTTCGAGATCCGCTTCCTCTGCGACACTTTCAACTCGTAATGGGGGAAGCTCTATGATCTCGACGCCTTCTCTGAAACGCGCCGGAACCCTGGCGAGATCATTGGTGAAATAGAGGTCGCCTTTTTCGTCGGCCCATTTGTAAAACCTCTGGCCTCCCTGGGCCTGATCTTTATCCCCAACCTCGTCAGGTGGCTGTGTAACTTCGGTCGTCGTTTCAGGCGTGACTTCCCCTGCTGGTTGGGCGTATAAAACATGGTTAGAGAACCAAAGAAAAAAGATGAAGGAGCAAAAAGAGAAAAACCCAAGCAGGGAGAGAAGAATTTGTTGATTCCTATCTCTCATAACGCGATTTCACCTACTATCGGACGAATCACTTCTATGATAGACAATGATAACACAGATCGGTGACGATAGGCGAGCCTGTGGCACGGGATCTTATTCTGGAATTGGACCGGCGGGCCTTCTGGAAATCACCGGAGATTGTTTACTCTTGGTCCTCACTCATTCCAACGCCATACCGCTCATAATACACTATCTCTTGGAGCGGTTTCCGACCTCTCTCGGGTTTTTCGTCGGCAAATCCTACAGGCATCAAACTGATTACTCTCATATTTTTGGGAATTCCGAGAACCTTTTTGATCGGTTCCTCGGCCTTAGAATTGAGGATGCCGATCCATGAGGATCCCAATCCGAGACTGTGGGTTGCCAATGACATGTTCTGATGAGCAATGGATCCGGCCTCGATCCAGTGAGAAGGCTCTTGGCTAGGATCAACACACACAACAATGGTCAGAGGGGCCTCAGCGATTCCCCTGTAGTAAACGCTCCTTCCAGCTTCTTCGCTCAATCTTCTTTTAGTCCCCTCTTCTTGAACTACGACAAATTTCCAGGGCTGTGCATTATTGAAAGACTGCGCCCACCGACCCGCTTCGAGAATCTCTTCAACCGTCTCTCTCGGGACTGGCTCCTTTTTGAATTTTCTGATCGTCCGTCGACTTTGAATGGCTTCAGTGATCTCGGTCATCTCGTGCCTCCAAGTTTGTTCATTTATCCGATCTGTAGTGTAGACTTGTCGCTCTCATCATGTCAACCGTCTTACACGACCGGGCACGTCGGATCGGTCTCGATCTCGTAACCCTCTTTGCTTAGTGCGCCGAGAATCGCCTGGATGTGATCGAATCCTGAGGTCTCCAGTTCCATGACGACCTTGGTAGCCCCAACAGGAACCTCTGTGGACGTTCGGTCGTGGTAGGTGTTCAGTATATTGGCCCTCTGGGTCGCAATGGATTCACATAGCCGAGCAAGAGAGCCGGGGATATCTCGCAGGTTGACGCCAAATCGTATGATTCGCCCTGTTTTGGCTAGGCCTTGACCGATGATGCGATCGATGAGGTTGACGTCGATATTTCCCCCACAGATGACCAGCACACAATTCGTGCCCTCGATCTTTAGATCGCCCTTCAGCAGAGCCGCTAGGGGGGCTGCCCCTGCTCCCTCGGCAACGATTCTTTTGCGCTCAATCAGCGTTAGTATGGCTGCGGCGATTTCGTCATCCTCTACTGTAACGATTTCGTCCACGTATCGCTGAATGATGGGAAAGGTAATCTGTCCAACGCACTTGATGGCAATCCCGTCGGCAATGGTCGGAATCGGTTGGACGGGGATAATCTTTCCTTCACGCCTCGAAAGGAGGGCCGATGGAGCTGCTGCAGCCTCCACTCCGATGACGTGGACTTCCGGTTTTTTCCCCTTCAGCGCTGTGGATATGCCCGATATGCAACCTCCACCGCCGATCGGCACGATGACGGCTTCTACCTCCGGCAGGGCCTCGATAATTTCAAGACCGATGGTCCCCTGTCCGGAGATGATATCCTCATCCTCAAAGGGATGAATCATCGTATAGCCATCTTTCTCAAGTTCCTTCGCATGCTGTTCGGCCTCGCCGAAAGACTCTCCCTTGAGAATGACTTTGCCACCATAGCCCCGGGTGGCCAATTGTTTTGACAAGGGGGCGTGTACCGGCATGACGATGGTTGCAGGGATTCCACGAGAGGCCGCAGCCAAAGCAACGCCCTGGGCGTGGTTGCCGGCTGAAACAGCAATGACCCCTCTCTTCCCGACGGAGGACCCCAATTTTGATATCTTGTAGGAGGCTCCCCGGATCTTAAAGGATCCGGCCTTTTGCAGGTTCTCCAGCTTGAGGTAAACATCTTTGCCAACCATGGCACTGATCGAATCGGAAAACAATAGAGGAGTCGGATGAATCGTTTCCCGAATGACCTCTCTTGCCCTCGTGATCTCTTCGAGTGTCACCATTTAAAAGCCTCCTCTCCCTTTTTCAACAGTGCGCTACGTGATTGCATGCCCCGTCCTGCTCGGGGCCCTCTTATGTCATCATAGCCCGATCTAAGACCTGATATCAGTCGGAGATGCCTGGTGTCAAGGTCAGAGCAACCGAGGACTCTACAACAGCCTGTAAAAGAGTCCGGGGTCACGAGTGATGAAATTCCCTAACCTGTTGATAGCTGGGTCATTTTGTTTTAGCAGGTGAACACCGTCGTGCATGAGCGACGTGCCGGAGAAGTGGGGTACACATCGGAGGTGAGCAGGGAGGGGAAAACCAGCCCTTTAGAGGCTGCAAGGGGCAAAGATTCCTCGCCTGTCCCGCCAGTGGCGGGAAAAGGGTCACTTCGAGAACGTTGGAGGGAGGGGACGATGGGTGTTCGCCAGAAGACTCCAGAAACTCTCCAGAGTGTACTGGAGTTTCCTGAGTTTTTTGATCTATTCGAGAGGCAAGTGGTCCAGAC
>JABAOC010017593.1_pt2 | contig 15957 bp, 15 predicted proteins | sample 7062161 | NCBI WGS metagenome assembly JABAOC01 (sample SAMN14538625, study PRJNA623070) | marine sediment metagenome | biome: marine biome [ENVO:00000428]; feature: marine pelagic biome [ENVO:01000023]; material: deep marine sediment [ENVO:00002113] | place: India: Gulf of Khambhat ... | reverse complement strand
ACCTTCGATCGCTCGAGTTTTCGACCATCTGCCACTGCATCGACAAATTGGTAGTGTATATTATCGATGAGCGTCTTTAACAGCTCCCTCTCCTCTTCGGTCATATCCCTCAGCGGGTTTCCAACATCTTTCAGGGGCCCGCTTTTCACCACCATACCTTTCATACCCAGTTTCTCTATCAGTTCCTTCAAGTTTAAAAATTCCATTATGACGCCAATGCTCCCGGTTATGGAGCCGGGGTTCGCAACTATTTTATCGGCACCGCAAGCGATATAGTATCCTCCCGATGCTCCCACGGCTCCTATCGACGCCACCACTACTTTCTTGTCCCTCAGTTTTTTCACCTCTTCATAGATTTCCTGCGAGGGTCCCACACCGCCCCCGGGGGAATTAATTCTCAAAACAATGGCTTTGATGTTCTCGTCTTTGGCGAATCTTCTGATAGATTCATTTATCGTTGCGGAGTCAGTGATTATACCCTCTATCTTCACAACACCCACGTTTTCGATGCCGGACAGCTTCCCTCCTACCTTGCCGACCAGTTTCATTAATATGAGAAAACCGGCAATAACGGCGAGAAGGATGAGACATCCTCTCAGAAGCGGAGATCTCTTTCTGAGTCTTCTCTCTTGTGCGTTCATTCTTCCCTTCAGTTGTTATCCTCTTTCAGTTTTAACTTCTCCTTGAGCGCCTCCCCCAGGACCGAGATGTTATCGTCGTCTTTATTTATGTATGCCTCTATCTCTTTTTTCTCAAGCCTCTTCTGGTAGAGCTTGATGCTCAGAGATATTTTTCTTTTGTGGGGGTCAGCTCCCGTGATTAAAGCGGTTACCACATCTCCGATCTTCAAAACGTCGGATGGAGAGTTGGGTTTTTCTTCAGAGATCTCCGTGAGATGGACCAACCCCTCGATTCCCTCTTCGAGTTCGATGAAAGCGCCGAAATCTGCGATGCTCGTCACTCTCCCCGTAACCAATCCGCCCTTTTTGTACCTTTCCTGAATATCAAACCAGGGATCTTCCTTGAGCTGCTTTATCCCCAGGGAGAATTTCTGATTGTCTTGATTTATCTTCAGGACCCTGACCTTGAGCTTGTCTCCTTTTCTGTACATCTCAGCGGGATGTTTGATGCGCTGATTCCAGGAGAGATCCGAGATGTGCACGAGGCCGTCTATCTCCTCCCCCAGTTCAACGAAAATACCAAAGTCCGTCAGGTTTTTCACTTTCCCGTCTACGATGGACCCTTCGGGAAACTTTTCCTTGATGATGTCCCAGGGGTTCGGCGACAACTGCTTGAGTCCCAGTGAAATTTTTCTCATCTTTTCATCGATTTTCAGTGCCACAACCTCAACCCGGTCACCTATGGAAAGGATATCACCGGGGCTCTTCAGATTTTTACTCCACGACATCTCAGAAATGTGGAGGAGCCCTTCCACACCTTCCTCTATCTCTATAAACGCACCATACTTCGTTATATTTGTGACAACACCGTAGAGTTTATCCCCCTCTCCGTACTTTTCCTTCACGAGGCTCCAGGGATCTGGACGGAGCTGTTTCAATCCTAATGAAACCCTTCTTTTTTCCTTGTCAAACCTGATCACCTTGACTTTTATCTCATCACCCACCTTGACAACTTCCGAGGGATGAGAAATTTTCCCGAAACTTATATCGGTGATATGCATGAGGCCATCCAGACCACCCAGGTCGATGAATACTCCGTAATCGGTGATGTTCTTTACCCTGCCTTCAATAATGTCTCCTTCTTTCAGTGTTCTGATAAGCTCTTCTCTTTTGTTGCGAAGCACCTCTTCGAGATAGGCTCTCCGGGATACAACGATGTTCATTTTCTGCCGGCTGAATTTCAGTATTTTAAATTTATCCTCAATTCCTATCAGGCTATCCGGGTTTTTCACCTGTCGTGTATCGGCCTGGGAACCGGGCAAAAAAGCTTTCGACCCGATGTCGACTTCGAATCCTCCTTTTACTTTGTTCCTGATGGTTCCCTTTACAAACGTTCCATCCTCGTATCCTTTTTGGAGGTCATCCCATAGTTTCGTCTTGTCGGCCTTCTCCTTGGATAATATTACCATTCCTGATCTTGAATCGATCCTCTCTACCAACACGAGAACTTCATCGCCCTCCCTGAGGGTGACGTTTCCTTTTTCATCCGTCGCTTCAGCTACGGGAAAAAACCCTTCCGTTTTGTATTTAATGTCGACGGCGACCATGTCACTCAAAATAGCCATGACCTTCCCTGTAACGATTCCGCCCGTCTCGAGGGATGCGAGGCTTTTCTCAAAAAGGGATGAAAAATTCTCTTCTTCTCCTTCACCGGGTGCTTTTACTTCCCCACTATCATTTATTTCATCGCTGTTTTGACCCGTGGAATTGTTGGAATCCATTGGTTTACATTCCTCCCGCCCTTTGAATGACCACACTCATATATTGCTACATCACAAGGATATAACCGTTCAAGTCTTATTAATACGAAAATATATAATTTACTATAACAAAAAAACTAAAGCCCACGCACTACCAGAATACGGTCCACCCCCCATCCCTTCTTGATGTGTTCGATCAGTTCCGAGATGGCCCAATCGGGTGTTGATGCGCCGGCGGACACACCGATCACTAGAATCCCTGCCATCATATCGTCTCGCAATTCCTCAGCCCGTTCGATATGATACACCCGATCGTTCCATTTCGACGCAAGCTCCGCGAGCCTCTTCGTGTTGGCGCTGTTGAAACCCCCTATTATGATCATCGCATCCACGTTTTTGGCGATCTCGACCGTTTCCCTCTGCCTTACCGTGGTTGCGCTGCAGATGGTGTTAAAGACTCTCACCTCCTGAAACACTTCAAGGGAAACGCTTACCCATTTGATAAGGTTCTCATAGGTCTGAGTTGTCTGGGCAACAATGCCCGCCTTCTTCCTCTTTTTTGCATTCCTTATTTCCTCGAGATCGGTAATGACATCTCCCACGTCCTCCACGAAACTCCTTATGCTCTTTACCTCGGGATGGTCTCTATCGCCCAGTATGATCACCGTATAGCCCTCTTTTGCCAGGTATGTGGCATATTCCTGGGCCTTCGTAACAAATGGGCAGGTGGCATCCACAACCCTGATGTCCTTTCCCCGTAACATATCCTTCTCGTCTCTTGTCAAACCGTGAGACCTGATTATCAGGGTCCCGCATGAAATGTCCTCAACGGAATCTACGAGGGTGACACCCCGTTCTTCGAGCTGTTCAACAACCTGGGGGTTGTGAATTATCTGTCCGAGGGTATAGATCTCTTCGCTGTTTTCGTCGCGGCACGTCTCGAAGGCCATCTTTATCGCCCTCTTCACTCCGAAGCAAAAACCTGCACTTTTTGCGACGATAATTTTTTCTACACCCTTGATGGAACTACCCTCCATTTTTTTTCACTTCCTTCAGGATAATCCTGGCAACCTCATCTGGCGAAAGCGTGGTCGTATCTACATAGTTTACTCCATGAGCGAGGCAGAGAGGGGAATTGTCCCTCGTGCAGTCCTGAATATCCCGTCGAATCATATCTTCGAACACGTCTTTGAACGCAGGATTTGCTCCAGCGGAAACCAGCTCCCGGTATCTTCGTTCCGCCCTTTTGTATGCTGATGCATCGAGGAAATATCTGAACTCGGCGTCGGGAAATATGACGGTTGTCGCATCTCTACCCTCGCAAACCACGCCACCCTGAGCACCCATCATTTTCTGCTTCTTCAGGAGAATCTTCCTTGCCGCCTGAACTTTCGAGATATCTGAAGCCCACTTGCCAACTTCTTCCGAGCGAATCTCGTCCTCAAGGTCGATGCCGCCAACTAAAATCCTCTGCCCTCCAGGAACGATGGCGAAATCAATCGTCAGATCACCGAGAAGTTTTGCAATGACCTCTTCGTCAACAAACTCGACCCCGGCTCTCTTTGCGACAAGAGCAGCTGCCCGATACATCGCTCCCGTGTCGATCCGTTTATATCCCAGCTTTTCAGCGATCAGCTTCGATACGGTTGTCTTGCCTGATCCCGGTGGTCCATCTATGGCAATGACAGGCTTTCGATTCACGACAAAAGTCCCCTCAGCTTCTCATAAAAATCAGGAAATGACGTGGAAATACAATCTCTGTCGTCGAGTCTTGCTTCAATCCCAGCGCTCTGCGCAAATATCTCAAGTGCCATTGCAATTCTATGGTCCCCGAAACTGGACACTTCCCCATCTCTGAAACCACCCCTGCTTCCTTCTATGACCATTCCGTCTGGAAGTTCTTCTATCTTCACTCCCAGTTTCGCGAGCTGCGATGTCATAGACGCTATCCGATCCGACTCCTTGACCCGAAGCTCCCCGGCACCCCGTATTTCCGTAATGCCCGAGGCGAACGCAGCGGCGACAGCCAGTATGGGAACCTCGTCGATAAGCAGTGGTATTTCGTTCCGCTCAACCGCAGTGCCTTTCAACTCTGAAGACTTTACGATCATATCGGCAGTCTCCTCCCCCGAGACAACGTGGCGGTTGATGAGCTGAACCTTTGCTCCCATCCTTTCCAGAACGCGCAACAACCCGTTTCGCAGGGGGTTAACGAGGATGTTTTTCAGAAGGATTTCGGAGCCCGAAGTAATGGTTGCCCCTACGATAAAAAAGGCCGCTGAGGAAAAATCCGCGGGCACAGCCATATCGAGAGGCCCCAGTTCATCCCCCGGTTCATACGTTATCCAACCACCCTCCCTTGAAACTTTCGCCCCCATATTGATCAGCATCCGTTCTGTGTGGTCACGCGTGGGTAACGGCTCTTTCACAGCTGCTGCAACATCTCCCGCAGCTGCCGCCACGAGAATTGCCGACTTAACCTGTGCGCTGGGGGTTGGCATCTCATACTTTATGGATTTGAGCTTTCCCCCCCGAATGACCAACGGGGGATACCGTCCGCCGTTTCTCCCCATCACGGTTGCCCCCATTTGTGAAAGAGGAAGGGCAATTCTGTCCATCGGGCGTCTGCGCAGGTACCTGTCACCCGTAATTACCGAGAGCCCGTCTATTGTCGCAAGTAATCCCGACCCGATTCTCATCGTAGTTCCGGAATTGCCTGCGTAAAGTACGTCTGCCGGTTCAGTGAGGCTCTCTGGTCCCTTTCCATGGAGCCTGATCTCCATTCCTGCTCCGTGAATTTCCAGCCCTACAGATTCCATAATCTTTCTCGTCATCATCACATCTTCCGAAAGGAGCAAATTCTTGACTCGCGACGTTCCGTGAGCTAATGAGGACAGGATGAACACCCGATGGCTGATGGATTTGTCACCGGGAAGGGATAACTCCCCCCTGAAACTTTTTTCGGCCCTCCTCATTTAAATTGAATCCCTCTTTCTCTTAGAGAGCTTGAAGTATTTTTTCATCCCCGCGGAGTCCTCTCGCTTGATCAAGGATTCGAGCTCTGAAAGATTTTTTTTAAAATGTCTAAAGGCCATAACAATTTCTCTTTTGTTTTCGATCATGATTTCTGACCACATGTCCGGGTCGGAAGAGGCTATTCTCGTGAAATCCTTAAAGCCGCCGGCAGAATACCCGAGGGGCAGCTTTGAATCGAAGGTTGCGACAGCATGAACGAGTGAGTAGGCCACGATGTGCGGCAGGTGTGATACGAAAGCGAAAACGTGGTCATGGTAATCTGCGTCAACTTCCAGCACGCGCGCTCCTGTCAACTTCCATAAATGTTTTACCAGGCCAATCTTTTTTTTTGGAATTTCACAATGAGGTGTTAAAAAAACTACTCTATCCTGAAAGAGCCCGGGGAAGCCGCTCTCATAACCGGACTTTTCCGTCCCTGCAATGGGGTGCCCTCCTATGAAAAACGGCCCCTTTGTGTGGTGTCCCAATGCATCACAAATCGGCTTCTTGACACTTCCGCAGTCGGTGAGGATCGCCTCTTTTTCCAATTTCGAGATAATACGTTTCGCAACATCCCTGCTTCGTGATACCGGAATGGCAAGAAAGACAACATCGACATCGCGATAATGTGTACCCTTCAAAACTTCCGTTACGGTTCCCTCCGACAATGCCATATTGAGCCTCTTTCTGTTCCTGTCATATCCAAGGAGCGTAATTTCCGATTGCCATTTCGAGAGTGCCTTCACGAGGGACCCCCCGATCAGACCGAGTCCGTAGATTCCTACGCGCAACTTTCTCACAGCTAAATCCCCCTGCCGACAGCCGCCGAAACGGCACCGATTCTTTTCATCATTGAAGCAAACCGTTCCGGTTTCAGTGATTGCGGCCCGTCCGAGAGTGCAGCTTCCGGATTGTTGTGCACCTCGACCATAATGCCGTCTGCTCCTGCCGCAACGGCTGCCGCGGCAAGATCCTGAACGAGTTCAGATTTTCCGGCTGCATGGGACGGGTCGGCGATTACCGGCAGATGTGTTAACTGTTTCAGCACCGGCAATGCGCTTATGTCAAAAGTGTTCCGCGTTGCCGTTTCAAAGGTCCGTATTCCCCTCTCACAGAGTATGATATTTGCATTGCCTTGGGAGGCAATGTACTCGGCAGACATGAGCAGTTCATGAACGGTTGCGCTCATACCCCTTTTTAATATGACCGGTTTATCCGACTTGCCAACTTCGGTCAGAAGCTTGAAATTTTGCATGTTCCGTGCGCCAATCTGAATGATATCAGCATACTCAACGAGCAGATCGATGTCCCGCGTATCCATCAGCTCCGTCGCTACGGGCAGACCTGTCCTCTCCCTCGCTTCCGCCAGTATCTTCAAACCTTCTACGCCAAGTCCTTGAAAACTGTATGGGGAGGTCCTGGGTTTGAACGCCCCCCCTCTTAAAAACGTGGCGCCTGACCTTTTCACCTCATCGGCTATGTCAAGCATCATGTCCCGACCTTCTACAGAACAGGGGCCGGCAAAAACAACCACCCTGTCCCCTCCCAAGACCTTATCCCTTATCTCCAAGACCGTGTTATCCTGCTTAAACTCTCGGCTGACAAGCTTGAAGGGCTTCAAAATCGGCATGACTTTCTCGACGCAATCCATTACTTCGAAAAACGCCGCATCAACTTTACGTTCGTCCCCGATAGCTCCTATTATGGTTCTCTCGACACCTTTCGAAAGATGAACCTGCAGGCCTGAGTCCCTCACCTTGTTTTCCACACTTTCTATTTCCTTTTCCGTTGCACCGGGTTTTAAAACGATGATCATTTCACTCCCTCCTTCTGCAAATATCGATCACAACCACGCTGGTTTTCAGGATGTTTTCCAGGATTTTTATAGAGTATTATGAAGATTCCCCGCATCATGCAGCGCGGGGATAGGAACCGAGAAGCTTGAAAAAGTCGCAGAGAATTCTCATCTCGTTTATGGCGGATGAGATGTTCAGGTCTGTGATATGTCCCTCCATATCGAGGAAAAAAAGATACTCCCAGGCTCTCTTCTTGACCGGCCTCGACTCAATCTTCGTTAAGTTTATTCCATATTTAGAAAATGGCGCGAGAATTTTGTACAGGGCTCCCACCTCATCCTTAACGGAGAAAATTATGGACGTCTTATCCCACTCCGTTTTTTCCGGAGTTATTTTACCAATTATTATGAACCTTGTGAAATTGTAAATATTGTCCTGAATATTTTTCTTGATAACCTTAAGCCCGTATATCTTGCCGGCAACCTCTGCTGCGATAGCAGACGACGATGGATCTTCAGAAGCAAGTTCGGCAGCCTTCGCTGTGCTGTCAACATGGAATACAGGAATGTCCCTCATGTTTTTTTCCAGCCAATTTCTGCATTGGGCGATCGCGTGAGGGTGGGAATAGACTCTCTTTAAATGATCCACCTCACCTGTTACTGAGAGCAGTGCGTGAGATATTTCGAGAGTGATCTCACCAATGATATTGATATTGTGCTCCACGAACATGTCGAGGGTATTGCTGACTATCCCCTCAGTGGTGTTTTCAATGGGCACCACACCGAACTCCACATTCTCTCGCTCAACGGACTCGAAAACTTCCGCAACGTTTATTACGGGGACGAGTTCCGCGCTCTCCCCGAACTGTTTGATACAGGCCATGTGCGTGAAGGTCGCTTTTGGCCCGAGGAAACAGACGCGCATCTGTTTTTCCAGAGATATGGATGCCGAGATTATCTCTCTGAATATCGTCCGCACGGCATCTGTGGGAAACGGCCCTCTGTTCAACTTGCTGAGGCTCTCCAGTATCTCCGCTTCCCTCTCGGGAACGTACACTCTGAGATCGTGTTTCTTTTTTAAATCTCCAACAGCCCTGGCAATCTCTGCCCTTTTGTTGAGAATATCCAGAATTTGTCTGTCTAGTTCGTCGATCTCATTTCTATACTGTGTGAGAACTTCAGTCCAAGAACTCATTTCGTCTGGCTCTTGTTTTCTCCCATTTTTCTGTATTTCTCGTATCTCCTTTCCAAAAGCTCCTCTATGCTCAGCGAATTCACTTCTTGAAGGGCGGCGAGGAGATGCTCTTTCAATAAATTCGCTGCCTCTTCGGGGTCCCGGTGCGCCCCCCCCTCAGGTTCCGGTACGATCACGTCGACTATATCGAAACTTTTCAGATCCGGCGCGGTTATCTTCATAATATCAGCAGCGATCTCGCCCTTTCCGGCATCTTTCCAAAGGATCGATGCACATCCTTCCGGCGAAATGACGGAATATATGGCGTATTCCATCATCATGACGATATCTCCTATACCGATGGCAAGCGCTCCCCCTGAGCCTCCCTCACCGATCACCGCTACGATGATAGGAGCAGCAAGCCCGGCCATCTTTATGAGATTTTTCGCTATTGCCTCTGCCTGCCCTCTCTCTTCAGCCTCAAGCCCGGGATAGGCACCGGGAGTATCGACGAAAGTTATTATGGGCAGGTGAAATTTCTCCGCCAATTTCATCACTCTGAGAGCCTTCCTGTACCCCTCCGGATGTGCCATGCCGAAGTTTCTGTGCAACTTCTCGTGCGTCGTCCTCCCCTTCTGTTGCCCTATCAAGACTACCTTCTGCCCATCGATTTCGGCAAATCCCGTCACGATTGCCGCGTCATCCATAAAGGCCCTGTCACCGTGGATTTCAATAAAGTTCTTGCAAATCAGCTTTACGTAATCGAGCATGTATGGTCTCGATGGGTGTCTGGCAAGAAGAGTTTTCTGCCATCTCGAGAGGTTCGAGAAAATCTCTTTTTTTATTTTCCCGATCTTCCGTTCGAGCTTCTTGATTTCCTCGACAACCGCTTTAGACCCGTAATCATCCGAAGACTTCAGCTGTTCAAGCTTGTTTTCGAGTTCCACGATCGGTCTCTCAAAGTCCAGATACTGTCCAATCATATTTCCCTCAAAATCAGGATTTTGCTCATCCAGGAGAGAAAATCATATCAAAAATGTTTCGACAAGTTTACTTATTTTTTGTTCTTCCAGAGGCTCGACCCACTGCGCATCCTCTTTTCTAAACCAGGTCAACTGTCTTTTAGCATAGTGCCTCGTGTGCCTCTTCACGGTTTCGATCGTTTGGGTAAGATCCTTTTCGCCCCTCAGCAACCCGACGACCTGGCGATAACCGAGGGCCCGCATCGGCCTGAGTTCGGAAGAGTAGCCCATTTCCAGCAAGCCGTTTACCTCTTCGACGAAACCATCAGCGAACATCTTCTCAACTCTCGTATTTATCCTCTCGTACAGCCATACCCTTTCCGGCGACAGAACGAGAAAGAGATCGACAAACTTTTTTGCTCTTTTTCTCCACGTATTCCTCTGTGACGAATATCTATTTCCCGAGATCATCATGACCTCGAGGGCGCGGATGATTCTGATTCTGTCGTTCGGAGAAACGCCTCTTGCAAACTCGGGATCTTTTTCTTTCACCTCTTGGTAGAGGTTTTCCCATCCTTCTCTTTCCGCCCGAATCAACAGATCCGCTCTCACTGAATCCGATGAGGGAAGAGCATCGAGGCCCAGAAGAAAGCTTCTTATGTACAACCCCGTTCCCCCGACGAAGAGAGGAATCTTGCCTCTTTCATAAATTTCCCTGACAGACTCTGATGCCTCACGCACATATTCTGCAGCCGAAAAGGCCTCATCAGGATTTCTAATATCATAGAGATGGTGGGGAAAGGAACTCCTCACACCGGGGGACGGTTTCGCCGTGCCTATGTTCATGTAACGGTAAACCTGTAAAGAATCGAAATTCACGATTTCGAGAGGAAATCTCTCTGCGAGGGAGAGCGCCAATGCGCTCTTTCCCGATGCGGTCGGGCCCCCGATAATGACCACCTTCTTTTCCATTTGTGGAACTTCAGGTCCTCCCGAAAAGTTTATGCAAATCCCCCCTGGTAACTTTTATAAATACCGGTCTTCCATGGGGGCAGGTCTGGCTGTAACCGGCACTCGCAAGATCATCGAGAAGATATCTGAGCTCCCCGTCCGGGATTCTGCGAGTCCCTCGCAGCGAGGTGTGACAGGCCATCCTGGCCATGAGGTCATCCAAAACTCTTTTCGGCTCAGCGGTTGCATCGATTGATCCACCCTCGATCATATCGAGTATGTCTTCAACGACGGACAGGGGGTCGATCCCTTTGAGATATAACGGCACTGCTTGAATTTGAACCACGCCATCTTGGAGATCGACGCGATAGCCCAATTCAACGAGAAGTTCTTGAACATCCTCGGTGTGCCCCCTCAGGCGCTCCTCCGGAATATCGACAGAAATGAGAAGGTGTTCGGGGCTCTCCAGCCAATGTTTGAAATCCTTCTGCACCTTCCCGTAATTTATACGCTCCGATGCTGCATGAATGTCGAGGAAAAACAGCTCATCCCCGCCGTCCAGGAGAAGGTAATTTCCCAGCACCTGTCCCACGATTTTCATCCGGGAGAAGGATCCCGGTGAGATGAAAAGTTCATGTGATTCCCCCTCCTCTGTTACGGATCGGGAAGAGGGACCGACACCGCCCTCGAAAGGGGTTTCACCTGGTGCCTTACTACGAAATATCCCCATCCCATCTCTATCGCGCGGAACCCAGAAATCGGCCGAAACCGGTGAGTCCTCTACACCTTCATCCCTCCAAACGCCACCGACAAACAGGTTCCTCACCGAATACCTGATCAACTCGAACAGCTCTTTCCTGAATCTGAATCGAACCTCTCTTTTCGCAGGATGAACGTTGAAATCCGCTTCTTCGGGCGAAACTTCGATGAAGAGGTAGGCACAGGGAAACCTGTTTTCAGGGATCAAGCCTCTCATGCCTTCCTTGACTGCACCAACGCACATGGAGTCTTTGACGGCCCGCCTGTTTACGAATACGAAGATCCTGTTTGTCCTCACGAAGGTTTTGACCGGAAAAGAAACGAGCCCCGAAATGGCAAAATAGGGGCTCACCTCGCTAAAATCCTGAAGGCTATCCCCGATCTCGCTCTCCCTGAGACGAACACGGGCGAAGATAGCAACATCAGCCGGAACCGTTGTCAAATCCGAGCTATCGCTCCTATAAATAAAATCGACTCCCGTGCAGGGTATGGCGAGGTCCCAAAAAACCGATTTGAGACTGGTCTGCTCGACTTTTCTGCTCTTGAGAAATTTTTTTCTCGCCGGAGTGTTGAAAAAGAGATCCCTCACTTTCACAACGGTACCACAGTCTCCCGTAACGGGCCTCTCCCCGACGATCTTTCCTCCATCTGCGATAATCTCGATACCTTCGTCCCTTCCCTTGGGTATCGAGACAATTTCCATCTTCGACACCGATGCAATCGATGCCAGGGCCTCTCCCCGGAAACCGAAGGAGGTTATTGATAAAAGGTCCCTGACATCCTCTATCTTGCTCGTTGTATGCCGGAGAAGGGCAAGTCGAAGGTCTCCCGGTTCCATACCCCTCCCGTTATCGGAAACCTCTATGAGTGAGAGCCCAGCGTCTGCAATATTGATTGAAATGCGAGAGGCGGCCGCGTCGAGGGAGTTTTCCACGAGCTCTTTGAGTACCGAAGCCGGCCGGTCTATGACCTCCCCTGCCGCTATCTTGTTTATGGTTTCCTCGTTTAACCTTTTGACCCTTTCCAATTTACCTCCATATTGATCTCACACGTACCCTTTATCGATTTGAACTCATCAACATCATCCAGGCAGTCTCGGGACATTTTATCATCGAGCAGCGCTTTTGTGAGCTTCTTTCCGTATTCGACTCCGGGCTGGTCGAAGGGATTTATCCTCAATATTTTACCGGTAAGCGCGGTTACACATTCGAAGAGAAACATGAGCGCTCCGAGGGAAAAAGCATTTCTCTCATAAGGCTCTATTATTACGGCAGGCCTCCCCTTTGCGGCAAGGGAACAAACCGTTGCTTCCATCTCGGCCCTGAACAGGTCTCCCATTTTCTTCTCATGGAAAAAATCCACCCTCGCCTCTTTGAAGGGAGGTCGTATAGAAAAATCATTTTTAAACTTTCCCGGTCCAATAAAGGTGTATATCTTGTCATCCGGCCCATCCACATAAAGCTGCAGTTGCGAGTGCTGGGCCGTCACGCCGATAACAGCAACGGGAGTTTGTCCAACTCTCCCTGTTTTGCCGCCGACCCTTCGCTCTTTTCCGAGGCTTTCGCCCCAGAGCTGGCAGAACCACTCTCCGAGTTTGCCGAGATAATCGGAGTAGGAGAAGAGCACGAAAGTGTTTTTTCGCGCCTCTTCCATGAAGTGGGAGTAGATAGCAGCAAGAACGACTACCGGGTTCGCCTCTCCTTTGGTGCCGAGATTTATCCCGTCGGCAAACCGAGCACCCTCGAGAAGAGCGTTCACATCGACCCCACCAAAAGCCAGCGGGAGCAGGCCGACGGGGGAAAATACAGAAAACCTTCCTCCCACTGTCGGGGGCACGGGAAATGAGAGAAATTGACCGTCTCTGGCAATATCCCTCAGAATACCTCCCTCCGGATCGGTTGTTATGATGATCTGCTTTTTCCACCCTTTCCCGACTTTTCTCTTCAAAAGACGGGATATGACAAAGAATTGAGACAACGTTTCAGACGTCATGCCTGATTTGCTTATCACGTTGAATACCGTTTTCTCAAAGTCGAGATGAGAGATCGCCGCTGCAAATTTATCGGGATCAACGTTGTCCATGACCAGTACCCTTCCCCCCTTTTTCGATCGTCTGTCTGATAAAGCTTCCATGACTGCAGCAGTTCCAAGGGCAGAGCCACCGATTCCGAGAACGACGAACGTATCGAATCTTCTTCTCAGAGATCTCGTAAAGTTTATTATTTTTCTCGTTTCCTTTTCAAAATAAGGCAAAGAATAGAACCCGGCTTTCCCGGAAACTCTCTCGAGAAAGAGATCCCTGTTTTTTTGGTTGCCCAAACCCAGGCCTGCTCTGAATTCCCTTTGAGACATTCCCTGTGGAAACCTGTCTCTGTCGTGCAAAACAAAACTAAAATCTATCGACAATATCGCCTTTTTCACTATCTACCTCCTTTCTTGCAGAAGGAACTGCATTATAATATATTATAATGAACCTTGATTGGGGGTCTCGAAATGACTAAGGCAGCTGTTGGGAAAAAACTGAAGGACCTTCGGTATCAAAAAAATCTGACGTTGAAAGATGTTTCCGATGGAACCGGAATCAGCATTTCCATGCTTTCAAAGATCGAGCGGGATGAGACGACGCCCACCATAGACCTGGCAATCAAACTCGCAAATTTCTTTGAGCTCACCCTCTCGGAGATGGTAAACATCCGCGAGGTGAAAAGAGTTTCCAAAACCCAGCTGGAAAATCTTTTGTCGATGAATTCCGAAGGTGGATTGAAGGTTCAATTTTTCAACAAATACTCGCCCGATGTGCATGTCGATTTTTTCAGAATCATCATACCGACGGGAGCGGGGCTCGTCGAAGATGCCGTTCACGCAGCGGGATCATACCACGTCCTTTATTGCAACTCCGGCTCGGGAGTCCTGAATATAAATAAGAAGGAAATACCCGTCACCCGGGGAGATGTGGTAAGTTTTCACTCGGATGTGCCCCATAGCTATCATAACGCGGGGCAGGAAGATCTCATACTTATCGGAATCCTCACCTACAAGTGATGCACAGGGGGAAAAGATGCGGGAGAAGCAAAGGCACCTCAGGACGCCTTTACCTCCTCTTTCCGAACGGTGAATTTTCCCTCGAGATTTTTCAGCCTGTCAACAATGCCGCCATATTCGAGCTCGCTGAAGGGAAGCATTGCCGGCCCGAAGAAGCCCTGGCGCCTGATATCTTCTGATTTCCTCGAAACGTTGTTGCGCACATAGTCCCAGAATGGGTGATCGAAGACATCCGCCGGTTNNTCCTTGACGCAAAAAGCAAGACAGTTGACCACGGGGGGACCGTCAAAGTAGGAGATGGGGCTGTTCTTCGTAACGGGCATGAGCGGGCCGTGATGCGAGCCTCTCATGAATCCGGCAACGAAGTGCCCGATGGCATAGGGAGAGATCACCTCGCCGGTGGCCGGAAAATTCCCCTGGACGCGCACGAGCGCAACAGGATCATCTTTACCTGTGTACTTCCCTGCGATGTTATGCAGTCTGGTCGTGCTAATTGAAACCGCAACATCGCCCGTTTCCCTCGAATAGATATTTTCGATGACATACCTCTCCTGATCTCGCAGAAGGGCAGCGATGTCATAAAGGTCTTCCGGAGCATTCAATTCCACTATCTTATCCCCTTCCGTGTACTCCACGTCCATGATGCGAAATGTATATCCTTTCCCCATCTTGGGTGAAAGGATGAGCCCCGCGCAGTACATGGGGTCAGCAAAGGCGAGGTAAAAGGGAAGGTTGTACGCACCGGGGTCTGTTTTGTCCGCTGCGAAGGCAAGGAAAGGCTCGTTGGGCCTCTCTTCGAACTCCATTTCTGCCACCGCAGGACCCATCCCCTTAACGTTTCCCGAAAAGGAGTCCTTGAGGAGGTCCTGGCCGGCACCGTAAAGTCCCTGTTTCTTCGCAAGCTCCGTACCCTCCATGAAAGCGTCGAATGCGAACTCGTGGATCTTCTCCGAGTTCTCGCCCTCTGTGTGAGTCATGAGTATACCGATATCGTCCCCCGTGTGCCCAACGTATGAGTCGATGAGGGTCCCTTTCCCCTCGGTGGTGACCACCTCTTCGACCTTCTTTAGCAGCTCTTCGCTCGGCTTGATATGTCCCCCGATGGAACCTATGTCCGCCTTGATGAATGAGATTGTTACTTTCATTTATGCCTCCTTGCTCCTTTTTTTAATATACCAATCAACAAACACTTTCATACCCTCTCTTACATCCCAGCTCGGGTGATAGCCGATCTCTTCTCTCGCTTTTGAGATGTCAGCGTAGGTAACCCTCATGTCTCCCGGTTGATGGGGAAGCAGCTCGCAGTCAGCTTTTTTACCCGTTGTTTCCTCGATTATCCCGACGAGCTCGAGAAGGTCGGTTACTTTTGATTCTCCCAGATTATAGACCCGGTAGCCACCCATTTTTTTCATGGAAAGCAATACTCCGCCTATGATGTCATCGATGTACGTGTAATCACGCTTGCTCTTTCCCATCGAAAAAAGGGGGACTTTTTCCCCTCCCATTATCTTTTCCGTAAAACTGTATATGGCCATTTCGGGCCTCTGCCTCGGCCCGTAAACGGTGAAGAATCTCAGGCAGGTTACGTCCATGTGGTAGAGATGGTGGTACGTGTAGCAGAGCAGCTCACCGGCTTTCTTTGTCGCGGCATAGGGGCTCACCGGATTGTCGACACTGTCTTTTTCAGAGAAGGGCAATTTTGTATTTCCCCCGTAGACGGAAGACGATGAGGCAAATATGAACGATTTAATCCCATTTTTTTCTGCGGCATCGAGGAGATTGAACGTGCCGCCTACGTTGACGGAGATGTATTTATCGGGATTTTCTATGGAGGGCCTGACACCAGCCATCGCGGCGAGATGCACGATCACATCCGGTT
>JABAOC010003800.1_pt5 | contig 15964 bp, 19 predicted proteins | sample 7062161 | NCBI WGS metagenome assembly JABAOC01 (sample SAMN14538625, study PRJNA623070) | marine sediment metagenome | biome: marine biome [ENVO:00000428]; feature: marine pelagic biome [ENVO:01000023]; material: deep marine sediment [ENVO:00002113] | place: India: Gulf of Khambhat ... | reverse complement strand
TTTAATTGGATCTGTTGAGCAAATTAGTTTAACCTGGCCCAGTGCGGAATTAAAAGCAATAACCCTTTCATTAAACATTGACAATTGCTTAATAAATTCCTCAGATATTCCAGGTAATTCGTCTACTCCACGACGAATAATTTCTGGTAAAGACTCAAAAGATAAAGGATAAATTATTTTGGACGGACTGTATGAATTTTTATCTTCATATGTTTCTTTAAAATATTCATTTTTTAACCACGCACTCTGGCTTTCTAAATCTTTCTTGAAGGAAACGAACAAAGACTTCCATGAATCAAGGTTACGATTTACCGACCACACATAAGCTCGATAAGCCAAGATTAACGCTGAATACGTTAATAAATCGGTTGATTTAATTTCTTGAATAAGCTGTAAGTTAAAACAAATATTCATATTATTGAGATTTGCGTCCAATCCTGCTGCAGGATCTGGTATCCTTCGCTAAAGCTTCGGAATGCCAAGGACTCCCGCTTCGGCGGGCGGGCGAACCTAGATTTTGCTTGGGGGCAGGGATTTGAACCCCGATTATGCGGTCCAGAACCGCAGGTCCTACCGTTAGACGACCCCCAATGAATTATAGTCTTCGTTTTAAATATGCTCTCCCGAATCCAGGGGCGGGTCATTAGACGACCCCCAAAGATACTATCTATATATTTTATCAAAATTGAAGCGGGATTTGAAGGTTTCTTGGGGTTTTTTAGGTTAATTTGGGAAGCTCTTCGTAGTCGATGGGGCCCAGGGGAATTTCGTCTTTGGGATCGTCAATAAAAAGGAGTAAAACCTTGCCGTTTCGCATGCCAGTATCAAGGCCAATGCGGTTCATAACTTCAGGCGAGCCGCCGAACTGTTTTTTGGTCCATTTGGCCGGCCCAGCGTCGCCAACGATAGCAACAACAGCCCGGCAGTTTAAGGGATTGATGACTAAAACTTTGCGATACTTGTACCAGTCATAAATCTCCTGACTCCTTTGGGGAAAATCTTTCAAATAAAGGGTTTGAACGGCAACGTAATATTTTTCCATGAGTTTTATTTTTTCACTCATCTCGTCTTTTGAGGAAGTGAAAAATCCCCAAGCGCCAAGGCCGGGAGCAACGCCTTCTTTTTGAAATTCATCATGCTGAGTAACATTATCGCCGGGAAATCTTCTTAGGTGCTGTTCGTAGCCCATGATGCCGTATTGATAATTGAGACGCTCACCTTCAAGTTCTGTGCAAACAGGAATCCCAAGGATTTTTTCTAAATTTTGGCAGATTTTTTCTTCAATGTCTTTACCAAGATCAGGAGTGATATCTCTTGGTAAACAGGTGGTAAACAATCTCCTCAAGATATTTTTTATTTGGGCCGGAGTGGCGGTTTTGGGAAGAGGAAGTTTTTCTTCGATGATTTTCTGGGGAAGGGCTTTGGCGGTGGGAGCGCCTGGAGAGGATAGGAGAATGGTGCCGGTTAAAGTTGAGCCGGCAATCAGTCTCTTGGAATGGACTTTAAGTTTATCCAGGTCTTTTTTTTGTTTTTTTAGCAGACGTTTTGCTTTTTTCTGGTGATCTTTAAGTTCTTTTTTAAGTATCTTTTCGTGCTTTTTAAGCTTGCCCTTGAATTTTTTAAGGTCTGGTTTAGTTTTGGTGGGCATGGCAATTATTGGGTAAAATGCTTTTTTTTAATAACTCGTTCGGCGGCTTTAATTCTTTTGATGACTTCTTTTTGGCCTAAGACTTCAAAGGTTTCAAAGAGAGGCGGGGTGGCAGTTCTGCCAGTAGTGGCAACCCTAAGAAGCATAAAATATTGCCTGGTGGGCCATTTTTTTTGAGAGGCCAGGGCTCGGATCTGGTTTTCTATCTTTTTTTTGCTCCAGGCCGACATTGACTTTAAGCTTATGTTGGTCTCGGTAAGTTGTTCGAAAATTGTTTTGGGGTTTTTGTCCGGCCCGGGTAAAAGTTTGGGATCAAATATTACTTTTTCGAAGAAAAAGTCGGTAAGGGAGACAAAATCATTTAATTTTGTTAACCGGTCTTTTATGAGAGGAATTGTNNGTTGGATTTTTTGGGGAACCAGGGTCTCAAGGCTTCAAAAAGCCCATTGGTTGATTTTGTTTTAATATGTTGAGCGTTGAACCAATCAAGCTTTTTAATATCAAAGATAGGATTGGCCTTTTGAATTTTTTTAAGAGAAAAAAGCCGAGTGAGCTGTTTTAAGCTCAAAACGTCGGAGTTGTCACGATATGACCAGCCCAAAAAAACCATAAAATTGACGAGGGCTTCGGGAAGATAGCCTTTTTTGAGGTAGTAAAGCGCCGATTTGGCCCCGTGGCGTTTGGAAAGCTTGGCTTTGTCTGGACCTAAAATTATAGGAAAATGGCCTATTTTGGGAGTTTTCCAACCAAAAGCTTTAAAAAGCAAGATATGTTTTGGAGTAGAAGAAATCCATTCAGCGCCACGAAGAATGTGGCTGATTTTCATCAGGTGGTCGTCAACGACGACACTTAGATGATAGGTTGGATAGCTGTCTGATTTAAGTAGGATCTGGTCGTCAATGTTTTGGTTTTTAAAGCAAATTTTGCCCTGGACGAGATCATTCCAACAGGTGTCTCCTTCGTTGGGAATAAGAAGGCGAACGCAGTACTTTTTTTTTCTTTTAAGGGCTTTTATTTCTTTGGGCTTAAGCTTTAGACAACGTCGATCATATTTGGGCGGTTGGCCTTTTTTTTGCTGAATAGTCCTCATTGCTTTTAGTCTTTGAGGCGAGCAGAAGCAATAATAGGCCTTTTTTTTAGCAACCAATTCTTCGGCTAATTTTTTATAGATTCTTAGTCTTTTTGATTGTATGTATGGTTTATATGGACCATCTACTTTTGGTCCTTCATCCCAGTGAATACCAACTAAGTTAAGGATTTCCAAAATCTTAGGGAGAGAGTTGGGGACAAGACGCTGACGGTCAGTGTCCTCGATACGGAGGATAAATTTACCTTTGTATCTTTTGGCAAAAAGGTAGTTATAGAGGGCGGTTCGGGTATTACCTATATGGGGAATGCCAGTGGGACTGGGGGCAAAGCGAACGCGAATTTTAGCCATTTTGGCTTGATTTTAGCACAGGCGATGATTATACTCAAGAGGGAAGCATAAAAAAACTGCCCATGTCAGCACTAACTGAGACGGCAATTTTTTCCAGAAAGTTTATTAAATACACGGCAATAGGTCTGGTTCTTTTGGTGGTCTTGAGATTCTCTTGGCAGATTACCAAGGAGCTCTACAGAATTCTTCGCCCTCCCCCGCCGCCACCGCCAACCGTAGGCTTTGGGAATCTTCCTTTGTTGAATTTTCCAAAAAGTGAAGAGGTCCTACCACAGCTTTCATACAAGCTGGAAACAGTGGGAGGGTTGCCAGAGTTGCCGGCCGTCGGGAAAGTTTATTTTATGCCTCTGAGCAAGGCGGGTTTACTGGCTCCAGAACGGGCCGATGCCTTGGCTAAAAAGCTGGGTTTTTCTTTAGAACACACGGCGATTACTCCTGGTTTTTTTAGCTGGCAGTCAGGTAGTTTTCCCGTAAGAACGCTTCAAATGGATATCTCCACCTTGAATTTTAAGCTTGAATACGATTATAAAAATGACCAGAGTATTTTGAAGGAGAAAAATTTGCCAAGCAAAGATGAGGCAAAGAGAGAAGCGCTGTCTTTTCTTGAAAATGCGGGGGTTTTACCAGGCGATCTTTCCAACGGAAAAGTTGATTTTGAGTCTTTAAAATTTGTAGCGCCAAATCTTTTACCGGCCTTAAGTGTGAGCGAGGCTGATTTTGTAAGATTAATCCTTTTTAGGAAAGATTTGGATGAGAATCCTATTTTACCGCCAAATCCTAAGAAGGGCCTGGTGTCCTTTTTAATTTCAGGCGTGAAGGGAAAAGAAAAAAGATTTATTGAAGTCAATTTTACTTACCACCCTGTGGATAGACAGCTATTTGAGACTTATCCTTTAAGAACAGTGCTTGAGGCCTGGGAAGAATTAAAAGGAGAAGGAGGTTATGTGGCTAACTTAGGAGAAAATACTGATGGAAAGATTACGATAACGAAAATCTATCTAGGCTTCTTTGAAGCAGAGACGCCTCAGGATTTTTTACAGCCTATTTTTGTTTTTGAGGGAAGGAATGATTTTTTTGGCTATATTCAAGCAGTAGCAAAAGAGTGGCTTAGATAGGTTGCTCCCAGCGGAAGTTTTCAAAGACCCAGGTTATAAGTTTTTTGGTGTCNNCGATCATTGCTCTTTAGAACAACGGTAATAATGCTATGGCTGTTTCTTTCTGTGAGAGCAACCAGGCATTCGCCAGCATAATCAGTCCAGCCAGTTTTGATACCTTTAACTCCAAGCGTCTTGCCTAAAAGTTCGTTGACATTTTCAAGAGGGTGGCGGATTTTGCCGTCGGAACTTTGAACGGTGATTTTTTCGGTGGCAATAATTTTTTTAAAAATGGGATTTTTGAGGGCAAAAGTGGATAGCCGGGCAAGGTCTGTGGCGGTGGTGTAGTGATTGGACGAGTCAACGCCAGCGACATTGGAAAAATGAGTATCTTTGAGTTTAAGGTTTCTAGCCTTAAGATTCATGGCGTCGATAAATTTTTTGACTCCGCCGGGATAATTTTGAGCCAAGGTCAGGGCGGCGTCATTGGCAGAGTGAACAAGGAGACCGAAAAGCAGATTTGTAACTGAAATTTTTTCTCCGACCTTGAGATTCATTTGGCGACCAATGTTATTGGGTTTAATAACAAGAAGAGTGTCTTGAGGCACAAAATTGTCTAGGGCAACAAGGGCGGTCATAATCTTGGTGGTGGAAGCGGGAAAAAGACGAATTTGGGGATTTTTTTGGTAAATTAAGGTTTGGGATTCAAGGTCAATAATGGCTACTGAGCGGGCGGAAAGATAGGGGGGTTTTTGGCCGGTAAAGTTTACCGGATAAGGGGCAGGAGTGAAATCGATGGCAAGTTCTCTTATCTTGGGAGTAAAGGCGTTGAGGGTGGTGGTTTGATAGTAGTTTTGGCCAGGGACAAAAAAAATTACCAGGCCAAAAAGAAGAAGGCCTAGGATTTTAAGTTTACTTTTTTTCTTTTTTTTCATTTAATTTTATTCCCAGCTCTTTTAATTGTTCGGTTGAGACTTTTGAGGGAGCGCCCATAACTGCGGTCTGCCCGCCTGAAGTCACGGGGAAGGCCATTATTTCCCGGGTATTTTCCTCGCCAATTAGGACCATTAGTAATCTGTCAATCCCAGGGGCAATTCCGCCATGAGGTGGAACTCCGTATTCAAATGCCTTAAGTAAATGACCGAATTTTCTTTCAATCTCCTGATCAGAATGGCCTAAGATTTTAAAAACTTTTTTTTGAATCTCGGGGCTGGTAATCCTGAGGCTTCCACCGCCAACTTCTAATCCGTTACAAACCAAGTCATGTTGCCAAGAGCGGACTCTCATTGGATCTTTATCTAACAAAGGTATATCCTCGTCTTTTGGGGCAGTAAAGGGGTGATGCGATGGGGTTAATTTTCTCTCCTCAGTTTTTTCAAACAGAGGAAAATCTGTCACCCAAGCAAAGGCAATAACGTTAGGGTCTTTGTTTTTTCTAAGATCGAATTTATCGTCGCCGAATTTTTTGATTGCTTCTTTGTGAGTAAAACGGGGAAAGGGTTTTTTAAACAGCTTTTTTTTAAAAACTTTTTCGGTGAGATTAGTAAAAAGAGTTTCTGTTAATTGAAGAATTTCTTCTTGGCTGGTAAAGGACATTTCAAGGTCAAGCTGGGTAAATTCGCCGTAGGCTCGATCGGCTCGAGGATCTTCATCCCGAAAGCAGCGAGCAATTTGGTAGTATTTTTCAAAACCGGCAACCATGAGAAGCTGTTTGTATTGCTGGGGGGATTGGGGGAGAGCGTAAAACTTGCCCTTCTGAAGACGACTGGGAACGACAAAATCTCGGGCTCCTTCTGGAGTGGCCTTGGTGAGAATTGGTGTTTCGATCTCGATAAAACCCTTTTGGTCTAACCAATCGCGGATAAATTTAATCATCTTATGGCGAAGTTCAAGGTTTTTAACTAGACGAGGGCGGCGAAGGTCTAGATAGCGATATTTTAACCGGGTTTCTTCGCCAATCTCACGGCCATCACCGTGGATGTCAAAAGGTAAATCTTTTGATTTGGCTAAAATTTTTATCTTTTCAACGCCAACTTCGACTTTGCCGGTAGGTAATTTGAGGTTGATAAGTTTTTCTGGCCTCTTTCTAACCTTGCCTTGAACTTCAATAACATCGGAGATTTTTAACTCCCCTAGCTCCTCCTTACCGACAATCTNNTAAATCAATAAAAACTAATTTGCCGTGGTCCCGACGACGCTCAACCCAGCCACAAAGTTTTACCTTTTTGCCAATTGTTTTAGGGGTTTTAATAGCAAGTGTTCTTTTCATGAAGTTTATTGTACCCTAAAGAAATCCTTCTTGACAAGGCTAAAGGCTAGTTGTTACACTATGTTCGTTATCTTAATATATATTTTGTGTGTATTTTAATGATTGTTTCTAAATCTTTAGTTAAGGGGAGTCAGTTGGGGGTTTGTTGAGACTATTTATTTTTCTTAATAATTTTAAGAAATAAAACCAAACCTCCCAAGAAGGGAGGTTTTTTTAACTTTTAAATAAAAAAATGCCACAAAGAGTAGAAGGTTCATCCCGGCCTTTTAACCTAGAAGAACAGACATTATGGGGGTGGTTGAGGTGCTATTGGCCTTTATGTTCTTTGGATAAGGCCCTCCGCAATATTGAAGTAAGACTACCAGATGAGATTTCGTCATTAGAGGGTAGAGATTTTAGGAGTGTAGTTCTTACGGCAACATCATTGGGTTTGAGGGGGGCTAGAGACCTTCCAGAGCAAGGTAGGGATGAATTGTTAAGCTTTGCTTGTGAGGTAGTAGACCAGATTGAAAATATTGTTATTGTCGGTCCCAAAGGCCCATGTTTACCTAAAACAAGGGCAAGGGTTGTCTTTCCAATAGAAATTGGTTCTCCACCTGGAGTGTATGAGAATTTGCAGTGGTTAGGAGCAATTAAGTCTCTTTACTCTATTGCGGCAGCAACTGGAGACCCGATGTGCATGGACTATGCCAGAAAGCTTGTCACTGCTTTTCCTTCTATGTGCGGATTTGAGCCAGCAGGAAAGATTTTTAAACCTGGTGAGTAATTTTCAAGTCTTTAATCTTGAGCTCCAGTTTTTTTTTGTTATTCCAGGTATTTAATTCAATGGTATAAGCAAGGTCTACTTTGTCGCCGGGTGAGATTTTGGCGGCAAGGTTGCCGGCGCCAAAGAAGATGGCGTCAAAAGTGATTGCTGATTGGTTGCTTTTTAGACGGAGTTTAAGGTGTTGGTTTTTGGCGCCGACCGGATAAATGTCGATTGCTTCTACTTTCTTACTGGCAAAGGTTGGAGTGGGGTTGGCAAGGCCAAAGGGAGTAAATTTTTTAAGTTTTTCAAAAAGCGACCAGGCGATATCAGTAAGGCTTATTTCACAATCGATCCTCAAGGTTTTTTTGAGAATTTTTTTATCAATTGATTTTTGGGCTACTTGGTGGAGTTTTTCTTGAAGGGTATCCAGGTGTTTGGTTTCGACGGTAAAGCCGGCGGCCATAGGGTGGCCGCCAACGTCAACGAGTAAATCCTGACATTTCCTGACAGCTTCGACAATGTTGAAGCCTTTAATGGAACGGGCAGAGGCTTTGGAATAAACCTCTCCCCTGCTGATGACAACGGAGGGACAGTAAAATTCTTCGACTAGTCTTGAGGCAACAAGACCAATAATTCCTTGTTGAAAGTCTCGGTGGTGAATAAAGACCAGTTTTGAATTTTCGCCCGGAGTTTTTGAAGAAGAGGCAATAAATTCCTTGGCTTTAAGAAAGGTTTCTTCGGTTAAAAGTTGGCGCTCTTTGTTGGTTCGGCCTAATTTCTTGGCCAGAATTTGAGCTCGGTGGCGGTTTTTGGTGCAGAGGAGGCGCAAGGATTCAAGAGCAGATTCCATTCTACCCATGGCATTGAGGCGAGGTACAATAATGAAACCGATTTCGTAAGTGCTAATTTTTTTAGGATCAAGAGCTGCTTCTTGGATTAGTTCCTGAAGACCAATCCTTTGANNTTTAACCCAAACTTGACAATACTCCTGTTAGGGCCCAAAAGGGGCATGATGTCAGCAATGGTTCCAATCGCGGTTAATTCTAAAGGGTTTGGGGCTTGGGGTTTGGGGTTTAAAGTTTTGGCCAGGAACCAGGCAACACCGGCACCGGAAAGTTTGGTGGTGTGAACAATGGCGTGAGCTTTGGGGAGTTTTTTAGGTTTTTCGTGATGGTCGGTGATGATGATTTCTATTTGATTTTTGCTAGCAAAGTCAACGGCCTGGCGGGCAGTAATGCCATTGTCAACGGTAATAATGAGTGAGGGTCTAGGGGTTAGGGTATAGGGTTTAGTGGATAGGATGTTTTTGATAGCTTTTTTGGAAAGGCCGTAGCCTTCTTGGGTACGATCAGGGATAAAAGGCAGGGTATTTTTATTTTTTTGAAAAAGTGCTTCCCATAAAATAGCAGTGGCACAAATGCCATCGGCGTCAAAATCGCCAAAAACAATGATTTTTTCTTTATGTTTGATGGCTTTTTTAATGCGATGAATTGCTTTTTTGAGTTGGACTTGAGAGATGCCGACATCTTTGGCAGTAAGGGCGGAGGGTTTTTTGGGGCTGAAGAATTTTTTTTGGTTTTGTTTTGTTTTAAGCCCTCGATTTTTAAGAAGGGCTTTGAGGATTTCTTGACGGCGTTTAAGTGGGTTTTTTTGATTTAATTGGGACAAGATTCTCCATCTCATGGTGCTATAATAATAGCACAATGAAATCGATTAAAGTTAAACTACCAACGTTCGTAAAAGAGATCCTTAAGAAATTTATTAAAGCGGGCGATGAGATTTATATTGTGGGCGGAGCAGTGAGAGATCTTTTAAGTGGAAAGAAAGCAGTTGATTGGGATTTTACCACTAATGCAAAACCAGAAGAGATTTTGAAACTTTTCCCGGATGCTTTTTATGATAATAAGTTTGGTACAGTGGGGGTGACTAACCCAGATGAGGAGGAAAAAAAGGATTATTTCGGCAGACCGCCGATTTATGAGATTACCACTTTTAGAACTGAGTCAGGGTATTCGGACAGGCGGCGGCCAGATAAAGTTTCTTGGGGGAGGACGCTTGAGGAGGATTTGAGACGTAGAGACTTTACCATCAACGCACTCGCACTGAAGATAAAAGATAAAAAACAATTAATTGATGGTAAAGGGGGTTTTGAATTTGAAGTGGTTGATTTGTTTGGAGGGCAAGAGGATTTAAAAAAGAAACTCATCCGGGCAGTGGGTGATCCGGATAAAAGATTTGCTGAGGATGCTTTAAGAATGATTAGGGCGATTAGGATTGCCACTCAGCTTGGTTTTGAAATTGAAAAAGAAACTTTGGCGGCGATAAAGAAAAATTCCAAACTAATCAAACATGTTAGTTGGGAAAGAATTAGAGACGAGCTCTTAAAACTCCTTTCTTATAAACACGCGGCTGATGGATTTACTTTTTTGCTTTCTTCAGGTCTTTTGGAATTAATCATGCCTGAGGTAATAAGAGGATATGGAGTGAAACAGGCAAAACATCACATTTATGATGTTTGGACGCATTCGCTGTTGAGTTTGAAGCATTGCCCATCAGATGATCCGATTGTGAAATTGGCGACTTTTTTGCATGATGTGGGCAAGCCAATTGTGGCCAGGGGGGAAGGTGAGGAAAGAACATTTTATAACCACGAGGTAGTGGGGGTAAGGATTGCAAGGCAAATTGCAAAACGGCTCAGGCTTTCAAAGAAACAAAGTGAAAAATTGGTCACCTTGGTGCGGTGGCATCAGTTTAGTGTGGATGAGCATCAGACAGAAAAGGCGGCCAGGAGATTTATTCGCCGAGTAGGGAAAGAAAATTTGAAGGACATGGTTGATTTGCGGATTGGTGATCGGCTAGGTGGAGGGTGCAAGACAGCAACTTCATGGCGGCTAAGGAAGTTTTTGAAAATGGTTGAAGATGTCCAAAAACATACCCCTTCGGTGAAAGATTTGAAAGTTAATGGTCGTGATGTAATGAGGGTTTTGGGAATTAAACCGGGGCCAAGAGTGGGAGAAATTTTAGAAACACTTTTTGAAGAGATTATGGAAGATGTCAGTAAAAATAAGAAAGAATATCTGATAAAAAGAATTAAGGAAATGAAAGACAAGAGATAAAAAATATGAAAAAAGAAGAAATTGATCAATTGGTTTGGACGGCTGTTTTTGGAACTGAAGAAGAAAGCAGCAAGGCGATTGGGGAGATTTGGAAATTGGGCCAGAGTCAAGGAGTAATCCCGGCTTCAATTAATAATCTTTATATGGCGAGAGGGAGAGGAGAATTGCCGTTTGATTTTACGGTGCCGGCAGTGAATTTGCGGGGGATGGCTTATGATATGGCGAGGATGGTCTTTAAGGTGGCAATTGAGAAAAAAGTGGGAGCGTTGATTTTTGAAATTGCCCGGTCGGAAATGGGATACACGAGCCAGCCAGCGCTAGAGTACACGACAGTGATGATAGCAGCCGCGGTTCGAGAAGGATTTTCCGGACCGCTTTTTGTTCAAGGGGATCATTTTCAGATTAAGTTGGGTGATGGACCAGGCAAACCTAAAGAAGGAGAGGTAGAAAAAGTTAAACAACTGATAAAAGAGTCGGTTGAGGCTGGTTTTTACAACATTGATCTTGATATTTCGACTTTGGTTGATTATTCGAAAAAAAATGTTGATTGAACACAACGGATGAATTACCTTATCACTGCCGAATTAGCTGAATATACAAGAAGTTTGGAGCCTAATGGAGTGACAATTTCTTTGGGCGGAGAAATAGGACATATTGGAGGAAAGAATTCAACTGAGGAAGAGTTTCGGGCTTTTATGGGGGGTTTAAATAAGAATTTAGGGTCGGAACTTACTGGTTTATCTAAAATCGCAATTCAAACTGGAACGCATCACGGCGGAGTGGTTTTGGAAGATGGGACTTTGGCAAAAGTGGATGTTGATTTTGGGACATTAAAAAGGTTGGCCCAGATTGCCAGAGAATATGGAATGGGAGGAACGGTCCAGCATGGAGCTTCTACCCTGCCTGATGAGTATTTTAGGCAGCTTCCCAAATCAGAAGCAATTGAAGTTCATTTGGCGACTGGTTTTCAAAATCTTGTGATGGACCATCCTAAGTTCCCCAAAGAATTGCTTAAGAAAATGTATGACTGGCTGGATAAAAATAAAGCGGATGAGCGCAAGGAGGGGCAAACCGATGAACAGTTTCATTATAAATTAAGGAGGAAGGCTTGGGGGCCGTTTAAGAAAGAATGCTGGTCTTTGCCAGAAGAGGTAAGGGCCTCTATCAGGGCAGATTTGGAGAAACGGTTTGCCTTTATGTTTAAAGAATTGAATGTAGAAAACACGAAAGAGATGGTGGAAAAGACAAATTAGCGTTTTTTTGTTTTTAATTCTTCCCAAACAACTAGCAGGGGTGCGGCGGTGAAAGTGGATGAGTAGGTGCCGGAGATGGTGCCGATGAGGAGGATGAAGACAAACCATTTGATGGTGGTGCCGCCTAAAAGATAAAGAGCAAGTAACATAAATATAATAGTAAGGGAGTTGTTAATGGAGCGAACGAGAGTTTCGACGACGGCCTTGTTGACAAGAGCGGTGAAGTCGGCTTTGGGGAAACGGCGCTGGGATTCTCTGATGCGATCGTAAACGACGACGGTATCGTGGACTGAAAAAGAAAGAATAGTTAAAACCGCGGTGACAAAAAGAGTGTCGGCTTCAACATGAAAGAAATGGCCCAGAAGAGACATGGCGCCTAAAAGAATAATCGAGTCATGGAACATGGCTAAAATAGCACAAATGCCAAACTTTTTATCTTTGAAGACCCAAGCAACGTATAAAAGAATAAAGCCGGCGGCAAGGATGATAGCAAAAATGGTTTTCTTGATTAGTTCCTGACCTAGCGTGGGACCGACGGTTTCAAAACGAATTTCCTCAAGCTCCCCAAATTTTTCTGTTAAGGTTTTTTTTATTTCTTCGTTTTTGTTTGCGTCAATTGGCTTAGTACGGAGAAGGTAAACGTTTTCGCCCGAGGTTTGAGCAGAGGAAACCCCGACTCCTTGATTTTGGACTGCTTCTTTGACTTTAAGAGTGTCCGGCTTTAAATCTTTCTTGAAGGAGATTTTATATTCTAAAAGAGTGCCGCCGGTAAAATCAATGGAGGGACGAAGACCGAAGATGACAAGGGAGATTATACCAGGCACCAAAAAGACAGCCGAGATTAAAAAATATAACCATTTGTAGCGCATAAAATTTAACATACGAATTTAAATTATCCGAATTGATCCGAACATTCTAATTAGCGTCCTGCTCACAATTATCCCTGTAAATAACGAAATAAGAATTCCTAGTCCGAGGGTGAGGGCGAAACCTCGAACCATGCCTGAGGTGTTGAGAAAATTCCAGTCAAAGGGATTAAAAAGAATAAAACAGGTAATTAGAGTACAAACATTGGCATCTTTGATGGAGTCCCAAGCCCGACCAAAACCCAATTCCATAGCTGTAGCCCAAGGTTTTTCTTCCCTGAGTTCTTCTTTTATTCTTTCAAAAATTAAGATGTTGGCATCAACGGCCATGCCGACTGAGAGGATAAAGCCGGCAATGCCGGGAAGAGTAAGGGTGACGGGGATGAGTTTGTAGAGAGCAAGAGTGATTAAGCCGTAGATTATAAGTCCCAGGTCGGCCAGGAATCCTAAGCGTCCATAATAAGCCCACATAAAGCCAATAACAATAGACAGGCCAATTAATCCTGCTCGGATACTTTTTTGGACTGATTCTTGACCTAAAGTAGCGCCAATATTTCTTTGCTCAATGACCTTAAGGGACACTGGAAGAGCACCGGAATTGAGTTGAATAGAAAGTTTTTTGGCCTCTTGAAGGGTAAAATTGCCGGTGATAACCGCTTCGCCAGTAGTGATGGGTTCGTTGACTTTGGGCAGAGTGATGGGTAATTCATCCAAAAAGATGCCGACGATTTTATCGACATTTCTTTGGGTGATTTCGGAAAATTTTTTGGTCCCTTCTGAGGTAAATTCAAGACCAACTTGGGGTTGGCCGGTGTTGGGATCAAATTTAACTTGTGATTTTTTAAGATCTTTGCCGGTGAGGCCGGTCTTCTGGAACTGGTCAAGAGAGGCAGTAAGGTCGGCTGAAGGACTGGCGTCGGGAGATAGTTCCCTGAAATCGAGCTGAGCGATTTTGCCAATTAAATCAATGGCCTCGGAGACGTTTTGGATACCGGGCAATTCAACAANNGCTCGGTGACTCCAAAAAGATTGACACGGCGCTCGACGATATCCTTGGCGCTTTCAAGAGCATTTTGGCGATCTTCAACTTTTAAGTCTTTCATGTCGGCCTCAAGGGTTAAATGCGTGCCTCCTTGAAGATCGAGTCCTTGCTTTACTTCAAGGTCGCGGAAGAATTTTAGGGGGCCGATGTTGATTTTTAGCTGGGGTCGATTGATAGTTTGGTCGATATTGAACTTAAAAAACTGAAATTTTAGGGGGAGCTTTTGGGGAAGGTCAATAAGGGCGGAGATTAAAGTAATAAAGATTATGAGCCAAAGAAAGAGTCTTTTTTTCTGCATGAGAGATTGCTGCGGTTTCGGAATATAATTATAACCCTTCACAGAAAATTATTCTATTGCCTTTTCCGGGAGCGTGAGCGACGGCTTTTTTTAAGAAAGTTTTGAGAAAGGGCCAGTTGTTTGGTGCCTTTGAAAGAGTAAATCACTTGACCGGATTCTGGGTGAATTTCTACTTTGACATCGTCGCCAATTTTTATTCCGACGGCCTTGATAAAATCTGAAGGAATGGTGACGGCAGCGCTGTTTCCGGTTTTGATAACTTTTTGCATATTTATTTCACTAATTCTTCCTCGTCGCCGATAATCATAAATCGACAACTAAGAAGGATTTTGGTGATAAAAGGATCATGACGACGTTTTCTGAATTCGAATTCTTCTTCGGTCATAACAGTGTAGTTTATTTCTTTCTCCCGTCTTGTTTCCTCTTGGCGAACAAGGTTTGAAAGCTCAGGTATGACAATTTTTCCGACGATGAGAAAATCGACTTCGTCTTTTGCTCTCTCCAGGTTCTTAACAAATTTGCCGGAAAGCATAGCAAATTTTATTTTGCCAAGTTTATTTTTGTTGGAGATTATTGTTTTTCCTAATCCTGTTGTTTTGGCCACTAGCGATAGAAGGTCATAGTAAAAAAGGTAGTCTTTTCTGAACCAGTAATACAGCCTGTTGCCCCTCCTTTCTTTCCTAACCATATTGGCCTTCTCCATCCGAGCAAGTTCACGACGTACAGCGTTTATCTCTTCGTTCGTTTTTCTAACCAAACCACGAACATGAAAGAGATCGTTGGGGTTTGAAAGAAAGGTCTGCAGAATCTTAACTCTTACTTTGGAGATGAAAAGGTCTTTTAACAACATGCCTGCCCTTGCAGTTTTTTTCTTAATGAAAATTTTGCAAGCCTCCTTATTTTGTGGGCAGGGGACTTAAATCTTCAATATTCTACCTTTTTCCCAGCTGGAACGATTTCAATCCAGATCCTACCAGGATTGAAGGCAATTTCTTTCCCTCTTGAGTCTTTATAGATTGTTCTTGATTTTGAATCTTTTTTGGTCCAGGTAGACTGAATGGCATTGCCGTCTTGAAAGACGAGGGCTTTTCCAGTCCCAGTTGTTTGGTACAAAAGATGTTTGTTTTCATCAACCGGCCCCCTTTCAACAGTAAGTTGGACAACAATGTTCTTGGCGGTGATTGTTTCATCGTTGTTTCTGTCTTTTTGAAGTTGTCCCCCGGCTATTCTTTTGTAGGAGTTTGTCACTCCGTCATATTCCCATTTTGCCTCGTACTCATTGTAACCGGTCCAGAAATTAAAGATGGGTGATTTATTCCCCCTTTCACCTTCTGGGGCGTCGTCCTTGAATTTCCAAGGGATAAAATTCTCATCCCAAGGAGTACCTTCATCGTCAACGTTGGTTAATCCCCTGTCTTCAGCAACTTTGAGAAGTTTGACATTAGTAGTATAAACGGTGTGTTCGGTGGCAACAGGATGACCAAGTCTTTCGTAATCACGCCAGAAATAAGGGAACCCGATTGAGGCTTGGTCTAAATCATTGTAGACTCGCCAGCCTAAATCGGCAATTTCTTCAAGCGCCCTTGCTTCTCTGTGGGTTTTGCCACTGCCATCGTAGTCATTGGCACCGCCAACATGAGTATAAAGAGGATAGTGGCCGTATTCTCGGGCAAAATCAAGATAATAAACTCTAGCGCTTCTTACCGGCCCTAAGGTGATTTCATAAGCAGCGGAGTCGCAGTAAAAAATACCTAAGAATCGGGTAATGCCGCCCTCAGCGACTGCCTCATAGATAATATCTGATTTGGAAAGTCCAGATTGAGGTCGTGAGTCATGATGATTTTCTATCATGACGGTCAAAGGACGTTTTTTTTCCCAAGATTCTCTTTCTTTGAGAGTGTATTTTTTTCCAGTTAGAGGACAGGCTTCGGTTCTGGGAGCATTGGGATCAATGTTGAACCTGCTTTGGACATCTTTTTTAAGGGGCGAGACGAGTTTTTCTACTTTGGCAGGTTGTTTTAAGAAAGAAAAGAAAGCGAAAGAGACTCCTGCGGAGAGGAAATAAAGTCCTAAAAGGACAAAGATTAAGGGTAAGGGCAGTCTTTTAAAACTCATGTTCCTCCTTTTTTAACCCTGCCTGCTGGCAGGCGGGTTTTTGCTTTTTTTATTGCTTCCTGTTCTTCTTTTGACAG
>JABAOC010010823.1_pt1 | contig 15977 bp, 19 predicted proteins | sample 7062161 | NCBI WGS metagenome assembly JABAOC01 (sample SAMN14538625, study PRJNA623070) | marine sediment metagenome | biome: marine biome [ENVO:00000428]; feature: marine pelagic biome [ENVO:01000023]; material: deep marine sediment [ENVO:00002113] | place: India: Gulf of Khambhat ... | reverse complement strand
GTATTTGTAGCTGAGAAAGGTGGAAAGGTGGTAGGATTTGCCATCGTATTACACAAAGAGTATCTGGAAAGAAGAACTGAATAATAGAAAGCTTCAGGGAAGAAGCCGAAATCCTCTTTTTTTGGCGTAGGTTTCGAGAATGAAGTCCTATGATCTCAGGGATGTTCTCATCGAGATCCTGACAACACACACTGCATGTATCGCTCATGAGATTAACGATAGAGCTTACAATGAACACGATATNNACGATATATCTTTCGAATCTTTCAGAAATCTCCGAGAAACAAGAGATAGTCTGCTTTCAGACAAACTTGTAGAGAAAACAGAGAAAGAATCTCCATATGGAAAACCATTCAAGTTTTACTACCTGAGATCAACACCAGATGGAAAAACCAGTAGCGTAGTTAAGAAGATACACAAGACGTTACTTGACTATTCGAAAAAGACAGACGAGATAGGGCGAAAAGGGAAGAAGCATAATTTGTACAACCTTTCCACAAGTCATAAGATGACGCAGAAGACATAAACGAAAACAGATGTGATTGATACGAAGGAGAGATCCAAAGATGGCTGTAGAGATAATTGACACGAATTTAGATAATATTCTTGAATATGGAATCTGTGGCTACAAAAGTATTAAGCAAGAAGGTTTGAGACGAAAAATTGAGTGGCTAAAAGACCGCTTTCCAGAAGGTATGAAAATCAAAACACTGTACTCACACAGAGATGGAACTCAGGGAATGATCGAATACATTCCAGGGGAATACAGCTGGAGACCAGTTGAAGCAAGAGAATACATGTTCATTCACTGCATCTTCGTTGGCTTCAAACGTGCTTACAAAGGAAAAGGCTATGGCTCACTTTTGGTGGATGAAGTTATAGAAGATGCCAGAAAGCAAAACATGCGTGGAGTAGCTATAGTAACTCGTAAAGGCGGGTGGATGGCAGGGAAGGAATTGTTCGTTAAAAAAGGTTTTGAAGTTGTTGACAAAGCTCCACCTGATTTCGAATTACTTGTAAAAAAATTTGACGAGAACGCACCTACACCGAAATTCAAAGGAGACTGGGAAAAGAAGCTGAGTCAATATGGCAAAGGCTTAACTATATTTCGATCAGACCAGTGTGCACCCCTGGCAAATTCTATCAAAGACATAAATGAGACTGCAGAGAAGGTATTCGGCATAAAGCGAAAGCAATTGAACTAAAAAATTGCGAGGATGCACAAAATAGTCCATGCGCATTTGGAACCACCTGTATAGTATATAACGGAAAAGTTGTAGCTGAAACTCCAATCAGCAATAAACGGTTCACCAACATTATGAACAAAGAGCTGAAAGACCAATAAGCTCTTGAGATGAAATGCAATTACATCTAGCTATAAGAAACTTCTAGAAAACAACTCGTTATCTACTTATATCTGCGAAGTACATTGTAAAAAGTGGAAGGCACACCATAGATAGGGTACTTCGGGAGATATCTCCACCAGCTCTTCTAAACCTGGATTTTGACTTGTTTTTCCATGACTCTCGGGGCTTAAGTATTCATGTTCTCGTCAAGCACTTCACGATTTCTGGACAGCCAAGACATTCATCCGGTATAGAAGCATTTTTGGGCAAGGTGCCTAAATATCCAAACTCATGGAGACATGCAGATGAAGGCTTTTTCGGTTTTGAAGTTTTTGTGTCTTTGCTCGGTTCTTTCTTCTTTTTTACGAGTCCTTCCTGAAGACTCGTATCTTTCTTGGTTTTCATATCTGCAGGATAGGAACTAGGTCTCAATTTCTTCAGGATTGTGACATAAGCCACTATGACCGTGGCAATTAGAATGCCGATTACAAGGTTCGGGTCTAGGGGAAACATCGCACTTCCTCATGTTGGCATATTGTCGTACACTTTGGAGAAGACGTGTTCCAAGTAGGCTACGGAACGTACTAGATCCGTCAGGGTTACCATGCCGACTATATTTCCGTTTTCTGCTATAGGTAGTTTCTTGATTTTTTTGTGAGTCATTAGTTCTACGGCTTCTTGAACAGTCATCTGTGGATTGCCGACCACTAAAGGGGCCGTCATGATTTGAGATATCTTTGTGGCTTCTGGGTCTTTGGCTTCAAGCAATACTCTCTTCAGCATGTCTCTTTCAGTTACTATCCCTATTGCATTTCCGTTTTCAACAACAACCAGACAGCCAATCTGATACTCGTCCATGATCTTGACTGCTTCATTTACTGATGCTTTCACTCCAAGTGTTATGACGTCTTTAATCATGATTTCCTGAACTTTAAGCGACATGCCCCTCAAACTAAGTCTCGTCTTAGCCGTTTTATACATTAAGAACTAACGATTTGAATCCCTGATTCATATTCACCTTTCATAAACTTTTACACTAAATTCTGAATTAACCGTGACTCAAGCCCGAATCACTTGAAAGCTGAGGTCCAGATTGGCGACTGATCTCTTGCCAGAGTTCTTTCTGTTCCTAGGTGTAGACTTCTTCGTAGCCTTAGCACTGATTACATGTGTCATGGACCACTTCCGCAGAACAATTCCATATCTCTATGAGGCAGCGGCTATATTCGGGTACGTAAACCTGTTGATGAGCAGAGAATTCATGGCGGATTTTGGAGAGTACATGCGCTTTTCCTATTGCTTCCTATATCTCGCGCTCGCTTTAGCTAACATCACAGGCGTCAACGTTCACCTGCTGATCTCGAAAAAGTCGTGGGGTGGGGCAAAAGTCTTTGCTTGCTGCATCACTTTCCCAACACTACTGATATCCACTTTCTTCTTCTCGATTTACGGCAAAGACATGTCGCAGATTTTGACGGCTGCCCTGCTTTCTAGTGCAATGGTGCTTGGAGTAGGCATCGCGTTTCTGGTAGGGCGAGAGAAGGGAATGAATTGGATTGGAGGGAGGTGAAACATTGAACAGAACAAAATGGTTGGACTTTCTAGCATTATTGATGATATCTCTGTTAGTAGTTGTGGCAACGGCTGCCGTCTATTACTCATTAGGGATGACATCCACAGTTACGACTGCAACAACTGATGTCTGGTTCGTGAAAGGTGTGGACAATGCGACCGCAGGAGTTTCGCTGAGTCCGCAGAATACGTCTGCTACTCTTACCGACCTTAAAGCCTATCCAAATGCAAGCTTCACATACACTGATCCCCTCAGAGTGAAAAACAATCATACCAGTAGCACATATCAGATTCGACTCAATCCAGTCTTGCTCAGCGGCAATGACACGGAGTTTGTCTATGTTAGATTCTTACTACGCAATGGAACATACGAAGAGAATGCAACTCTCGCATCATTGAACTACACATGCGATGGAGCCGATTGGACTATTCCACCCGCCACCGGATGGGTACAGATACCTGCCGGTACAGAGTATGCCATCACAATCATAACGAAGGCAAAAGACAACGCTGCAGCAGCTCAGGTACAAATAGAAATAGCGGTTGACGTGCAATAAAACTCATTCTCTTTTTCTCATATTGATCAGGGAGAACCTTGCCCAAGGAAGGTTCGAGAAAAGACTAGTCAAAAAAAGGATTTGATATACGATTTAGCTGGTCTTAGCTGTTTTGGTGCAGGAAGATTGGATCCTCTTTTTCATCAAAAGGAAAAGAATCCTGAGAAATCTGTCTTCTTGGTCTTGTTATTCCGGAATGAAAAAGTCATTTTCATAGAGTCTGCATTTGGATTCTGAATTCATACTTCTTAATTAGTTCTTGAATAGAGTTTTTCGATTGTTAGCCAAAGGTCGGCGATTGCTGTGCTGAGGCATATACCTAATCCTAGGGTTGCTTCTCGATCGGCTTTGCTAGTAGTTTTCATAACGATTTTGCTTGGTTTGATAGCGACGACAGAAGGTTCCGCCTATCATTCGTTGGCCTTGGAACCTCGAACAACCGTTGGTTCACCTGAAGTTATTCTTCAAAACGGTACAGTTGCCAATAGCACGATCTACGCGAACGGTACTAGTGCAAAAGCCAGTGTTGATTCAACAGCAGCTTGGTCAGATGAGCTGTTGACGAATCCCGGTTTTGAAACAGGCAATCTAACAGGATGGACTGTAAAGGGACCAGCCGCAGCAAGTGTAGAAGTTTTCAACGCCACATCTGGTGGTGACACCTACACAAATAGGTCTCTTAGGATTGGCAATTATGGCGTATGTACAAAAGACGAGCCGGGCACAAACGATGATAGCGGGGTATGGCAAAACGTAAGCCTCGCTGCATATGCAAGTGCAATTGACGCCGGTAACGCCAAGATAAATGCGAGCGCTTGGCTGTACCCATCTGAGTGGGACTGGGATGATGCTGCACTGATCGTCAGATTCTACAACTCAAGTGGAGGTTTCATAAGTGCATGGAACACGACCGGCGAATACGGTGAAGGCATAGCATACTACCCAAAAGCCTGGATGTTGGGAATGGGTTACACTCACTTCACTCAAGGACAACTGAAACAGTTTGGATGTTACAATTACACCGTACCCATAGGAACAAGAACGGTGGGGATTCAGCTTGGGATGGGAGAACACAAAGATTCATTGTATTGCGGCGGACAGGCTGATGAAGCTTCCATCAAGATTCACACGTATGATGAGACAACCTACGACTACGTCCTTAGAGTAAACAACACCAAGACAGATTCGTGGCAGATCAGACTGAAGAAATACTCTGACAGCAACGTTAACCGCTTGCGAAACTGCACCATCTACTTCCACAACTCGTCAGATGGCGCTGCACGCCAAATCTACATCCAGAACGGAGCTTACATCAACCAAACTGGATCATGGTATGATCTACTTGACTCAGAAACCATCTACATAGCTATGACAGTAGAAGTAACAAGCACGGGAACATCATACGTGTTTGCATATCTAGAAGTTCGTACTCCAAGCGTGACAACTCATGCCCAATACATCATAACATTCAAAGTCGACTGAGTTCATTTTAAACCTGAATTTCTCTCTCGGTCCTCTTCACATTCGCAGACGCCTAGAGAAGACCGGCTATGATGTTGACAATATGACTTCGAGTCTGAGCGTGTCTGCAAGCCCTTTGATCTGTCTTGACAAGTCTGCAGCCTCTTCAGCAGTATGACTAGTGAAGACAAGAACTGAACCACTCTTGCAGAAGAGTGTTTCTGAGTCAATCTTATGATTCAGAGCATCCTTCACTTTCAGGGCATCCTGCCTAATCTGCGGAATTCCATCTGTGGGAAATGAGTTCACTCTGGGAAAGAAGAGAACCTCGCAAGCCCATATCAACGGAGTGATGCTGGTATATTTGATTGCAGCCTCATGTTTCTCAATGTCTTTGGCGCAGACTACGTCTAGGCTATTCGTCTGGACAAATGCTGGATTGAGAATAATGAGATCGTAGTATCCCCTTCTGTATGATCGTGCATCCTTCTTTGTGAAGCCATCTTCCTTCATGTTGCATCTGAACGGCATTGGATATTCTTGGTGAACCAGATTGACCACGTAGCCATCAGCAGTGTTCGTCGGTTCTACTCCTTTTAGCCTTAGTTCTTCATTTGAGATGTCGCAGAGAAGTGAAAGTATGTCTCGTCCGGTGAAGAAGTAGTCTGGATATTCGTGGAACATTGTTCTCACTCTATTGACAATCTCGCTTTTCATCTCGTTCCAGTCAACACCCGATTCGATTTGAACAACGTCTTCAGTTCTCAGCAAGCCTATGACCCTCCGACTAACCATTCAGGACCTGCAATTAAAAAATCTGTGAAGCCTTACTATGAACCTAGAATATCAATTGCTTCGGCAACCGACGGAGATGCACTCCGTTCATACTTTTCAGAAATGTAGAAGCAGCCTAGAGCTGTTATTATCTAGGGCGATCTGCAGAAATTTCAGGTACATATACAGGTAGAATCGTTCGGAAGAAGGCTGCGGTCAGCGCGCGTCAGGACTCGGGAAGATTGAAATATTCATGCGCACTAGTTATTCATCTCTTTGATGGGTAGTGGCAATAGCTTTGCAGAAGAGAAGACTTGGCAGAACAGATTTACAGGTTTCGGTTGTTGGGTTTGGAGGCATTCCCATAATCGCTCTTTCTAGAGTTCAAGCAGCGAAAGTGGTGAGGTACGCCTATGAGAAGGGTATCAACTATTTCGATACGGCTAGAGCCTATGGAGACAGTGAAGAAAAGATTGGAGCGGCGTTGAAGGATGTGAGAGATGAAGTAATAATAGCTACGAAGAGCCATCAGAGAACAAAAGAAGCCGCTACCAGAGCTGGTCTCAAACAGAGTCTCAGGAACCTCCAAATTGATCGAATAGACCTTGTTCAGATTCATGGAATTGACACCGAAGAGACTCTGAACAAGGCATTGGATTCTCAAGGATCTTTGGCTGCTCTTGAGGACGCTAAAGATCAGGGAAAGATTGACTATGTAGGAATCACCGGTCACAATCCATATGTGTTGGAGAAGGCTCTAAAAACAGGCAGATTCGATACAGTTCTTGTGCCCTTGAACGTTTTGGATAGAAGAGCTGCTGAGAAGCTTGTTCCTGCTGCAAATGAACTTGATGCAGGCATTGTCATCATGAAGCCAATGGGAGGATGCGGGGGTCCATTGGTATATCCTCAATGGGGTGCCCGAATGCTAGGCAAACCCGAAGAAGACTGGCCTGATTCATCAGAGTTCGTTGCTCATTTCGGAAGAGAAGGTTTAGAGAGAGCCAAACGGTCACTGAGATTTGTATTAGCTCATAAGATAGATACGACCATACCGGGCCTACGCTCTACGGAACAGGTAGACTACGCTGTTGATGTCGCGGAAGATTTTTCGGGTCTCACCAGTGAGGAAGAAGAAACTTACAGATTTGGGAAGCTGCCTCCTGAACCCTTCTGTCGAGAATGCCAGCTGTGCATGCCATGCCCAGATGGTGTAGAGATACCAACAATTCTGAAGTGGGACACCTACCACAGCTTTTTCAACATAAGAAAATGGACTCGAGAACAATATCCAAAACTGCGAACAAGAGTAAACAGCTGCACAGAATGTGGTGAATGCGAGAAAAAATGTCCTTACACTCTTCCAATAATCAACATGCTCAAGGAGGCAGAAAAAAGACTAAAGCCCACGGCCTGACTATCAATGCCAGCGACTCGGTCGGTCGCTATCCTCTTGGCCTCTGAGCTGGAACAACCTCATGAAGCTTGACCTTTAGGATTTTGTGAATCATTTTCCTGAAGCGTTCGAAAATGTCATATGATACACACTAGCTGAATGCTCATGGTTCACTCCTGAGAAACGTGAATTGAACAATACAGAAATCCATCAAAACGATGTGTCAAGAACAGAAATATTCTCACGCTTGAAGTACGAGATTTATAGAAAATTGCTCTATTCCTAGTTGGGTGATGAAGACGCAATATATCAAGATGCCCAAATTCAAAGTTCTGCACGGTGAAGAAGCGATCAAAGCGCTTCATGACTATATCGAGGAGATAAACAGAGAAGAGAGCGGAGAACTACAAGAAAGACAGAAAGCAGCTCTGATCAAAGTCGCAAAGGCACTGATCTTATCACTCCAAGATGAATACAGGACAAAAGAAGAAATCAACGAATCAGGATTTCTATCTGAAATCAAAAGAGCCATTCTGCGGCCTCGCCACGACTCAACACACACTGAACTTGAGACAACGATCAATCCTCTCATCCATCATCCCCCTCAACAACCAATAGCGAAAACAATAAGATGAAAAAAGAAAAGAAACACCTGCGCCAAAAGTCCTAGGAATACTGCCAAACCGCAAGGAAAAAATGAAAGTCAGGGACGGTATCTCCGCTCTCTGCTCTCTTTTCCAGACTCTCTCGCGCTCTTGTCTTCTTGTTAAGGTCGAGAGCGCAAGCCTTTCTTCAGAAGTAGAACCAAGATGAATGCACCGACTATAATGCTTGTAATGACTACTAGGATTTGATCAACATCTTGCGACGGAGTTTCCGCAAGAACAAAGAAAACGGTTTCGATGGCTTCAGTGTATCTCCAGTTATAGAATAGATCAGGTGCTTTTTCAAGATCATCTTTCGAGGCTTCAGCCCTAGTTTCATCTTCTGCGAGCACTCTAGCAGCCTTGTTGTAGAACGACATGAAACTCATCCTGGCCCTTGCTTCTTTACAGAAGGCGCAGAAACGATTGGTTATGGATCGCATAGAACAGATGATCTTTGGAAAACCTAATTCTAGATTTGATGAATGGTGGGAAAGACTCAGCCAATGACCTATCTCATGTCTCAAGATCTGCAGAAGAAACATATTGCCGCTCTCTCCCGTGTTTGTGCATAGACTCCCTTGGAATCCAACAATTATTATGTTGTTGAGGAACCATGAGACACCAGCTTGAGGAGCATGACCAAATGCTGTATCGTTTCTAAGCTGCAGAAAAACAACGGGGATGAATGACTTGTCCGCAGGGTCTGTCAAGTCAAAGTAGTCATCCACGTGATCGAAGAAGTAACATATCAGAGGATCATGTTCACCAGAATCTGCATAGAAGTCGCATCGCAGATTCCGCGAAGCTTCCATAACAATATGAGTTCCATTCGGCAGAACGAAAGAATAGTTCAGAGGGTCCGTCAATTCCTCAGTCAGATCTTCAATAAGATTGTTCAGTGCACTGTCCATAGGCTTCGATTCCATCGTGATTGTCCAATCTGTCCAAGGCATCAATTCCTCAAACGAATCTTCCAACTCGTTGAAGGCCAAGTGTTCCCCCGTTCCGTTCAACCAGAGTATTCTAACATGATAGTCTTTGCATGTTTGTGTGTCTGCTTCGATCATCCGAGAATCTTCTGCGCCTAGCAGGTTTGGAAAAATGTCGGATAAGCTTCTGCTGAAAAAGCTGATGGATGTGTCGGTCAGCATTTCTTTTGTGGGCGTCTTCTCCATAATTTCGCTTACATCGAAATAGAGAGCTCTGCGGATTCCGCCGAAACTGGGCGGGAAAGCCCAATAGTTGATCGGAACACCCGTAAGATAATCTGTTCTACCCAGAAAGAGATCCGGTCTCTCCTGAACGTGAAACCATGAATAATGACTAGTATTGCAGGGAACCCATAGAAACATAATGAGATACCCATGCTTGGGAACGGCAAGATCTTCGAACTGCGATATTATTGTGTCAAACAGCGATATGTTGTAGTAATCAACCCCTTTTGACCGATAGGCATCGTTGCGTAGTAAATCTACCATGCTCTCAGCGAATTCTCTGAAGAGAACAGATATGTTAAGGTTCCAAGTCATGGCGTTCGGGTGAGCAAACTGTATGACGCTTCGATTTGCCCTCTCCACGAATTCGCTTTCATCTACAAATTCCTGGGGAATACCAAGAAACACTACCTTCATATCGGCGGTTTGATTTGCCTGAATTTCTGGGAGGTCTTGCCCTTCCGAGATCTTGGCAATGTCGGCCCAGAAGATGCCTTGCCAAAGGATTAAGACAAAAAGAAACAGGACACGCGTGCCCATTTATATCAACCATTCACTTGCCTAGAACGCTTACGTCAACCTCGAAAGTCCTAACACTTGCCAGTATTAAAGTTGTTCTTTGCCTGTCCGCAAGAATTGGAGCCATCGTGTTTCACGCTATGGATATGCTGGATAAAGGACAGTATCGATTGAGGTGATCCACTAAACGGTGAACGGGTCTTCCAGAACTGTGTGACCTTGGTTCATCAGACGTTTAAAGGTGAATAACTTATATACTTCTTCATAGCTTTTCTAGTATGTAATGTAGGATGCGTCGGCATGCTAGAGAGTGGGTTGAAAAGTATCCAAGCATCAAGAAGATTTACGGGGCCATCGCTGGGCCTAGAAGGTTAGGAAGCGAAAGCACGGTTGAAAGCTACGTTAATGGTGTCGGAAAGTTTGTGCGTTTCCTAGACTTGCAGGATCCAGAAGAGGCTTTGGAGAAGCTTTTGAAGGGAGAGATAGATGCAGCTGGTAAGGTTGACAAGTTCATAGATTTTTCTCTTGAGAATTATGCGCACAAGTCTGTTCGGGCCCGACTTTTCGGAGTGAAGAAATGGTTTGAACTCAACGGTGTCAAAGTGGACTGGAACAGAATAGAGTTTCCAACCAGCGCGGAGACCAGGGAGACGGATAGGGCCCCAAGCAAGGAAGAGTTGAAGCAACTTCTCAACCATGCTAGCGGTTCCAGAGATCGGGCTGCCATACTCATCTTGTCCAGCTCTGGTTTGAGAGTAGGAGCATTGCTCAGCCTTTCCGTCGGAGATGTAGATATGGGTTATCCTGATGTGGCTCGGTTGAAAGTTCAGAGAAAAGCTGGAAGAAAGTTCAGCTCGAAAAGGTCCAGGCGAACAGGAAGATTCTACAGTACATTTGTCACGGCGGAAGCTCGGAAGGCCTTAAGCGAGTACTTGAAGGAGCGTGAAGCGGCTGGAGAAACAGTGTCAGAGAAGTCTCCGTTGATAGGGGATTCACATCACAAAGGACAGTTCATTTCTATTGAGGCTTATGAGAAGGTGTGGGCCAGGCTTCTCAAACGTGCTGGGTTGGACATGAAAGGCGAAAGATGGTACAAGCTTCACCTTCACACCTTACGCAAATATTTCAGATCTAACTGTGTTGGCGTCGATCCGAGTTTTAGGGAGCGATGGATGGGTCATAAAGGCGGCTACTTGGATGAATCTTATTTTAGGGCTGAAGAGGAGCGGCATCTTGAAGAGTACCGGAAAGCTGTTGCACATTTGACTGTTTNNGAAGCAGCTCAGGGTCAAAGCGATGCTGGATTTTGCGAAGCTGCAAGGCTACGAGCCTGAACGGCTCCGGCAGTTAGAAGAGATCTTAGCGAGAGCTCGCGATGTAGATGAGGGAATCATTCAATTCAGAAAGTTCAGGGAAGACGAGAAAGGCACTATGACGGATGGCAATGGACGGTATGTGGTTGTCCAGGGAGAAGCAGAGTTACTCAGAAGACTAGAGAACGGTTGGAGTCTTGCTCAACCTTTGAATAGAGACAAGTATCTACTGAGATCATCATGATGCGCGCGCGTTGGTTCGTGATTTACCCCTAAGGGGGCCCGTGGTCTAGCATGGACTAACAATCCCGTGGAGATATCACCCGCAAACTCCCATTTTTTTCTGGACTTGTTATGAAGAATTTTTTGAGAGTAGGAGGGCGAGCAAGGCTTCGTCTTCGTATCTTCCATCAATTTCAATTCTCATCTTTCTTATACCTTCAAGTCTGAAGCCGAGTTTCTCTGCAAGTTTTCTCATAGCTTTGTTCTTGTAGAGAATGTCTGCTTCAAGTCTAGTGAAACCCTCATCTCTAGCAAGTTCAATTCCAGCCTTTAGTAGCCTGGTTCCGAATCCTCTTCTCCAATAATCGGGATGCACGGATATGCCTATAACACCAACATGTGTCATCCTCTTACTTGTGCGATGAATACCTAGAAAACCAATCACTTCACCATCTAGTATCCCAACAAGAAACAATTGGTTCTCGTCTTTTGGAAGTCTTTCAAAGAATCCTTTAAACAGTACGCTCATTTCGCTTGGGTCTTCCGTATGGATTCGACATCCCACTCCATAACTTTGGGATGAGTCTGGATTTCCGCAAGCGTTCGAACTGCTTTGTCATCTAAACGATGCTTCTTGGCATCGACTATCTGAAAAGACATCTGTACATCCTCACCTATTCTGTAAGGCATGAACTATTCCTCTTCTTTTCTCATAAGTTTGTAATTTTTTGATCAACATGCTTCACCAAGTCACGCACGCGCACATCCTCATTGCTAGCTTTTCAATTTGACACATTCCACCATATCTGTTATGGAGAGCAGCTGTTTCAATTTCCAGAGTCCCCGCGCGTCAAAACTATCATGCGTGGAATCGAGTGTATGCAGATTCAGATCAGGTGCGGGAAGCGCGCGTTGGTTGGGTGGGATTTGAACCCAACCACCACCACGCATTGACTAGTGCATGCTTAACGCGAGTTTTTTCGAATTTTCAAGACTTGTCCTATGCTCAACATTCCTCCATATAATATAGTCAAAACCCCCAAGACAAGAAGGCAAAAAGGCAGTATCCTAGCGAAGCTAAAAATAGAGACTTAATCAACGAAATGGACGAATACATGAAAAGAAGAGTTCAGATTCCTTGATTAACACATGGAGATAAACAGCGAATTGAGACCCTGATCTCTGAAGAGGCTTCGTTGTTTGCTATGATCTTAGGGGTGAAAGAAATACGTGGAGACCAAGAATTGGGAGGCTTCAGCACTAACGCATTCCTATTGAGCAGGCTCTTATGCCAATCATTTGTCACATACAGAAGTAACAATGTGGGTCAATCTCTTTTAATTTCTTAGTATCTGGCTCTGCAAGAACATCACCCACAGAACGAGAGACTTCTATAGTCACAGGAAACTTCTTACAGAAATGGGATGAATTCCAGTCGAGTTTGGTGAAAGCCAGTACTTCTTTTGCAATTTCCTCAATGGGCGTAGAGGACTGTTCATCAGGTCTAATCACAATTGGACTTGGTATTTTGTATCCTTGATATGCGCGCGATATATGGAACAGAAAGACCTGGAGCAGAAGGAGAGAAGGGAAAGGGGAAATATCTGGTGCCCCAGGCACTAGCCTTTCTGTCCGTATTTGAAACACTGCTTTGACATCTTATAAGAGGCGTCGGACAAAAGACGAGGAAGAATCGGACAAAAATTGAATCTAATACCTGTCTATGTACCTATCGCTCCTTAATCGGCTTGTCTTCTCCCAGTTGGCGAAATCCAGTTTCCATCCACAAAGCAAGAACCTTATCAACCATTTTATCAGTAAAACTGCTTCTGTAAGCCATTAGAGCCTTTATTATCCGATTCTCATCTTTCACGGTGTAAATGCTCTTCCGGCCGATTCTATGTTTTTCAAGGATGTTACGCTTGACTAAAAACTTCAGATAATAGGAAAGTGTGGAAGAGGGAAGGCGAAGATCTGTCAGGAGATCATGGTACTTCGCCTTTCCATATAGNNAGTAACACCTTGAGTGCGATTTCCCGCAGTTTTCTTTGTCTTAGTGATGATAGAACTTTTCTGTCTTCAGAATCTAGTTGCCGGACGTAGTATCTTGTGTAGCTTCGATCTTTTTCTCTGAATATTACTCCTTTTCTGACTAGATAATTAACGTGATATTCCAATGAAGAAAGTGGTAGATCTAACTCTCTTTGGATATGCCTGAGGTGAACGCCGGGATTCTCTTCTATGAATCTGTAAATCTCGCTTCTTCTTTCATTCTCTAAAATCTCCTTCTTGAACATGCTTAGCTAGTCCTTAAACATGCCGACGGCTATGAAGATCAACGCGGTTAAGTGGATAACAAGATGAGCATTGGCAGGAATCGCTAGTCTGTATTCTTCAATGAAAATCTCTGGAATGTAGGCTAAAGCGTGAATAAAGAAGATTCCAAAGCCAATAGCAATGAAAAACATCTTTGAATTCCTGACGCGAAGATATGCTTTTAGTATGATCGCGAAAAGAAAGCCTGTCGCCAAGACAAGCAGTACTCGTATAATCAGATCAAGAATCTCGATATGCAACAATTGACAACTCCTAAGCACACCCAAAACAATCCATTTCGACTTCATATAAGTTGCTTTCTTGATCAAAGGCCATAAGCTTCCTTCGCCTGTAAGCAACATTAGTAGTCCGAATCTTGCTCTATTCTAGCTCAGATTCACGGCTAGAAGTTTAGCATTCAATCTAACTACGTAATAGACATAATACGTTTACAATGAGGATAACCTACACACAAGAGATATAGCGAGGTGTCTGTCAATCAGATGAACGGCAAGGGTTCAGAAGCTTCATCTGGATCTCCCGGCTCGAGGAGGTAAATCGCCTATTTGATTGCCCAATACCTGATAGCTTTTCGCGAAGTCTTAGAAGCAGCCCTGATTATTTCAATTGCTTTAGCTTATCTAGCTCGAANNCACGCTGGGTATGGTATGGCGTCGTTTTTGCGATTGTGTTAAGCGTATTTCTGGGGTCCGCTATCGTTGGTTTATGGATCACTACCGGACAATACTCAAGCACTGTTCGAAGGAGCTGCAGCTTTGATTGCAGTCGCAGTCTTGTCGTCGATGATCTACTGGATGGCTACGAAAGGAAAGGAACTGCGTAATGAGGTGGAACGCATGTTGAAGCTATTGCAGCGCGTGGGACGGCCCTCGGCTTGGTGTCTTTCGCCTTTGTTGCAGTTTTTCGCGAAGGACTGGAAACCGTCCTCTTTCTAACACCTTTCTTGGTAGCTGACGCCATGGCGACAGTCTCTGGACTGCTTCTAGGAACAGCAACCTCACTCGCGCTAGCCTGTGGCATTTTTGTTGCAGGCATGAAAATCAATCTGAGACGCTTCTTCTATCTCTCAAGTATTCTACTCTACTTGTGCTCTTGGCCGGAGGTCTAGCAGGCTACGGAACCCACGAACTTATCGAGTACACAGGTCCAGTGGCATGGGGTACACTAGGGCAACCGGTCTACAACTTGAACATCCCATCAGACAACCTGTTCCACCACAAAGGTGTAATAGGATCCGTGCTTTCCGTCATGTTTGGCTACACAATCCAAGCTGAATGGGCAAGGCTACTTGTCCACATTGGATACTTAGCCACAGCGATTCCTCTAGTGATCATAGTCTACAGAAAAAAACTAGTTCACTGACAGCTGAACGTGTTTCTTGATCTCATGGGCTACAATGCATTGTATTGCTCGACTCTTGATTTTCTCTATGCATCATTCCATGGTGTTCATTATTTACTTCATGACCATGTCTCCAATGTTCCCCAAATTCCTCACATTCTTCGTAGTGAGGGAATCCTAAGTGAACTCGTCGTCAACTGAATGTTGGTGGGATATATCGTTATGAGGGTACACAATGGTTACAGTCAGCAACGTTGGCATAGATACTATGATCGAGGCAATCAAGATTATTNNCCTAGATGTGAGTGAAGTACCACGAATCTGTTGTGACTTGGGTTTTTTCAGAATTTCGAGATTTGGACTTGGGTTTCCACGTTATGAAAAATGACTCTCCAAGTTCAATGCTCTTCCGGACTTCCTCGAAATCAATCTCCTCAGCCTCAACGATCTCAACACTCTGGTTCATATCGTTCCTCAGAAAGAGTAGTTGAAAAAGCGGTTTTTCTTCAATCGCTTTCATGGTATTTATCGCGTCCGTAGTTTCCACCATCCTTCAATCAGCCAATGCCTTCCGCCTTCTGCGTGCGCACTTAACCTGAGCGCTTTCTTTCTCACGGGAATGAATCGTCTATCTATCCCTAGCATAGTTCAAACCTAGGTTCTCGGAACTATTTTGCTCATATAAACGCCGTCGGACAAGCTTGAGAAGAAAATAGGACAAGAACTGAACAAAACTGTGCGTGTATATTTGAAAGGCATTCCCGTAAGCCATAAAGCGCGCGCTTGTTAGCAATTCTCGGAATCGTGAGAGTCTCATTTTTCAAGTTTGTGTTCTTCGAAAAGGATTGTCGAATTAAACATTCAGGAATCTTTTTGGGTTTTGACCGTGAAATTCGCGAATTCTGAATGAACAAAAATCGTCAATTCATGCTTTTCATGGAAATTCCTTTCGTTCAAAGCTGTTAAAAAACGCATAATGCTTGGGATTCTCTCATGATTCTCTAAAAGAACGCAAAAATGGGGGTCTCGCGCCTCTCTTAAACCGTAAACATTTTTCCGGGTCATTCGCGGAGAATGTTTATGATTTGTCTTTGCTTCTTCTCAAAAAAATGGTTTGACACGATTTTGATACAATTATTTACGCAATTCTCCATGCTTTTCCGTATGTTTCAAATATGCTAGCAGCCGTGATTCACAAAAGAAAGCGCAGCAGAATGTAGCACTCTTTTGATAAGCAATACGCTAAATGTATATACACACTTGCGTCTTCGCGCGCAA
>JABAOC010011372.1_pt5 | contig 15979 bp, 16 predicted proteins | sample 7062161 | NCBI WGS metagenome assembly JABAOC01 (sample SAMN14538625, study PRJNA623070) | marine sediment metagenome | biome: marine biome [ENVO:00000428]; feature: marine pelagic biome [ENVO:01000023]; material: deep marine sediment [ENVO:00002113] | place: India: Gulf of Khambhat ... | reverse complement strand
AAGGTTTTCTCTCAAGACTTATCAGAACCGATAATAGTAAAAGATTACAACAATAATAAAAATTATCAGTGCAATAATAGAAAGACTTAGGATTACAAAACTTAAGAAGACCAGAATAGACCCAAAATACATAGGATGTCGAATTCTTGCAAAGACATCGGTTTTGATAACCATGAGCTCCTTTCGTTCTTCTATAAACACTATTTTGAGTGCTCGCTGCGCAAAATATATTGCTACAAATAATATGGGAAAAACACTACTATACGAAAATACCATGGAACGACATCCTGCCAAGAATTTGATATCTTTACGAAAAAAACATCAGCAATCATTCCAATAATAAAGATAATTAATAATAACAACTGTCCCATATCACCCCATCTATACTCACCAGCAAGATCCTTACGATGCTCATGTTCCCGTCTTTTATACCCTTCACACATTCATATCACGTTTCTAAACAAGCACTGTATTAATCAATTATTAATAAAAATAGCACCAACAATTGCTTCCAACATTTTATATATTTATATTCAAATAATGTTAGGGGGAAAACTTTGAGTAGGATAAGAACTTTGATACCAGCATTGCTCATATGCTTTTCTTTCCTCATCTCATCATTTACTGGATGTTTAGAGGAAGAAAAAAGCGAATTCAACGAATTTCACGAATCTCAAATTGCAATTAATACGTCCTCAATTCTTCCGGATTGGCAGGATGGAGAGTATCATGATTATACGTCAACAACAGATTTACTTGAAGAATTCGAGATAAAATACCCTGATTTAGTGCATGTTTTTTCCATAGGAGAAAGCGTTTTGGGAAAAGATATCTGGTGTATTAGAATAACAAACGAAAAAAACAATCAGGGAAAATATTCATGTCTTATTGATGGCTGTATACATGGTTGTGAATGGGAAGCAGGGGAGGCGTGCCTCTATCTAGCTGAATATCTCCTCATTAATTTTGAGAGCAATGAAACAGTTGCTGATATTATAAACATCACTGAAGTTTATATAATCCCGTTATTGAATCCCGATGGCAGACGAAATGATTATCGATTTAATGCTAATGGAATTGATTTAAATCGCAATTTTGACATTAATTTTGGGAGAATTCGGGGTGGGAGTATACCTTTGGGTAAGATCCTTGGTCGAATAAAAATTCCCTATATGATGTTTCCTCGTTTACATAAATGGATCCCAACTTTTCCTTTATATCTAACAAATAGTGGTCGACGACCTTTCTCAGAACCTGAATCTCAAGCGCTGAGGGATTTTATGAAAAAACTTGATGATTTTTCTTTTTATGTAAACTGTCATACTGCCGTTCATATTATTAGTAGTCCGTGGAGTGCTTTTAAGCTACCTTTTGAATTATCAAACCAAGAGAAAAATATTCATAATTATGTTCGAGAATGGGTTTCTAAACATACAGAATATGAAGATTCAGATTTTACTTATCGGGCAAGTGGCACAGCTATGGATTGGTGTTTCAAAGAATTTCGAGTTCCCTCTTTCACGTTTGAAATTCTATCACGTGATTATGAACCCGGTGCAGGTGAGGGGAAACACGACAATTTGGTTCATTGGATGAAAACTACCCTTCCCGTATTTATGTATCTTTTAGTAAATGTTGAAAATCTACATAATTGGGAACCACCAGAGATTCAGCCCCAGTTACCCGATGGTGTTCCACCAGATCCTCTCTAATACCAATAAGGACTCTTCCATAAAATGATTATTTCTCCTAAACACTCATTTGTATTTTGTTGGTATTCAATATTGCGTAAGAAATGGACTGATTTATCTATTTTTTATAATATTTTGAAGTTTCGACAAATCACTTTTAACGCTTTCAATTTCTTTTAATTTTTCCTGCTCAACGGTTTTCCATACTTTTGATAAATCCGTTGTTGTCTCGTAAATGTGAACTGGTCTGCCTTTCCCTTTCTTTTTCAAATCACGCTTTTTTACCCATCCTCTTCTGCGAAGTTCTTGCATTGCTACGCTTACTTCGGGTTGTCGTAAATCTGCCCCACGTTCGACATCAGCAGAACGACATTCATCAACTTGGCAGAGATACATTAGTGTTTTCGAAAGATTCCTTGGCATGCCTAATTCTGTGAATAACTGAATTGCCGCCTCGTCTCCACTATCCAATACAAAACTCTCTCTTCTTTTCAAACGCCTCACCTTAAAAAACATATCTATTATAATGTATAAGTATGTTTCTATATTATCAAAAAAATAGTACCAATTTTACAACCGATAAACACTTTTAACAGACCCTATGAATAATAAAAAAGAGAAGGTTATAGTCGTAATAATAGACTTAGAATCTTGGATATAATGGGAAACAGCTCTAGTAACTGCATAATTATCGATTTTATTGTTATCTTTGGTTTTGGGAGACTGATTGTATGATAGCTCCATTCGCTTTCATCATTGTTTACATCCTTAGCTTTCGCTTTTATGGTAATTCTTTGTTTGACATTCCATGTATGGTTTTGTGTTATTTTTTGTCCTGAACTATAAGGTCCAAGCCAGCCGATATTTCCTCCATCTCCCCAATCAATGTAGTAGTAAACATCTTCCCCGTTTGGATCTGTTGAGTTAAATGTAAAGGTATATTTTATTCCAGGTTCACCCTTAGTCGGTCCAGTAATTTTAGGTTTGATGGGTGCATAATTTTCATTGTACCGCGATAAAATAATGCACGATGGATAGGATGTATTGAGGTACAAGGTGTTTTCTGCAATATTATATCCTGTATTTTGATTAATCCCATCTTTGGTGTTTGGATTTGCTAGATATCTTGGATAATTTGACGACGAAACTGCAACTCGTATTTTATGTCCTTTGTTCCAGATATATGATGTACTCCATAGATCTACCTCAATTTCATAGATCTCACCTGGTTCCATAAATTCCCAATGATCTGTTCCATTGCGATTTCTCATTCGAAGTATTCCATCACAAATGAGCATTGATTTTCCACTAGGATAAACATCGGTAAGTTTAACTGTAAAATCGGTATCAGGACAATCTGAGGAAACATAGAGCCTTGCCTTAATTCGACCCGTAGCTTCATATGGTTCAGTTAATACATCACTTGTAAAAACTAAAACATCAGCTCTATTTTCGATAGATCTTTGATCATAGGGTCCTGCTGGTGGATATAGGTTTGTTCCACCTTTTGTTGGAACCGGATTTGTTGGATTATACGTATATGTCAATGGATCATATCTTCCAGGACTATCCATTGAGAGAACTTTATTTTCATGAAAATACCACTCATCTTGAATATAGGATGGTGGCCAATCATCTACATATCGCCAAAAATTACCAAGGGCACTACTGTTTTTAACATCCCCCATCACATAATACACCACGTTTGGTCTATTCTCAAAATCATTTGATATTTCCAGAATATATTGATCAAGAATTTCATCCCAATATTCTGCAGAAAACGTATCCTTTGCATTTACTGGATAGATAAGTTCTCCTTGTAACCTCTCACCAAATAATATATGAGTCCAAGGACCGACAATAAGTTTTGATTTACCTGCAGCACCAGATCCTCCTTCATAATGATATCCCATAAATCCATCGAGAATTCCTTGTGCAAAGCAATCATACCAGCCTCCTAGATGAACAGCAGGAACATTTACATCTTCCCAGTTATCTTCTAATGTAACATTCGTCCAATACTCAAGAGAAAAATTTTCACGAGCCCACAATTCTGGTAAAATATATGTGCTTCCTTGTTTTTTAAGCCACTCTTCTACCATATTTTTTCTAAATTGACCACCCGGATAGATTGTTGTATATAGATTTGGTGTTGCTGCACCAATATATTGACATTTTAAGGGAGAAGGATTTGCTCCAGCCATAAAATATTGAACGATTCCAGTTGCAGAACCACCAATGGTTGCTATTTTACCATCTGACCAATTCTGGTCTGCAATCCATTCTAACGTATCATATCCATCGGTATGGGCATCTCGAAACATGGAATCTGTTCCTTCTGATTGAAAACGACCTCGTGTATCTTGAACAATAGATGGCCAGCCTTTATCTGCCCAACTCCCCATATTTGTACCGTTTTTATTATACGGCGTACGAATGAGAATCGCTCCGTGTGGTGTAGAATTTCCATCGGGAAGATAAACATCGGTTGCAAGACGGATTACATCTCTCATTTCTACCATATACGTTTCTTTTGTAAAAAGAGGTTTCATTTCGGGTTTTATTTCTTTCTTTAATGGATTTAAAAGATCTTCCGGACTAACATTTTCTATTGAATTTCCACTTCCAAGAGACGCTATACTAGTTCCAATCAACAGCATTAATATTCCAAAAACCATACCCTTTCTCACTAATGTTTTATTCATTTTTTACAATCCCCTTGGCTAATAAATAATCGAGATATTTATAAATTTGTCGAAAAACATATCGATAATAATCGTAAATTTCATACATATGTTACCATTTGCCATATTGATAAGAAAGTGATAGAAATATGATGTCCATTTCATCCGTATCCATTTCCCCTGATTCAGAAATTGCATAGACCTTTAGATTATGACGACCTATCAGTGGATAGAACTTCCCCTGAATTTTCCATTCATAGGGTGGTTCACGATCCCAATACGTAAATACATTATTGATTGCAAAAATTACATATCTTATGTTTTCATCACAAATTACCTCAGCATTAGCCATTGCTCTTCCAAGAACAAAGGTTATCCCGCGCAGTCTCAAGAAATAAAAATTGGGAAAAGAAAGTTTGATTATAGGATGATTATAGAAATATCCCCTTCCTTCTAATGGTGTTCGGAGAATTACCTGTATTTTAATGGGTCGAATTGCTAGCTCAGTTAGAACAGCAAGCATGAGTTTTGTTGCTTTTATATGATAGGTAATGTTTATATTTTCAAGAGTGTCATTTGGTGAATGACCCACCCGATTTGGATCATGTTGAGCAATCCAAACACCGTCATAACCATAATCCACAAAAGCTTGATTATCTGCACCAGGATAATTAGGAATATTTTCTACAGTCATATCAATAATATCCAGATATTTTGTACTGATTTCTTGAGCAAATTCTCCAATCCATGTCGATGGTTCTTCATGGAAATAACGTATAATTCTTCCTCCTTGTGTAGTTTCAGCATATCCAATAATATCAAGATTTAGTATAGCGACGATATTGTCACCTCTGTTGTAAGCATCACGAGCATAATTAAAACTACCATATGTTCCAACTTCTTCACCAGAAAAAGCAATAAATTGAATGGTATGATTAAATGAATATTTGCTCAGTATTTCTGCTATAACAAGTGTTGCAACAACACCAGAACCATCATCATTTGCACCAGGAGAATTTTTAAATGTATCATAATGTGCACAGATAATAAATATTGCATTACTAGAAGAATCGTTTCCAGGATGAGTTGCAATTACATTACGATCTTCAAATTTTCGTTGTTCCCAAGGATGAAATTCAACATCTAAATCCATTTTATCAAATTCTTCATAAATCCAATCCCCTGCCCTACTACAATTTTCAGTTCCCGTGTACCTGACTCCAAATGACAAAAGATTTTCATAGAAATAGAGAACTCGAGTTTCATTAATCTGTTCAATCAATTCGATAATAAAATTATTATCAAAAGAATCTCCTTTTGTTGATGTATATGGAATTCCTATAGAATTTGGTGAAAGTAAAAGAAGTAAAACGGAAATACAGATCCAAAATGAGACATATTTTGATATTTTTTTCATTTTCATCAATTTATAATTTGTGCCTGAATATATAAATATTTTGAACCTTTTATTAAAATTATATAAAATGAAACCACCATTGATTTTTTAAAAATTAAAGATCTAATTTTCCTCAAAAGTAATGATATACTTTAGATATTCTTGAGAAATAAAATCAAGTGGCTCTCCATCTACTTCTGCATACGGATACATAAAATAATTCAAAGGATCTGCATCCTGCTCTGGATTTAAAACAACGTCCCTTCCAGTTGAAAGATCGATATACGTTTCAGTTTGAGCACCAAAATAATATTCTCGAGCTTCGATCACTTTTGTATCGTTTAATTCTAAATCTTCATTGAGCATTAATTTTGCAACATCAGATGGATCAACGGGTACCCATCCATAGTTTGGAAGGTAGAATTCAGCACGACAGTGATACGCTCCAGTGATATCTCCATCTTTATAGATTCTCGTACCTAAAATTTCTCTCGCAGGAATACCTGCACTTCTTGCCAACGCTACAAAAACAGATGAAAAATCGACACACTTCCCCCGAAGATTCTTTAAAAGTTCGCAAACATCACCATTTCCACAAAAACTGAGATTTGCATCACGTTCTCCATGTTCAACAAGATAATCATAAATTGCTGTAGCTTTAGTTAGAATTGTCGTTTTTCCTTCAGTAACTTCATCAGAAATTTCCTTAACTAGTCCTGTGGTCGGACCTAAACTTGTAGCGGTTAAAAATTGTTCGACATCAATGGGAATCAATCCCTCTTCATCTGGAAAATTTTTCATTATTATCTCACTTCTTGAGACATTAAAAGAGAACGTTAATAGGGGATCATCTATGGGGTCATTCCATTCAGCATACAAGATTGGTATGCCATATTCTCCATCTTGATGAATACCGCTATAATTATAATTTCCATCGATTATTACATTTTCAATTTGTTGATTAGCATTTGATACTGGATAGGGAAGCCATAGACGAGTAGTTTTTGATTCATTTGTCCTGATTGTTACATTAAAAGACATTTCTCCCTGTTTTACTTTGGGTATAAGATTCTCGGTTGAACGATATTTTATCTCTGATTGGGAAGTATCAATACATCCAGAAAAAAGTGTTATTCCAACTATTACTATCACTATAAGACTATACAGTTTAGTCGTCATCATGTAAGCGCCATTAATATTTTATTAATAAATTTTTTTGCATTATTTTATATAAGTAAAAATTCTTATAAGGTAGACTTCTATGATTTAGTAATTGGTAATATGTTTAGTATAAGGAAAAACAGATATGACATTTTTCAAAAATCTGTTATCATAATTGCTATGATCCTTTTGTGTTTTTCCAGTTTATTCAGTCAACTTGGATCATGTGAACGATATGAGGAATCACAAATTTATGTGAATAGTTTAGGAAACGGTAACTTTTCAACAATTCAAGAGGGAATTGATGCAGCAATCAAGGGAGATATAATAATTGTCAATAATGGCACGTATTATGAAAATATTGTTATCGATAAATCTATCGCACTCATTGGTGTAAATAAACATACCACTATTATAGATGGGCGGGGTGCAGGTAATGTACTTAAAATAAATGCAGAAAATGTGACCATTAAAAATTTTACAATACAAAATAGTGGTACCATTTTTCCAAATGCTGGCATAAACTTAAGTTCAAATTATAATACTATTGAAGATAATATTATTATTGATAATCTATATGGAATGACTCTTTATAAGTCATCATATAACAAAATTAAAGAAAATCTTATTCAGAAAAATGAAAATTGCGGCATCTATCTTAGTAATTCATCACATAATTTAATTTTATATAATATTATTCACAACCAATTCTATAATGGTATTGGAGTCTATGAGTCTTCGAATAATAACACAATTAAAAATAATACATTATCCAACAACGGGTACTGCGGTGTTAACATTCGAATATCCTCTCAAAATATAATAATTGGGAACAATATATCAGATAATAATATTGGAATTCATGTTCCTCCATCAAAAAATACTATTGGTAATAATAATTTTTCCAACAACAATGTTAATATCGATAAGGAACTTATAACACCAGGGTTTGAGCTAATTATATTTTTGGTATCATTACTTATAATAATTAAATACTATACAAAAAGAAAAGAAATATGATATAATCTACAAAATTCACTATTCTCCTAATACATTTATTACAATCAATGGCAGTATTATCATTAGAATTGACCAACTAAATCCCATTTTTTCAATGCTAAACTTACCAATCTTTTTTACATTTCGTTCCATTATTGCAAAAATTATCAAAATGAAAAGCATCGCATTGAACAAACTCGTTGAAGCATGGTGTTCTATAGGTAAATAGGTAAGAAATGGATCAGGATTGTACCATCTAACAAAAAAGAAAATGAACGACATATGAATCAAACCGATATATGCAAAAGTCATTGAATGTGATTTAAGCCAAAAATTTAACCTTTTATTTGGATTTATTAATTCAGTTTTTCTAATTTTTTCAATCAAGAATAATAGTATGATTATAATGAAAAATCCAATTGCAACGTATGTAGCTATATCCCATGACCAAAATGCAAGAAGAGTTGGTATAGTCACATAAGATGCTATCAAGGCAATAATTTGACATGAATTTTTATTAATATTATAGGCCAATCCCACTATTATAAAAAGGATAGGAAGTGCAAAATTGTGCCCCCATCTTGGATCTTTATCAAATAGAAAAAAAGCTGGGCCAATCCAGAATAAAAGCCATAATATACCTAAAAGTAAAATTCCATTTCCAGATGTTAAGAATTTTTCAACATTTAGTTTTTTCATTTTTAGCCATGTGAGTTATAAAATTTAAATATATGATATTTTCTAATCTTTACAAATTTTGATTATTATGATTTCTATTATAACTCCAGTTCTCAATGAAAGTCCACTCATAAAACCATTTATTGATCATCTTAACACATTATCTGGTGAGTTCGAACTCATTTTAGTTGATGGAGGAAGCACGGATAACACTGTAAATGAGATTAAAAAAAATAAACGTCTTTTCAAAAATAAGTTGAAATTTGTAACAACATCTCAAGGTCGCGGGAATCAAATGAATAAAGGTGCTACTATAGCGACAGGTGAAATATATTTATTTCTTCACATAGACTGTAAAATTGAAAAAGATGTGCTATCTGCAATTGAAAGGGAGATCAAAGAAAATAGAATCATTGGTGGAGGGATGATTCAGATGTTTACAGATTCTGATCGATTTTTAACAATCGCTAGTAATTTTGGAAATTTACGGAGTAAAATTACGCAAATTTTTTTTGGGGATTGTGGAATATTTATTAAAAAAGATGTCTTTGAAAAGATAGGCGGTTATGATGATATTGTTTTTTTGGAGGATGTAGAATTTTGTAGAAAAGCAAAAAAATATGGTAAATTAAAACAAATAGACTTTCAAATATATACATCTTCAAGACGTTATATTAGTATTGGTAAGTTAAAAATCACGATTATATTTACACTTGCATATTTCCTTAATTTGTTAAATTTTCGACCAGAATATTTAAAAAAATTTATCGTTAAAAAATAAGATATCAAATGTTAAAATAATGTATTTTAATAGAAAGATAATATTAAAATATAACATCACTATTGATACTATATTCATTATCTTTAAATCATAAAAAAGGTATTAGATTGAAACTCGATGATGTTATAAAATATGGAGGTTTTCATCCCGAATATTCTGAAGAAAGAAAGTATTTTGAGGAAGGGAAGCTCTATTCGATACAAATCGAATCAAATTTAGCTTGCCCTCAGGGATGTTTATATTGTTATGCATCATCTGAAAATATCCCTATGAAAGAGCTTCCAAAACAAGATATTATCTCAATAATTAATTCTGCAGCCAATATGAAGGTAAAAGCAATAGATTGGTTGGGAGGAGATCCACTTCTAAGAAAAGATTGGTATACTTTAATGAAATTTGTCATAAAAAAAGGTATGAGGAATAATATTTGGACGAGCGGAATACCATTAAAAAATAAGGCGGTGGCTCAAAAAGCCGTAGAAGTATCAGAAGGTGGATTCATATCTGTTCATCTTGATACATTGGATGAAAAGCTATATCATAAATTACACACAGGAAATTCAAAAACAAAAATTGCGGCGATTCTCAAAGGTATTGACAATGTCCAAGAACTCGGTAAAAAACCGGAACATATGATTAATTGTATTACATTTTCAAAAATACTTGCCAAGGATGTTGAAAATACTATTAAGTATTTTTTTGTAAAAAAAGGAATGAGAACCTGTCTAACTCAAATGTGTATGAGTGGTCTTGCTGAAAATCATCCCGAATGGATTCCAACTATTGATGAGATTCAATATGCATGTAATATTCGCGATAAATTAAACTATCCAAATTCAACAGTTTCGATGTCATCTATGGATGTGAACAAATTCTATTGTGGAGCAATGATATGTGTAACAATAGGTGGTGATGTTACTCCCTGTTCTGTAATTAGAAAAGGAGTTGGTAATATCCATAATGCATCACTTGAACAAATTATTGAGGATCACCGGAATGAATTGCTTCACCTTCGACTAAGAGATCAAAAAAATATGCCAGGACAATGTAGTACATGTGAAAATAATACAATTTGTTGGGGATGCAGGGCAACTGCATTTTATAGTTGTGGGGATGCTTGTGGTGTTGATCCAAATTGCTATAAAAATTTATAATGGGATTTAATATAAAAAAACTGGGGGTATTAAAGGTTGAATGAAATTCAGAAAATGAAAAAGTTAGATTTTACCATTGCAGATGTAAACGAAATCTACTCCGGTCCTGTTGGAATTCTATGGGAGATGCTAATGGGTGAACAAATTCATGTAGGGGGAGAAAATGAAACTAAAATTCTTGCTGAAAAGGCAGGGATAGACAAAGAGACCATATTGTTAGACGTTTGTAGTGCTCTAGGTGGAGCCGCCCGATACCTTGCAAGAACGATTGGATGTAAAGTGACTGGTTTAGATGCAACCCAAAAAATGATTGATGAAGCTATTAAGCGAACCCAAAAAGAGCCATTTTCCGATTTTATTGATTATAAATTAGGAAATGCACTTGATATGCCATTTAAATCAGAAACCTTTGATGTTGTATGGGGGCAAGATGCTTGGTGCTATGTGACAGATAAAGTAAGACTTATTAATGAAGCGTATAGAGTATTAAAACCAGAAGGACTTATCGCATTCACTGATTGGTTACAAACAAGTAATATGACAGAGAAAGATTGGATTGATTTAAACAGTTTTATGGCTTTTCCCTATATGGAAACTTTAAATGGCTATGAAGAAATTTTAACAAAGTCTGGTTTTAAGATTCTTGAAAAAGAGGATTTAAGTCCAGATTTTGCAAAGAATTGTCATCTGTATCAAACTATGCTCAGAGAAGAATTAAAAGGTAGCATCTTAAGCAATTACGGTCTTGAAATGTTTAATGCTGCAGATCAAGGCTTGGGCTTATGGGTTAATGCTGCAGATAAAGGAGAGGTAGGTCGAGGAAGAATAATTGCACGTAAATACAAATGAAATTAATAATTAGAAAAAAGGTTGAATTATTGTTATGATAGAGCAATTAAAAAATGATAAGATGCTGATTAGTTATTGTGGTATTTGTTGTTCGTTATGCCCAGGATTTCGAAGCGAAGAATGTCCAGGGTGTGAAGAATTATCTGATTGTAAGATTCATATATGCGCGGAAGAAAAAAATAACCGGTATTGTTTTTTGTGCGAAGAATTTCCATGTGATTTATTTGAGAAAGGTTTTGATTGGGACCTTAATGAATATTCAAACCTAAAAGAATTTAATCCAGGAATTGTACGTTGGAAACCGTTCAGTAACACTTATATCAAACTATTTAAGATGATGAAAAAAAGCAAAAATAAATGACATATATCTGATAATTTTCATATGGTTGATTTAAGATGGACTATAAAAAAGATTCAGAGAAAGGAATCTTGTTTTTTGTAAAATTACCACTTCCCGGAAAGGTAAAACGTCGTTTGTCTTCGAAAACCAATGATAAATTTATTGTTGCTCTATATCAAAAATTTGTTGAAGATTTACTAAGGATGCTTGATGAGACGGATTATCCGGTTTTAATCTGTTATGAGCCTCCATCAGCTATAAAAAATTTTCAAGAGTGGTTGGGTAGTAAATATCAATATATTCCTCAGATTGGAAATGATCTAGGTGAACGTATTAAAAATGGTTTTATTAAAGGATTTAATTTAGGCTTTAATCACCTTATTGTAATTGGGAGTGATAGTCCAGATTTATCAAAGAATATTATCGAGGAAGCATTTCAAAATTTAAATGAATATGATGCGGTAATTGGTCCCTGTTTGGATGGAGGTTACTATTTAATTGGTTTTACAAATAATACTTTTTCACCTAAATTCTTTTCCGGGATTCATTGGAGTACATATACAGTTCTAAAAATGACATTAAAGTTGTTGGAGCAAGAAAATTTAGGTACCCATATTCTACCGATTTGGCGAGATGTAGATACGTGGGATGATTTAGAAGATCTCTACCAGAGAAATAAATGTACAGAATTCAATAAATCAGTAACTATGAAGATTTTAAGAAAATATTTTCAAAAAACTGAGAGGAAGTAATAAATGACAGGCCTTATCTCAGTAATTGTTCCAATTCATAAAATGGATAGCAAATTTTTAAACGTTCGTAAACAACTCCATGCAACGACCCCACCTATCGAGATTATTTATGTAGTTGATAAAGAGTTGAGTTTTGAGATTAATAACATTAAATCTAATGAACAAATTATTAAAACACAAAATCGAGGTCGGGGATTTATGCTCCAGGAGGGGATACATCATGCAAAAGGGGAAATTATCATGTTTCTACATGCTGATACCCTTTTACCACCTGGATGGGATAAGATAATTCGTCGTGAAATGCAAAATAAAAATATAATTGGAGGAGGATTTTCACTTACATTTGATGTAAATAACCTTTATCTTAAAATATTGGTCAAAATTGTTACTGTGATGTATCGAAAGACAAAGATACTATCTGGAGATCGTGCAATTTTTATTCGATTAAAACCACTGAAAAATAATCTCTCGATTCTCGAATTACCTATTATGGAAGATATTGAATTATCACGGTGGATGAAAAAACAGGGTGATGTAATCCTACTAAAAGAAACTGTTATTACAAGTGCTGATGCATTTATTCATCATGGATATCTTCGTCAAACCTGGCGTATTATCAAAAGCTCACTTTGGTATAAGTTAGGAGGTAAACCTCAAAAAATTTACAATTATTATTATCAAAAATGAGATTCAAAACTCAGTTTTATATCCATAATTGTTATCAACAGTATTAATTATATCAAATAATCAAACGGGAGGCCATAGCAAATGGTAAAAAAATTATCAAATTTTCATAACTCAGTTTCAATTGTTTTATGCGGCGAAGCAGGTCAAGGCATCCAAACAGTTGAGCGACTTTTTTCAAAAATCGTTGTAAAAGCTGGATTTCATATCTTCTCAACAAAGGAATATATGTCACGAGTTAGAGGAGGTAGCAATTCTACAGAAATCCGGATTTCTTCAGAACCAGTTATGGCTTATGTAGATAATATTGATATTTTAATTCCACTAAGTAAAGATGCAATATCCCATGTAAAAAAAAGAATTACCAGAAAAACTATCATAATTGGGAAGAAAAAGCATATACAAAATACACAATTTCCCAATACAATAGAAATATCATTTGAACAACTAGCTCAAAAAATCGGTAATATCGTCTATCAAAATACAATAGCAGTTAGTTTACTTGCAGCACTATGTAAGATTGAAAAACAACTTCTTTTTGAGTACATTAAAAACTATTTTTCTCAGAAAAAAAAAGAGATAATTAATAAGAATATCCAGGCTGCAGAAAAAGGCTATGAACTTGGAAATAATCTTGTAAAATCAAATCATATAGACCTTCAAATTAATCCTCGCAAAAATGTAAAAGATGAAATACTCATAAATGGAACAATAGCAATTGGACTTGGAGCAATCGCTGCGGGGTGTAATTTTATTGCTTCATATCCAATGTCTCCTTCTACAGGTGTGCTAACCTTTCTTTCTCAACATTCCAATGATTTTAACATAATTGCAGAACAAGCAGAGGATGAAATCGCAGCAATAAACATGACACTTGGTGCATGGTATGCTGGTGCTCGAGGAATGGTCACAACATCGGGAGGTGGTTATGCTTTGATGACTGAAGGTGTTAGTCTCTCTGGTATGCTGGAAAACCCTGTTGTAATCCATCTCGCTCAAAGACCAGCCCCTGCGACAGGCCTCCCAACCAGAACCGAACAGGCTGATTTAGAGCATGCTTTGTACTCAAGCCATGGCGAATTTCCAAAGATACTTTTTGCACCAGGAACAGTACAAGATGGTTTTTTTCTAACTCAAAAAGCATTCAACTTAGCTGATAAATATCAAGTTCCGGTATACATTCTCAGTGATCAATACTTTATTGATTCAAATTACAATATTAATCCAATTGAATTAAAATTTATTAAAAATCAGAATTATTTTGTTAAAACAAAGAAGAATTATAAAAGATATAAATTTATGAAGAATGGTATATCACCTAGAGGAATCCCAAGCTATGGTGATGGTTTTGTATGTGTTGATAGTGATGAACATGATGAGGAAGGTCGTATCACAGAAGACATGGATGTTCGAACGAAAATGGTTAATAAACGGCTTAGAAAATTAGAAGAAATAAAAAAAGAGATAGTACCACCTGAGTTAGCTGGAAATAATGACTACAAAACAATACTTATTGGATGGGGATCAACCTATCATATTATAAAAGAAGCACTATCAAGAATTTCAAGAAGAGATATTTCATTTCTTCATTTTAAACAGGTATATCCCCTTCATAAGGATACTTTTAACTATCTTAAAAGAGCTGAAAAAGCAATAATAATAGAAAATAATGCAACATCTCAATTTGGAAATTTAATCAAACTCCATACTGGTTATGAAATTAAAGATAAAATCCTGCAATACACTGGTCTTCCTTTTTCAGTTGAATCGATTGTAAAACAAGTTACAAAATTATTGGAGGTGAACTAGTAATGGATAAAAATCAGTATGACCTTGATCTAAAAGATATTGCATGGTGTCCTGGTTGTGGTAATTATGCAATTTTAGATGCTTTAAAACAAGCATTAGCTGAGCTTAATATCATACCAAAAGATTTAGTTGTTGTATCTGGAATTGGGCAGGCAGCAAAAATACCCCAATATTTTAAAACCAACTATTTTAACGGCCTTCATGGAAGATCACTCCCACCAGCAACTGCAATAAAAGCAGCAAATCCAGATCTAACTGTTATTGCTGAAAGCGGAGATGGTGATATGTATGGCGAAGGTGGGAATCATTTTATCCATGCGATAAGAAGAAATCCTGATATTACAACTATCATACATAATAATATGATCTATGGTCTTACAAAAGGTCAAGCTTCACCAACAAGCGAATTAGGTCTCAGAACTCCAGTTCAAATTAATGGAGTTAGTATGGAACCGTTCAATCCATTATCTATGGCGATTGCATTTGATACATCATTTGTAGCCCGAGCATTTGCTGGGGATATTAAAAAGACAAAAGAGATATTGAAAAAAGCAATTTCATACAAAGGTTATGCAATTGTAGATATTTTTCAACCATGTGTGTCCTTTAATAAAATTAATACCTATGATTGGTTTACAAACCATACCTATTATCTCGATAATTCTTATAGCCCGAGCAATCGAATAGAAGCTTTTAAAAAATCCATTGAAAAGGAGAAATTTCCGTTAGGCATTTTATATATTAATAAAAACAAATCAACCTTTGAACAAAATTTAACTGCTTATAAAGAAAATAAAAGCCCTCTATTTCGAAGAAAAGTATACATTGAAAAACTAAACCACCTTATTGAGTCATTGTAAAATCTATAATATTGAATAAAAATAAAAATAGAAGTTTACAAAGATGAATTTAATTAATCCATAGCAACAGAAGATAATTTTTTGATACGCTTTTCAGCACCTTTTATTTGTAATTTTTTAAGTGCATTAATTAGATTATTA
>JABAOC010012575.1_pt4 | contig 15981 bp, 10 predicted proteins | sample 7062161 | NCBI WGS metagenome assembly JABAOC01 (sample SAMN14538625, study PRJNA623070) | marine sediment metagenome | biome: marine biome [ENVO:00000428]; feature: marine pelagic biome [ENVO:01000023]; material: deep marine sediment [ENVO:00002113] | place: India: Gulf of Khambhat ... | reverse complement strand
CGACCAAAAAGAAAAACTACAGACTGATATTGCCGAAAAAGCCGGGATGTTAAAGAAGATAATCGATAACATAGTGAGTTTGGAAGCCCTTGCGGGGAATATACAAGAGAAAGAAACTCAACTTAGAGAATTGCAATCTACGTCAGAAATTTTTTCAATTCTAAAAGAGAACGTTTTTCACAAGACAGGCGTTCCGATGTATGCTATCCAACAACTCCTTCCTCAATTAAGTCGCGAAGCCTCCATGAATCTCAGCGACATAACCGATAAGCGTTTTACCCAATTAAAACTCACAACTTATGATGAGGGAGGCTCCTACGGAATTAAAATTGAGGTCGCAGGTGCAGCGAATCGATGGATGGATGTTCAAGAATTTAGTGGCGGGGAGAAGACTCAGATCAATGGCGCACTCCGCTTGGCCATTGCAAAAGAGCTCGCAAGAATGCCCCAAATTGGTAAGACCTATGGACAAATGCGCACCCTGTTTATTGACGAAGGAGATCTCGGATCATTAGACACAGAAATCAGTCGAACATTATTTATCAAAAAACTCTTTGAACAGGGGAAGTTTTTCAAGAAGATTACCCTGATTACACATTTAACAGACCTTATTGAGATGTTTCCGGGAAAAATAAGAATCTATATGACCTCCATAGGAGAATCGCGCGTTGACATCGGGGAGGTGCCAGAGTAATGAGTAGACGTACTTATACTAATTCATCTGACCTGAAGGAGAAGGTTGAACACGCCCTAAAGTTAGTAAGGGAATATTCGGGGCTAGTGAAGAAGGTAACTCCCGATGTAGTGGAAAAGCTCCAGATCCATGAGTTCAAATTGAATGATCAACCCCCTCCAGATTTAGTGGCTGTAGACGGCTCTTACTCCTTCATTCTAAATATATCAAGTGTATGGATAGTTATCCTGCGAATTGGGGCCCTACACTACGAATTCAAAGAAAATTCGAGCCAGATTGGATACGTGCTTAAGAAAAGTTACCTCGAGGAAAAACCGGAGGTTGTTGCTTCTTACAGGGAAATTGTTAAAAAGCAGTCAGAGTTGCACCAAGAACTCTTTAAAATTTCATTAGCAACGGGTAGAAAAGCGCATCAAACCATCGCAGATGGTTTAAGACGGTTGGCTGAGCATAAACTTGCAAATAAACTAGCGGAACAGATGCAGGACACAATCATTGCACTAGATGGTTCCCTAACTACCCAACCTTTACAACCATATCAGGATGCCATTCAAGAAGTAATAACAAATTGTAAACAAAATAATAACCTTCTCATTGGAGTTTCTAAGGATTCCAAGACGCATGCCTTCAGATCGTTCATGACAGATGAAGAATTGCTGCGAAAGGCAGCACCTGATCAAGGATTAGCATTTGTCCGAGCACCTCGGTCTTTTGAGCAGAACTACATCCCTCCTCTTTATGGAGATGTCTATTTCGCTCATTTATCGCCCAATGCCTCAAAATGGTTCCGAATCGATCTTGGAACTAGAAAAGACACCCCTACAGAGGTTTTTTCGAACTTAGCACACTACGCACGATCTGAAATCTGTCCCGGATATATTTTCCCGTTAATAGAAGCACATCGCTATGTTGTAACCGTTCGGCACTTCCGTCAAGTCTATGAGGAGCTTGTCTTTGAGCTTGGACCCCATTATGGGTTGAAACCAGACGATATTGTTCTAGCGCGAACAAATATCGAAGGGCGGCGATTTGGCGCGTTTCATGAATTCTTAGACAGGATCAGCCGTAGATAAGAAAATGGAGGAGTAATTCCATGAAAATTGGTGAAGTTGTTTCAGCTTCAGTTCTTAAAGGAATAGATGTTAAACTAAGTCTTGAAAATCCTGAAGAAACAAATGTCGGCTTTCCTGTAATTATAGAAGGAGAATACTACGATTTTTACTGTGTTATCGAAGATTTATATCTCCCAGAAAATAATATGATCGAACGGCTGGCAGATTCCAAAATCGGCAAGTCGATTATTCCTATGACTTCGCCAGGGATTCATGAAGGGTATAGTGGGCGAATATTTTATGCCAAAGCTACTTTACAAAGTATTCAGCTCATTGATAAAAAAACCGAGCGCTTAATCGATCCTGAAACGATCCCCTCATATTTTTCCAAGGTTCGGAGGGCAACTCAGGAAGATGTGGAGAAGATTTATACAGTTACGCCTACTAGCATGCACTTCGGAACACTCCGGGGAGTCCCCGACTTTACGATCCCCATTGATCTTGAAAAACTCACAGAAATGCCCTTTGGGCTGTTTGGTCGAACCGGGGTAGGGAAAAGCATTCTGAACAAAATTCTTTGTAATTGTATTCTTGCAAAAAATATCGCAAGTCTGTTTGTTTTTGATATGCACACCGAATATGGTCTCTACTCTCGAACCGATAATACACCCGGGCTTAAATTCTTTTATCCGGCCAAGGTCGAACTCTTTACCTTAGATCTTACAAGGAAGCAAAGCCGTTCATTATTGATCCCATGGCGATCCAACCAGGCGATTTGATCGTTGCCTTCCAAGACCTGACAGACCGAATGATTGATGCGATCTACGAAATCGACCAAAGAAAGCACGGGATGGATTTAATCGCCGCAATCGAGAATGCAACCACGGATGTTTTCTCAAGGATTGCGCCAAGTACTCTTCGAGGTCTTCAAGGGCGAACACAGAGACTCCACCGCTTTGCATTCGTAAGACCACTCCCAACCGGGATTAAAGACACATTTGATCAATTGGTGGAACATATCCGGCATGGAAAATCAATTGTTCTGGACTATGGAACCTATGGTACCGATTCTATGGCATATCTGTTTGTAGGAAACCTCATTTCGAGGCGGCTCTACAATCTCTATACAGAGGACCAAAAACTCCCCAGATTAGTTCTGCAAGTAGAAGAAGCTCATAAATTCTTAGATCCCCGAGTTGCATCACATACTATAATGGATCGCTTAGCCAGAGAAATGCGAAAATTCAATCTTGTTTTGATGTTAATTGATCAAAGACCGAGTCGTATTGACGAAGAAGTCCGTTCCCAACTTGCAAACCGACTTATTCTGTCCCTCAAAGAACCCCGAGACATCAGTGACGCCCTCGCAGGAGTCCCAAACGCCACCCTTTGGGCAAATATCATCGGAACAATCCCTCCACGAACTGTGTTAGTACAAGGGGACGCCATCCGTGTTCCTACACTGATTGAAATAATGGAATACTCACCAACCTCGATGAAAGAGTTGATCGAACTTTATGTGACAGAGGAAGAGTCCGAACAACTGACAGAGCAAGATATTGAAAAGATGGTAGGGGAGGCTAAAGATCTTTTTGGGTCACCCAAATAAGTTACTTTGTTGATTTGTGCGTCTTAAGGTCATAACTTGGCTCTTGGATCAGTATTTACCCCTTTAAAACAGCTAACGTCCATGATACAGTAGTAGCTTATATTTTCACTTAATTTCTATTGGGGTTTATAAATTCCTTGATCAACTAAGGTCTGACAGAAAGAGGAGACTGAAAGTAAAGGTGACAATCTATGGATCATCATATAGATCATAAGTTATTTTCAGGCGTAATCTGCCGTTCAGCAATAGCTTCACAACAAATATTCCCTAAATCCGCGTTTCATTTTGGGTGTGCCCCGAAGACCCTTGTTGCAGGAGATGAACGCCTTATCGCAATGGACATGGGTTATCAGATTGTATCGGATTATTTTGAAGCCGACAAGCCACTTCGTTTTCTAATATCAGGGGCACCTTATTGTGGGAAAACTTCTCTCGGTCATGATTTCGCTTGGTATGCCTTGGCAAAAGCCGTAAATAATATGAACGATCCCCCCATAGTCCTCTATGAAAGCGCTTTTGAACGCTCTCCCATCTCCTTGGCCCGTTCACTTGTCCGTAAAACAATAAAGGGAGTTGAAATTCCATTCAAGATCTCCTTGGATGTTTTGATCTCAAAGCTTATGGAAGCAACAGAAAAAAAGAGACATCTCATTTTTCTGGATGATCTTTATAGCAGACATGTAAAGTTCGTTAATGAGCTTTTACTGAATGCGGAAGATTCAGATCTTCATATTTTCCTCTCTGCGATGCCAGATTTGGAACGAACACTGAAAAGAAAGTATAATCATACATTCAAACGCCAGATCAGCAAATGCAGAGTGATTCTTCCTGATTTTGATATAATCCATCTTGCAGCAATCATTAAACAAGAAGCCGCAGATTTATTTGATGTACCACTCACAACTGAGCAAGCGTTATTTTTCGCCGAAGTTGATCAAGTCCTAACAGCAAAGTTACCGGTAAGTTACGGTACGGATCGCCCATTTATTACAATTCTTGGACAATTTGCAAATTACAAGGGACGCGTTCTTTGTGGAAATGCATGTAGAGAGATTACACAAAGTGCAGCGATTTATGATGATTTTTTTACTGTATTCGACTTATCTAAAGATGCAGCTCTACTTCTAGAAAAGGTTCTTGCATATTTTAAACTCAGTAATGAAGCAAGCAAATGTTTTGTTGACAAAGCAGACATTTTCTGGTACTTCGAAGAACTTTTAGAAGGTATCCAGATTCATGGCTTAGATACACAGCAACGATTCAACGAATTGATGGGTGAATTAGAAGAAGTGGGATCCCTCCTTCCAGCCGAACATTTAAACTGGAAATACTTTTGTTTTTACGATGTCGAGGATGCCTTAATGATTCTAAAGTNNATTCAACTCATTTAAAGTGTCACTAAGGATCTTCAGAAATTAAATTGTAGAAAATTAAGATAAAATGATGTACTTTTTTGAGTCTAGGGATCTTCTATTCCGGTCTGTCGAATTGCAAATACTGCTTCCCCTTCGGCCAAGAGCGGGCTGTCAACAATCCTCGCGATTCTTCGGTCTCCTTTCGATTTGCGCAAGTAGATCCTAGTTGTGGCGGCATGACCTACAATATGGCCACCAATCGGAGCGAGGGGATCCCCAAACAAAATATCAGGGCGACTCATGACCTGATTCGTAACAACAAGGGCGACATTGTGGATCTCAGCCAGAGCTAAAAGTTGGTGGATGTGTTTATTCAGCTTCTGTTGCCTTTCACTTAATGTCCCCCTCCCAACGTATTCCGCTCGGAAGTGACTTGTAAGGGAATCAACGATAACTAGTTTCATATTATTGTCTTTCACGAGTTTTTCAGCCTGTTCAGCCAATAACATCTGATGATCACTGTTGTACGCCCTGGCTACGCTCATATTATCAAGAACAACTTTAGCATCTACCCCAAATCGCTCACTTATATGAATGATCCGTTCAGGACGAAATGTCCCCTCTGTGTCGATATAACAAGCAGTCCCTCCAAGTCCGCCCTCTTCTGGAGGTGAACTCACCGTCACGCAGAGTTGGTGAGCAAGTTGAGTCTTTCCTGTACGATACTCTCCAAAAAACTCACAGATAGATTTTGTTTCAATACCTCCTTCCAAGAGGTTATCCAGATTTATACAACCGGTGGTAATCCGCCCTATGTTCCTTCGTTCTTCCAGCATCTGAGTCCCAGATTTGAACCCAACTTGAAGTTTTCCTCTTGCTGCTTCAATGATCTTTTCGGCAGTTGTTTCCCCAATGCTGGCGGCAGCGGCTAGTTCTTTCACTGTGGCTACGGCAATTGACTCAATAGTTTCATGCCCCGCTTCCCGGAGTCGATTGACAGTTGCTGGACCCACACCGGGCAGGTCTTCTATTTCAATAGTCAAGAATTCCACTCACCCTGAGAAGAAGGAAGAGTCCTATTTTAAATATCTACAGAGAGAGAGTTTTAACTAAAAAAATCATATAATCTCTTATTTTGACCTAAAAAAAACAAAAAAAGACGCTGGTTTGGTTTCACCGAATGAGTTGCGTTTTATTTAGTTCAAATTGAACGAGGAGGTCAAAATGGTGTTTAGTTCACTAGTTGTCTGGCTTAAATAGAACCCTCGATGATTTCGGGTCAGCTTAAATTACAAGTCAATATTTGGTTTTGCGTTTTTCACGGCCTTCATAAGGAGTTCTTTAGCTTTAACAAGCATTTCATCAAACCGGTTAACATCTGGTCCCCCTCCTTGCGCAATCTGACCTCGGCCCCCGGCCCTACCTCCAACGATTTGAGCCAGTTCATTCAATATTTCACAAATTTGTATATTGATTTTTCCAACAGCACCAACTAAAGTCACGTGGTCTCGTTTCGCTGCTAAGATAACGACCACGCGGTCTTGTTTCTCTAGAACTTTTTTAGCGACTTCTATCATTTCCTCGGGGAGAAGATCTCTTTCATTTACTACGACAGCAACATCATTGACCATTGTTGCCGAAGCTAAAAGCCTTGGCGCTACTTGTTCGGCCATTTGTTGTCTTAATGCTTCTATCTGTTTTTTCAGCTCTTTCCATTCGTCAAAAAATCGTTTTACTGTACGTGGTAATGCCATCTTCGGGACACTTACATACCCCGCTGCTTCTTCTAGGACCTTTTCGAGCTGCTGGATCTTTTCAACGGCTTTGATACCCGCGGAAAAGGTCAAGCGGGCCACCCCATCTTGGATACGTTCGGTATTTTCTATTTTTATATACCCAAGCTCCCCTGTGGATACAGGATAAAGGCCTCCACAAGCCTCAACATCCCACCCTTCTATCGTACTAATACGAAGCTCTTTTCCGGGAACTGCACCCCCCTGATAGATAGTAAACCCATAACGCCGCTCCGCCTCATTGCGATCCAACCATTCTACGGAGATGGGTCGATTTTCCATTACAATTCGGTTTGCGTCAAGTTCGATTTGGCGCATTTGTTCAGGAGTAATACGTTCATAGTGTGAGATATCCAATCTGGCTCGTTCAGTAGTTTTGTCGGCACCTACTTGCCAAACATGGTTCCCAAGAATCTTTCTAGCCGCAGAATTTACAATGTGAGTCGCAGCATGGTGACGCATCAATGTAATTCGCCGGTTCCAATCTATGATTCCGTGAACAGTCTCGCCTTCCTTGAAGAGAGGACTCTGCTCTAGCTCATGAACTATCGTACCAGCTACTGTGAAGACCGCTGTCACTGGGATTTCATTCAGAGATCCGTTATCATAGGCTTGTCCCCCTCCCTCAGGGTAGAAGGCTGTTTGATCGAGTGCCACATAATTATCGACGATTTTAACAACTTGAGCATCGAATTCTTGCTGATATTGGCCTAGTGGAGCTGCATAATACAGCTTTTGTGGTGGGGGACATCCCTCAAAAGCGAGTTTCAACTTTTGGTCGATAGGTTGCTCCATGATTTCAGGTATGTGCTGCTTCTGTTCTACCGTCTGGGCCACTCTTGCCCAGAAATCTCCACAGATTTCAATTGATTTTCCCTTTTTCGATCCAATTTCTTGGACCATTTCTGGAGGGATACCTTGTGAGATATAGAGGGTCACTAATTCATCACACGTTAGGGAGGGTTGCAGTTCTAATTTCCTATTGACATACTGCGCCCCTTTCTTCATGGTCACTTTGTACCGGTTTTCTTCTACTTGAAAAATCTCTTTTATGATCGATCGTCCATTCTCGACTCCCGGATAGCTTTTTTTTAGATACTCTAAATGCTTAAACAACAGTTCTATAAGATCGATCTCAAAGTTGTAAATCTCAGTTAGGGTGATTGCTCGTCGTAAAATATTACGCAAATTATAACCGCCGCCCACATTGGAAGGAATTGCTCCGTCTGCTAAGGTAAAGACAAGGGTTCTAGTATGATCGGTAATTGCGTATAGGGCTTCAATAGGCCCAAGTCGTCTACTGAACTCCTCAAAGTCTATATTCAGCAGCTTCACAATCTTACGTCGCTCAGTATCAATATTTACAACCTCATCAACATTTAATAGGCCAGATAATGGGCTGTAGCGATTTAAAAAGTCCCAATCAACTTCCACCCCACATTCTGCGATTAACCAGTCAAGAACAGGCCCAAAGGTCGCTTCATAGATAGTTGGGGTTCCTTGAGTAATCCAAGCGGTTCGTTCAATCCCCCACCCGACATCGATAACTTGCATATCCATCTGTCTAAATTGTGAGCCATTTAAAAGCTCATACTGCATAAACACATTATTCACAATCTCTAGCCCTCGAGCAAAGGCCTCTAAAGTCGGACCAAAGTTTCCTCCACCTAACCAGAAGGAACTGACATACGTAATTTCTTCAGGAGCAAGCTTCAATTCCTCGGTTAAGAACTTCCAATTCAACTCGATGCAACGATCCATCCAATAACCTCCTTCCAGCCCTGCTCCATAAAAAGCATGTTGACCTCCCATGATGAACGAGGTCATATGGCGTCCAGTCTTCCCAATGTTGTCTAAGTCATTAAACTCCCCTCCAAACCGTATACACGGCTGAGGAACCACCAATGGATTGGCAGGAGGAGGAACGACCTTTTTAAGGACCCAAGGCTGGAAGTCTGCAATTGATGCGATCGTAAACTCCATATCATCCCTCCACCGGGAGACAACGGGGTATGCTGTCAATATCGTATGGCCATGTCGCTCGAAAAAAGTTGTCCACTTTTCGATTGTTTTATGGAAATCCCATCCTCCCGCTAAGGTTTTCCCAATAAATTGATAACCCCCAACACATGCAGTCTCCCCACAGACGGGACGATCAGGGTCGAGTGTCCAGAAGTCATGTCCACAAATGGGACACGTTTTCCAAGTAAAATCTAGTTCTTTGAATAATTCGACAGTATAATACTTCTTATCTTTGAATTGGGTGGCTAATTCTTTTTTCAAGCTCATTGATCATCCCTCTTCCATAGTTTTCGTTATGAGAAGAAAGATTTAAAGGAACATCTGATATCCTCAAACCTATTGCTGCAGTACCTTAATATGAACTTAGGTTGTCCTTGTTATTCCGCCCTATCATTTTATTAGGGGTTACTTAATCACTTTAGAAAGCACTTGATAATACCCAAATCTTTTGTTTATGGCATTCCTATTTGCAATTAAAATTTGACCAAAAGGCAGAACTACTCCTCTTATTGTTTGAACCGTGAACCTGATATGTTTCATACAATAAATGCAATTAATATGCAGTTCAAAGAGAGTAGATAGCCCTCCATTATTCTCTAGAAAATTTTATGAGTTATACAATAATTAATAAAACAATTAAGCACTAAACTTATGCGATATTCTTCAGGAAGTAGGTCATAATCGATAATTGCGAGAACTCCATGTAGCTTATATGATAGTAACACATACTTTGTAGGGGACTCTCTTGTCGACTCATTCACCAATGAAGGAGGATCTTAATACAATTCCCGATGACCAACTCCCAAATTGGTTTCTTTTAAAGAAATTTCAGGATTTGGAAATAGATATCAATATATGGGCAGGTTATGCCGATAACCGAGTAGACAAGTTCCTCCGGGAAAATATCTGGTCCATAACTGTAGATGATCCAAAGGAGGAGAAGCAAGAAGCGGCAGGCCACCTTTTGTTACGATTAGCCGCCTCCACGAATCCACGACTTGCTTCATGGCTTGTGGAAAAAGAAGGGGATTTATTTTCGTACCGTTATAGAAATGCGAGCTTGAATGACAAACTAAATATCGCCAAGAAATTATTTGGTTCTTCCCATGTGAGAACAATTGAAGATCTCGAACTCGATTTTGGAAAAGATATTATAACTCGCTTTGACCTAAATCGTCTAATAAAATATAAGAGCAAAAGATATGAGAAGGCATTAACAAAAACTGGAAAACCCGCAATTCGCGCCATCTCTGAAATCCAAATTCTGCCTCCTAAAGATGGAACACATGTGGCATTCTATTTTTCAGTCGTTCCAGATGTGATTAGTGAGAGGAAAACATTACTCTATCTTGGCTGGGCAATTGCTCCCATGTTTGTTTTTCATCTTAGTATCAAACGGGCTTTTGAGACACAACTCCGGGAAAGAATTGAAGAATCTGTTGAAAGATTAAAGCTAGATAAGCGCGTGGCGAACTTGGCGAATCGCCTTGCGAAAAAAATGGAAGATGTAGTTAGTATCCCACAACACCTCGATCTAGAAGGAGATCTATTAGAAAAACGCTTATACAGACGTTATGATTTGTTTCCTCTGTGTTCGCGGGATCTCATTGCAATATTGCTTGGAAAGGGGCACCTGTCCCATCACAAGAACCTCCAACTTGGGTTTTTCTTGAAAGCTTTAGAAATGCCTTTGGACGAACAGTTGTGGTTTTGGTATGAAAATTCGATTGATAATGTAGGCCTGACCTTTGAAGAGTACGAGCGGAAAGTGGGCTATCTAATCCGTCATATCTATGGGCTTGAAGGACGAAAAATAGATTATCACGCACCTAAATGTGAAACAATATTCAAGCGGTACTATTGCCCCTTTATACATTGTCCCCTTGAAAATATCGAAGTATTAGTTCGCGAAAACTTGAATTTTAGTCCGGAGGCTCTAGCAGAAAAAGGATCGACTCTGTCTAAAATTCAGGAACTCACTGCGACCCGCCAAGCAAGAGCCGCGTGTTCTTTACTGTTTGAACTCAAGTTTGGTCGAAATATCTCCATCTGGCACCCCGTTCAATACATACAGAAAGCATTGTTGATTCAAAAGACTCGGTCTGAAAAGAACGAAAGAAAAAATACAAAGAATGAATCCTAAGAAATAGAACTAAAATCAAATGCATTGAATAATCCTTCCTTAGAATATCCTTTCTCTCCAGGATTGTTTGATTGTACCTACTTGATTCGCCCTTAAAAATATTAAAAGCCCTCCAACTAGTACATAGTGCACTTTTCGAACCTTGATAAGGGTACCTGAAATAGATGAGGCCCCAAATGATGAGCGAACCTTGGAAACCCTCCCTTGAACTTTTAAGAAGATATTATCGCGAAGTTTTTCAACTAGATCAACTCGTCTCCCTCATCGGTCTTGCAGATTTTAGACTAAGAGAATTTGGGTTTGTCTTACCTGAGAATAAATTCATCCGAAATATCTCTTTTAAATCACCTTCAGCCATCAAAGAGTTTATGAGCACCCGAGTACCCCTTCAGGCCCATGTGGGGGGAGTCTATGACAAACCTCCTTCGATAGAAAATCCCATATCGCAAACTGGTTGGATGTATCGTGAATTAGTATTTGATATTGATCTAAACGAGTACGATACAGTACGTGTATGCGGGTGTCGAGGCTCAGAAACCTACTGTGATGAATGTTGGAGTTTGATAAATGATGCGATGCTTTTTCTTGATGATACCTTTCGAATGGATTTCGGGTTTGAGCAGCTAATATGGCTTTTTTCTGGCCGAAGAGGTGTACATCTTTGGATTTGTGATGGTGAAGCAAAATTTCTAGATCAAGAGGTCAGAGATGCGATAATCAATTATCTTTCAATGATAAGAGGTGAGGAGTATCCTTTCAATATAGAACAACTCCCGTATTATGGAAAACTACTCCGTACAAGGATCATCGAGTTCATCGCTACACCGTATATCCGGCATGTCTCCCTTGATGAACTAATAGCCCACGGCTTTCGAAAAAACGAAGCCCAAGCGATAAAAGAACTCGTGGTGAATAAGCGGATTAGACGGGATAGTTTCGCTCAAACCCTACCTACGGACGTTGATCCCGTTAAATTGCTTCAACAGGCGATCCGTATGAGATATCCGCGTATTGATCGCTCTGTGACTCTTGATACCCGGCATTTATTAAGAATGGCTGGATCTATTCATGGCAATACTGGTAAAATGTGCACCATCATTAAAGATATCACCGATTTCACGCCAGATATGGCTCCAACCATTTGGGATCTGCTTGAATAGCTCCTAAATATTAAATTTTTAGGATGCTGTTAAGTTTTAACTACTAAACAACCTCCAGTGAAGTTTTTTATTTGTAATTTGGCTCATTCTTAAAATAAATGGCGGGCCTGGAGGGATTTCCAAAGGAAAGACAAGCTTTCGCTACTTTGAACCCACGACTTGCAGCTCTCCCCTTTTATGAAAAGAGTCCTAAAAGGGCCCTAAATAGGAGGCTGCCACTCTTTATGGGCCTTAGTTCTTGAATGAACTAGAGAATCCATGCTGAGCTACAGGCCCATCTTTTCCTCGATGTTCAGGAGGTCATCAGAGATAGCACAATCCATCTCATATCTGGAAAATTGAAACCCCTATATCAATTTGTTTATTCTTGTGTATAATTATTGTAAAAATTGGACTTTCGCATTTTAATCCAATGGACAAAAGAATGAACCGCTTAATGGATTAATAACGGATTACAATGGTTGATGACTTTCCAAAAAGGGGGAAGTTGTTCAGAAGCTTTAAATGAAACTTTTAAATTCTTCTGCAGGTTAATTTAAGATGCGTATCCTATAAGCTACGCTCGTGCAGAGTTTAATATAAAAAAGGGGGATTGGAAATTATATCCCAAGTATAGTTGTCACGCTAGTTTTGGTCATCTTCGTTGGGAATGACTTTGAATGGTCGCATCATTTCGTTGTCTTCGTGGTCAAGGATGTGACAGTGCCAGACGTATCCTGGGCCTTCAGTGGCATCAAATGGATAATTGCTGCTTCCATCGATGGGCGCAAAGCGCACTCGGATGACAGTGACCTGACTAGGGTGAGCCTGGATGGTGTCCTTCCACCCCTGCTCGTTCGGTGGTGCATCCATCGGATATTCTAGCAAGTAGGGTTCGACGGGCAACTCCTTTGGGGTATAGTCCTCTGGAAATGGGGGTTCATATGGTGCATTAAGCTCCATCCAATCAGCCCAGTACGCTTCGGTATTAATCCATTGACGACTGACGAGCTGTTGTTCTGTCTGGTCCTTAGTCCATTGAGAGTACTAAGGATTCTATGCTGAGTTACAGGGCCTACTTTTCTCTGATTATCATGAAAAAACCAAAAACAGTGCCATCTTAAGTGCTAAACCACGTATATTCACTTATATGAAGTTTTTGTTGTTTATGTTTGTGCTTTGAGTACATCTTCAAAAATATTAAGACCTATCGTAAGCTCGTCCTCATTGATAATCAACGGGGGAACGATTCGAATAAGGGATTTCCCTGCCGGGAGCACGACAAGCCCTCGTTTGAACAAAGCCTTTGTCATTTCGCCCTGCTCTTCTTTTGCGGGCTCCTTTGTTTTTTTGTTTTTAACAAATTCAATACCAATCATGAGCCCCTTGCCCCGTACATCGCCAACAATCTCATAGTCCTCTTTCCACTCGTTAAGGCGTTTGAGGGCAATATCACCCAAACGTGCGGCGTTATCGATAAGCCGTTCCTCTTCAATAATCGCAAGGGTGGTCAACGCTGCCGCACACGCTAGCATGTTTCCACCATATGTATTGGCATGAGCTCCTTGGACCTCAAAGTTATAGTCTTCTCGCATTATAGTAGCACCCAGTGGGATCCCGTTGGCAATGGCTTTCGCTATCGTCACAACGTCGGGCTCAACACCATAATGTTCCATTCCGAACATCTTGCCTGTCCGCCCTATTCCTGCTTGAATTTCGTCTGAAGCGAATGCGATACCATATCGCTTGCAAGTGGCTTCAAGATCTTGGATAAACTCGTCGGGAGGAGTTACGTACCCCCCCTCGCCCTGAATTGGTTCGATAAAGAGGGCAGCTACGTCAGAAGCTGGAAGGAGAGTTTCAAACAAGACTTCTTCTAAGAATTTTCCACACCAAACCCCACAATCGGGGTATTCAAGCTTATACGGACAACGATAGCAATAGGCATAAGGGATATGAACTACACCGGGCATAACCGGTGTATACAGCTGACGGTGTACGGGTTTACTGGCAGTCAAAGCCAAAGAACCCATGGAACGTCCATGAAACCCCCCAAGAGTACTGATAAAGAGTGGCCGCTTTAAGGCACGTTTTGTGGCTTTGATAGCTGCTTCATTCGCTTCCGTTCCAGAATTTGATAAGAAAACACGCTTTCCAAACGTGCCTGGGGTGATTTCTGCTAACTTTTCAGCGAGTTCTACTTGACGGGGGTTGTAGTAATCGTGACCGGCCGCATGCACTAGAGCCTTTGCTTGTTCATAAATCGTCTCCGTGTATCGTGGATGATTATATCCAATGTTCGCTACAGCGATTCCTGCTGCAAAATCCAGAAATAAATTCCCATCAACATCTTCGAGGAACACACCTTCGCCACTCTTAAACACAACCGGGAATACTTTGGTCGATGTGGCAAGCGACTTTGTATCCCGTTCCACAAACCCTTTGGCAATTGGCCCTGGGATTTCCGTAACAAGTTTCGGTTCCTTTTCAATCTTTGTCATGAACATAACCCCTATTTTTCGCTTCTTGTTGTATAATAACCCCTGAGTGAGGGGTTCATGCTTAAAACTGTCGAGTAATCCCCTTTTATATGGAACTTACTATGAAACAATAGATCATCTTCATACCATGGATCGTCCATCTCGACAGGACCAGGAGTTGCGCCTGGCTATCCTACGAGCGTTGCCAAAGCAAACAGGGAGCAGAATCCCGGATTTATAGCAAGAAAGGTGTCAAACATGAGTAGGGGATTAATCGATAGGCTCACAGATGGAGTAGGTTGTTCTCTTTATAAGTATTCAACATAATGACTGTCATCATAAAGTAAGAAGCTGTACTTGATGGATAGAGTAACATCTTGAATCTTGATTATATGATGAAAAAAAAGAACAGCCTAGATTGTCTTTAACCATGAGATTGGCGGGCCCAGGGGGACTTCCAAAGGAAAGGCACGCTTTCACTTCTTTGAACCCTCGACCCCCAGCTCTGTACCACCTGTAACAATGTTCAGGTGTCCGCAAGCTGGTGCTCTGGACCACCCGCCAATGAAGGGGGCTCTATCCAAACTGAGCTATGGGCCCAATGGCTTGACTTGGGCTTTGTTTTAAATACTTAAAGTTTTTGGGTTGTAGTGAAGGATTCAATGACAACCTTTCATAAATATCTATGAAGATTCATTTTTCGTTTTAAAATGAAATTCAAATAGATAATAACCCTTTTTAACAAAACCAATCTCTTATGTAACTTTTTTATCAACGTGCCACTATAAACAACTTGGAGGTTGAGATATCTTACTCGAAAATGAATAATTATGAGACGAAATCGAAAAGTGGAAGTAAAGCCATTTATAGTGTAACTATAATTCGTTATAACATTTAAAATCCATAAATTCTTTTTGGATTAGAGTAGAGAACTTGTTCTGCAAGTTCTATTGCATCCACTTCATAAATCAGTCCCCGGTTCTTCAAATCTTCAAGACTGCGGATCAAAACCTCTTTTGTTACTTGAAGAACCCCATACGATCCTTCGACCATATCACAATCTCCACCAAACAAGATAGTTCGCATACTGGATTCATGATATGGCAGGTAATAAGGTAACCGTGAAGGTCTCCAGGAGTAATTGTAACCTCCACACATATCCCCCACTTCGAAGAGTTCTGTTAATGTTTGTTGGGCGCTCGTAGGAGAAATTGCCGGCAGCCAACATAAATTTGCGGAAATATTAGGTATCTGATGTAACATTCCTGCAATTTTTCCATACGGATAATTCCCATGGAACAGATCGAAGTGTAACTCTGGATATTTTTGAAAGAGATTACTCAAGTGAATTGCATCGGATCCCCCATCATACATTCGAGCCAAACCTGTATGCATTTGAATCGGGATGCGCCAATTCTCATTCATCCAATCTAAAATAAAATGCATCATAAAATCTCCATAACGCCAGAGCTCTTTTTCGTTCTTTAATGGTTTATTAAAGAGTTTGGCGATTTTTGATTGATCTTTATCTGGTTCGGGAAAATAATTTGGCCGAACATACGCCAATTTTTGTTTAAAACTGATATAATCCTGTCGATTTTTTAAATATTCCAAGAATTCCACGGTGAGTTCCAGATAATCATCGAACGTTTGAATATCGTCCAGATTCATTTTTAGGATATTTTGGGCATGAC
>JABAOC010011106.1_pt1 | contig 15983 bp, 15 predicted proteins | sample 7062161 | NCBI WGS metagenome assembly JABAOC01 (sample SAMN14538625, study PRJNA623070) | marine sediment metagenome | biome: marine biome [ENVO:00000428]; feature: marine pelagic biome [ENVO:01000023]; material: deep marine sediment [ENVO:00002113] | place: India: Gulf of Khambhat ... | reverse complement strand
GGCACCCGACGGCTAGGTAAAACTTCTCTATTAAAGCAGTTAGAATTTCTTACTGAAAAAGAACATTATTGTTCTCAATACATCAGCTTATTTTGGGACCTGGAAGGAAGTTATGACCTCAATGGTCTTAGCAATACATTATTGGAAAGCATAGAAGATGCAGAAGAACGCTTTAAAAAAATAAGTATTTGCTGTGATGAATTGGAAGGAAAGGATGTCTTCGAAATTTTAAGATTACTGAGACGTAAAGCAAAGCAGGAAAATCTCAAGCTGTTAATTTTATGCGATGAAACTGAGGAACTAATAACGATTGGAAAAAATAATCCTGATATCCTTCCAAAACTGAGGCGAATTTTTCAGCAGGGAGAAACAATACTAACTGTAATTACGGCAACGAAACGATTAAGTGAATTAGAGCGGGAACTTGTTCCTGACACATCTCCCTTCTTACATGGATTTATACCGCCCATTTATTTGACTCATTTAAATGATCAGGAAGCCGAAAAACTTATCCGACGAGGCAATTTCGATGATCATGCTGTAAAAGAGATCAAAGATAAAACTGATAACCATCCGTATCTTATGCAACTGATTTGTAAACGTCTTTTTGAAACAGCAGATTTAGATTCCGTGATCAAGGAAGTTAGCGCCGATGAAATGGTCTCCCATTTTTTTGAAGTGGACTTTAAATATCTTTTTGAAAATGAAAGGGAAATACTGTGGCATATTCTTCAAGAGGAGCGTATCAGTCTGACAGAATTAGAAATGAAAATATCTCTATCGAGAGAAAAATTGATCAACTTACTATTTAGTCTTCTCCAGTTGGGATATATTAAGCGGATAGATAGCCATTATTCGGTGTCTAATTACTTCTTTCAGAATTGGCTATTACGAGAACAGGATCGTCTTTTCGAAGATTTAGTCACTCTCCCCCAAAAAGCATTAATACCTTCTGAAACTGAAGCTCATGGAATAAAGAAAGAATTAGCGATTGGTGATACCATTTCCCGATATCGTATTTTGGAGGAAATCGGTCGTGGCGGAATGGGAATAGTATATAAAGCCGAAGATATAAAATTAGAGCGTATTGTTGCGCTTAAAGTCTTAAATCCTGAAGCCATCGAGGATGAACAAAACCTGAACCGATTTATCAAGGAAGCGAAAACTGCTTCGTCGCTCAATCATCCGAATATTACGACAATTTATGAATTTGACGATGTGGCAGGAATACATCTTATTAGCATGGAATACATTTCTGGTGAAACATTGTCCGAAATGCTGAAAAAGGGACCCCTGCCGATAAGAGATGTGCTAAATTTTGCCTGTCAAATCGGAGAGGGATTATCGAGTGCTCATCGCAATAAAGTGATTCATCGCGATATAAAGCCCAGTAATATAAAAGTTACGGATGAAGGAATTGTAAAGATAATGGATTTCGGAATCGCTAAAATTATGGACAGACATACGATTACCAGAACAAAAGGGACGTTAGGAACTTTAGCCTATATGTCACCTGAACAAGCAAGTCAGGGCGAAATAGATCATCGCAGTGATATTTTCTCCTTTGGCATTGTATTATATGAAATGGTTACCGGCAAAATTCCCTTTACCGGTGATTATGAACTTGCCATTCTTTATTCAATCCTGAATGAAACACCAATTCCGGTCACAGAAATTAATCCAGAGGCACCGAAATCATTAGAACAAATAATCTGCAAGGCACTGAAAAAACAGAAAGAAAATCGCTATCAAAATATGGATGAAATGCTGAGTGAATTGAAGAAGGTTTGTATTTTTTAACAAGGTTTTGCTTTAAATTACTTCGTAGTAAACTTGAATTCTTTTTTATAGATTAAAATTTAGGGCGTGAGGCGTTGAGCCTGGGGCGTAGAAATTATCGTATATCGCTCCACGATTTAACAGAATAGCAGTCTCATTGCTTTAAACCAAAAATTGACTTTAAATTCAAAATATTTTCTCGATCAAAAGTCTAATATGCCAACTCTAAAATCACAACAAAACATTGAAGAATTAGAAGAAAGACTAAACCAGGCTGATAAAAGACTTCGGGAATTAAACGCCCTGAACAAACTCTCCCAGGCGATTTCTTCCACAATGGACGTGGATAAAATAATGGAGATCATCCTCGCTGAAACAACCACCCAGATTGACGCCTTCCATTCATCCATTATGTTATTACAAAAAAATGCTCCTGACTTTTTTACAACATTAGCCCGACAAAAAAAAGCAAAGATAACCAGTTCTTTAGATAAAAGTTGTCGCACCATTGCTGGCTGGGTATTGAAAAACCGAAAATCCTTGATAGTGAAGGATATTTTAGCTGATCCCAGATTCGAAGGACTTGGGATTATCAATGATGAGTTGCAATCCGTGTTAGCCCAACCGATGATATCCAAAGGTAACATCATTGGTGTGATAGTGTTTCAAAATTTGAAAGGACAAAGTGTTTTTACTGAAGAAAACCAGCGCATTATTTCTATTATCGCTTCCCAATCCGCTCAGGTGCTGGAAAATGCCCAGTTGTATCAGATGCTTGCCGCATCGAACTTCAAATTAGAAGAAGCCAATCTCACCCTTGAACAAAGAGTTGCTGAGCGAACCGAGCAATTAAATCGAAAGAAGATCCAGTTAGAAAAGGCACTGAAGGAACTTCAAGAATCCCAGAATCAGTTAATCATGAAAGAAAAAATGGCTTCGTTGGGCAATTTAGTGGCTGGGATTGCTCACGAGATAAACAATCCCATCGGAGCCATTAATAGCGCCGCGGATGTGATCACACGGTGTAACAATAAGATAAATGAGATCCTAAAAGAAAAAGATTTGACCGAGAATGCGAATCAATATCAAAAGCTTGAGCAGATAATAAATCTAATTAATCAAAACGGCATGGTCATTCAAGAATCAGGGCAGCGTGTCTCTAAGATTGTCAAAAGCTTGAAAAATTTTGCTCGGTTGGATAATGCCGAGTTTCAAAAAGCTGATATTCATGAAGGAATCGACAACACGCTTGCACTGTTGCATCACGAGTTGAAGGATAAGATAACGATCATCAAAGATTATGGGAAAGTTCCTCTAATCTATTGCTATCCCATTCAATTAAACCAGGTTTTTATGAATATTCTTTTAAATGCAATCCAGGCAATAGAAAACGAAGGCATCATCAAAATCAAGACTTTTTCTGGTGATGGGAATGTTCGTATTAAGATTTCAGATACAGGAAAAGGTATTCCCCCTGAACATTTGAATAAAATTTTTGATCCTGGATTTACTAAAAAAGGAGTTGGAGTGGGCACTGGTTTAGGTTTGTCAACAAGTTACAACATCATTCAAATGCACAAGGGAGAAATCAGGGTAGAGAGCGAAGTAGGAAAGGGTACAACTCTTACTCTTATTCTTCCTATGAAATAGAACGCAGTTTGAGTGAAACATGAGCTGGCAGATGAGAGACGACCAAACTTTTAATCTTGAGCATTATTCTGTAAAGAGTTAAATTCTTGCTTTTTTGCAAAAGTTCTTATCATTGAAATTTGGAATTTGAGATTTATTTAGAATTTGGTATTTGCTATTTGGAATTTGCAGCTTGCTGCGCTATGAATTCGTATCGATTGGTAGGATAATATGTCAAATTCAAACTTACAAGGAAATATCAAAAAATTAGAAGAACAACTTCGTCAGAAAGAAAAAACACTTCAAGAATTAGAAGCCCTGAATAAACTCTCTCGGGCAATCTCTTCTACAATGGATTTAAATAAAATAATGAAAATCATCCTTTCCGAAATCTCGAATCTGATTCATGCCGACCATTCTTCCATCATGGTAATCAAAGAAAAGGTGCCTGATGCCCTTACAACTTTATGCAGAGAAAAAAAGGAGATTGAAACAACCGCTCTGGATAAAAGTTGCCGCACAATTGCTGGTTGGGTACTAAAAAACAAAGAACCGTTATTGGTTTGCGATATCTTAGTCGATCCACGGTTTGATGGACTAAAGATAACTCATGATAGACTTTACTCGGTATTAGCAACACCAATGCAAGCCAGGGGGCAGATTATAGGAATAATGGTATTTCAAAATCTAAAAGGGCAGGATATTTTTACTGAAGAACATAAGCGTTTACTCTCCATTATTGCGGCACAATCGGCTCAACTGCTTTTGAATGCTCAATTATATCAGTCAATAGAAGAAGAAAATATTTACCTGCGAAAAGAGGTTGAAGAAAAATATCAATTTAAGGGAATTATTGGAAAGAGTCGTTCGATGGAAAAAGTCTTCCACTTGTTAGACCGTGTGATTCCAACAGATGCAAGAGTATTATTGGAAGGTGAGACTGGCACCGGCAAAGAATTAATCGCCAGGGCAATTCATTATAATGGCTCACGCAAAGATAAAAAATTTCTGGCTATTGATTGTGCCGCCATCCCTGAAAACCTATTAGAGAGTGAACTTTTTGGTTATAAAAAAGGAGCGTTTACTGGTGCGACATCTGATAAAAAGGGACTTTTTCTTGAAGCGAGTCGCGGCACACTTTTTCTCGATGAGATAAACAATATGCCTATCGCTCTCCAGGCTAAACTGTTGAGAGCAATCCAGGAAGGTGAAATTCGCCCTGTTGGTAGCAATCAATCCGTGAAAGTAGATGTGCGCATTATCTCAGCCAGTAGCAAGGATTTAAAGCGTTGTATGGATGAAGGTACATTCCGTGAAGATCTGTATTATCGTTTAAAAGTTGTTTCTATAAAATTACCGCCATTACGTGAGAGAAAAGAAGATATTGCTTTGTTAATTGATCATTTTCTATCAAAATTTTCTCAAGCCATCGGAAAAAATATCAAGGGATTTAATAAGGAAACAATGATATTACTGGAAAAATATAATTGGCAAGGAAATATCAGGGAATTGGAGAATGTGATAGAACGAGCTGTTACATTAGCCGGCGAAAATGATATTTGGATGAGCCCGGATCTTCTCCCTGAAGAAATTAAGCAGGAAGATAAAATTTATGAAGACATAATTCTAAAAGAAGGTTCATTAGCTACTGCAGTGGAAATCCTTGAACAGAAAATGATCAAAGATGCTTTAATGAAATTTAATGGAAACAAAACTAAAACTGCAGAGGAACTTGGATTAAGCCGTCGGGGATTGATAAATAAAATTGATAGATATAAATTATTGTAAAGTAACTTTACAATTTTAATGTAAACTTAATTTACGGTTTTAACTCAATTATTATTAATTAATAACAATTAACTGATGGAAAAAATGTAAAGTTATTACCTTCTCTTTTGTTTTCTCCTCAAAAGAATCTACTAATAATAGAGCAAGTCTATCTTTATAGAAAAATGCCACTTAGATTAATTTCTGAGTGGCATTTTTATTTTGGCATATCGATTGCTTTAATCCTCAATGAAAAAACTAGTAGTATTAAATCATAAAGAATAAAATGAGAAAGAAGACTATCATGAAATATCGAATCATTAAAACAATCATTGCAGGCTTATTGATTAGCTTGCTCTTTACTTCCGTATCGGCCCAGGGTTTACTTTTCCAGACTACGCCGAAAGATAAGCCTCAGCTTGGATTAAGATTCATGAGACCCAATTTCGATGGGGATGATGATTTATCCATTCTATCAGGAGCTTATGATCTTTACTTCAATATTCCGGTAAGTCCAAAAATAAATTTAGTCGGGTCTCTGCCATATACGATTTTTTCCGCTAAAGGAGAAGATAGCGAAGGCGGAATCGGTAGTATTTATGTTGGTATTCAAACCAAACCAATGTCTGAGTCTGGAAACAACTCCAGTTTATCACTGGGCATCTTTTTACCTACAACTGCTGATGATTTTTCTCCCATGGTTTTAGGTTGGTATTCAAACTATTATGAAATTCAAAAATATATTCCTGACATGCTGACGGTTTACGGAAGTTATTCTTACTCCATGAATCAATCCAGGGGACCCATCTTTGGTCTCGAAATTGGTCCAAATTTATTTATACCAACCAAAGACGATGGTGATGTAGAGTTGTTTGCCCATTACGGCATCTCAGGTGGTTTAAAGATGAGCAATATAATGTTCAGCGCTGAATTAGTGGGATTGGCAATTATCAGTGAAGATATAGATGATTTTGAAGATCGTTTTACCCATTCCCTGGCATTTGGGGCACAATGGACTGGGAGTAATATAAAACCAGGCATTTACTATCAGATATATCTAAAGGAAGATCTTAAAGATGATGTCGATGGTATTCTTGGTATTAACGTTGATATTGATTTAAAATAAAATTTATTAAAAGCACGCTCGCGCCTTAAAAGTGCGTGCATTGCAGGTAATAAAAAGAGGTATTGTGTATATCGCAAGATTGTTTCAACAATTATCCTATCTGCCTGTTTATCTTATTTGTTTGGTAGATAGTTCCTAAAATGGTAAATAATAAAGAGGCGTGTCATGTTTCAAAAACTTTTTTTCTCAGCAATGGTGTTTATCAGTGCTGTTCTTCTCTCATTAAATCGACTTTACGCACAGGAGGAGGAAGGTGAGATCATTATTATCAGCGAAAAGGTTGGTGAGATCATTGATTTAGAGGAGAGAAACAAGTACAATTTATTTCCTGGTATCAAAGGATTCCAATCAGCGATGATTTTCAAGTTGCCCGATGATAGTTATGTCGGGAAGGTAGCCTACTTGGATGATACAAACGGTGAAAAAAAAATCAACTGGATCCCTCAGACAGAATCAGAAATAAGTCGAATTCGGTCACATATTGATCCTTTTAAGGAGATCGTGTTCATAAACGAAAAAGTCGGTAAGATGATTGACCGTGAAGAACGAAATAAATATAATTTATTTCCTAGTATCAAGGCATTTCAATCAGCGGTTCTTTACAACTATCGTTTTGGTAGTTATCTCTGGAAGGTAACCTACCTGGACGAAACAACAGGTGAAGAAAAAATCAAGTGGATTTCTCCAACAGAATTGGAACTAACACGCATTGGAGTACATAAGGAAACACCTTTGAAATTAAAAGGCATTTTTTGCTTCAATATAGGTTTGGGCACATCTTTCCATGAAAATGCGCGTTTAGGTATGATTATTTCAGAAATAAAAGTATATGAATTTATTGCATTTGCAGCAAGCATGGTTGTTGCACCTAAGGCAACTATTATATCGGGAAACGTTAGCTTTAATCCCGATTTTAACACCAATAATAAAAAGAGATTGATTCCATTTTGGACATTTGGATCGAGCATTGATGCAGCTCCTCTTTTGAATTTTGGAGGAGGGGTAAAAATAAGGCTAATAAAAAATCTTGGAATTCGAACGGAATATCGACATTGGTGGGGCGCCGACATTAATGTCGGTTCTATTTTCGGCAGTATATCTTTATGTTTTTGAAAAAACATAGTTAAATATTCATAAAAGTTTCCTAATCGGTTGAGTTTTTAAGCTGCAAGGGTATAAGGTCTATTTCTTGGAAAGAGATATCCACGATTGATTAAGAACCAAACATTTGGGTAATTACGATGGACGGCAAAAAAATCGAAATTAAAATTCACGAGTTTAAGGTTTCAAGTTAGAAGGGTATGCTGAGCAGAACAAGCTTAAGGATTTTGATTTGCCACAGATTAGATTAAAAGAAATAAATGAATTATTGTTCAAAATTTTATTAATTCTGTTCTAAACATTTTAAATATTGGTAATTATGAAAAATAGGTAGTGTTAAAAGTTTTATGAAAAAATGAAAATTACCCCAAAACAAAAAAATGGCAAACACAACGGGTAAGGCACTTTCTGCCTTTCTCGTTCGTTGCCAGATTGTAAATTAGGGGGAGAGAATATGTGTACGAGGGAGAAAAAGTATGAAACCTTGTACACAAGGATTTCCTCTTGATTAATTCTAATAATAGGTTAAAATTTTTGCCACTACGGAAAAATATCAGAGGAGGAATTATGAAAAACTTGACCTTTTTACTTGTTATATCCATTTTTATTGGATGTTTTTATGCCAATCCTACAATGGCTCAGAGCACCAATAAAAAGAATAATCTCGTGGATATACCAGATTTTCAAGTTAATGAAAATGCTGGACCAAACGGTGCCTCTCAAGTATCTCCTTCCATTGCCACAGATGGCAGCGGTAATTTTGTGGTCACGTGGCTGGATGACCGCAATGGATATTCTTCTGACATATACGCTCAGCGCCATTCAAGTGATGGAAGTGTTTTAGGGACCAATTTCAAAGTCAATGATGATCAAGGAAGTGCAGATGCAAATACTTTGCCTTCCATACCTTCCATCGCCACGGATGGCAGCGGTAATTTTGTGATCACGTGGTCGGATGATCGCGGTGGAGATTGTGACATATACGCACAGCGCTATTCCAGTGATGGAAGTATTTTAGGTACCAATTTCAAAGTCAATGATGATCAAGGAAGGGCAGATCAAAATTCTTTACCTTCCATTTGCACAGATGGCACTGGCAATTTTGTGATCACCTGGGGTGATAGGCGCAGCGGAGATTGGGACATTTACGCACAGCGTTATTCCAGTGATGGCAGTGTTATAGGAACCAATTTCAAAGTCAATGATGATCAAGGAAGTGCAGAGCAATTGTATCCTTCCATTTGCACAGATGATAGCGGCAATTTTGTGATCACATGGCAGGATGAACGCAGTGGAGATTCTGACATTTACGCTCAGCGCTATTCCAGTGATGGCAGTGTTATAGGAACTAATTTCAAAGTCAATGATGATCAAGGAAGTGCAGAGCAATTGTATCCTTCCATTTGCACAGATGGCAGCGGCAATTTTGTGCTCACGTGGCAGGATGACCGCAATGGATATACACATTACATTTACGCTCAGCGATATTCCAGTAAGGGAAGTATTTTAGGAAGCAATTTCAGAGTCAATGATGACCGAGGAAATATATGGCAACAAGATGGTCCTTCCATTTGCGCAGATGGCAGTGGCAATTTTGTTATCACGTGGGTGGATTTCCGTAATAGAGAACTTGACATTTACGCTCAGCGCTATTCCAGTGATGGCAGCGTGTTAGGAACCAACTTCAAAGTCAATGATAAACAAGGAGATGCAAGGTTACCTTCCATTTGTATAGATGGCAGCGGCAATTTTGTGATCACCTGGGGTGATGGGCGTAGTGGAGATCCTGACATTTACGCTCAGCGCTATTCCGGAGATGGTAATGTATTAGGAGCCAATTTCAAAGTCAATGATGATCAAGGAAGTGCATGGCAAGAGGATCCTTCCATTTGCACAGATGGCAGCGGTGATTTTGTGATCACGTGGCAGGATTACCGTAATGGATATCATGACATTCACGCACAGCGATATTCAAGTGATATTTACGCACAGCGATATTCTAGTGATGGTAGAATTTTAGGTACTAATTTCAAAGTCAATGATGACCAAGGAAGTGTAATGCATGAATCTCCTTCCATTTGCGCAGATGGTAGTGGCAATTTTGTTATCACCTGGAATGATGGACGCAATGAATATTCTCACATTTACGCACAACGCTATTCCAGTGATGGCAGTGTTTTAGGAACTAACTTCAAAGTTATTGATGATCATGTAAGTTCGTGGCAAGCTGATCCTTCCATTTGCATGGATGGCATCGGCAATTTTGTGATCACATGGGAGGATTACCGTAATAGAGAACTTGATATTTACGCACAACGCTATTCCAGTGATGGCAGCGCCTTGGGAACTAATTTCAAAGTCAATGATGATGTAAGTGCAGGGCAAAGGGTACCTTCCATTTGCATAGATGGCAGCGGCAATTTTGTGATCACATGGGTTGATGGTCGCAATGGCAATTCTGACATTTACGCGCAGTGCTATTGCAGTGATGGCAGCGCCTTAGGAACGAATTTCAAAGTCAATGATGATCAAGGATTTGCAGTGCAAGGATTACCTTCTATTTGCATTGATAGCAATGGCAGTTTTGTGATTACGTGGGTAGATTTGCGTACTGGAGATTATGACATTTACGCGCAGCGCTATTTCAGCGATGGCAGCGCTTTAGGTAACAATTTCAAAGTCAATGATGATCATAGAAGTGTAATTAATTTGTTTCCTTCCATTTCTGCAGATGGCAACGGCAATTTTGTGATCATGTGGGTGGAGGTGGAATGGAACAGTGGAGATCATGACATTTATGCACAACGCTATTCACACAATGGTGACGCCGTCGGAACTAATTTTAGGGTGACAAATACTAGTAAAAGAAATCAACAATCACCTGATGTCAGACTGTGGAATAATCGTATATACAGTACATGGACAGATAATCGTGCCAGTGGTACTGGAAATGATATTTGGGCAAATGTGTTAGATTGGGAAAATCCTACCAGGATAAGTGATAAAAAACTGTCTCAGGTTCCGTCATTGTTTATTTTAAATCAGAATTGTCCGAATCCGTTTAATGCAGAGACTACTATCCGTTTTCTGCTACCTGAAGCCAGCTACGTTGTTATTAGAATTTTTAATATGCTTGGTAATGAGGTGCGCACGCTAATAAACGGGCAAAACCAAGCTGGCTTCCACAGTGTCTGTTGGGATGGTAAGGATATGAATGGAAATCAAGTTTCGAGTGGAGTTTACCTTTATCGGCTTGAATCTGACACGTTTAATCAAACGAGAAAATGTCTACTTCTTAAGTAATGTCAAATTAATGAGGTTAACCATGTTTCGCATATTTAATTTTTCAATATTTTGTCTTATCATCCTTTCTCTGACTTCGTTTCAACAACTTCACGCACAAGAAGAAGGCGAAATCATTATCATCAGCGAACTGGTTGGGGAGGTAATTGATCTTGAGGAGAGAAACAAGTACAATTTATTTCCATATATTGAAGGATTTCAATCCGCAGTATTTCTCAAATTACCTGATGGGAGCTATTTATTAAAGATAACATATTTAGAAGAAACGACAGGTGAGCAAAAGATAAAACGAATTCTCGGAACAGAATCTAGTATCCGGCAATATGGGAGCAAAATTGACCACTTTGAAAATATACCAGCAGGAAAATATCAATGTAGATTTGACTATGAAAAAGTGGGAGAGACTAAAGCTGATAAACCTCAAGTTAGGACGGCTCTAGAACTGGTGGAGAAAAAGCCAATCATTGAAACATTCGGCTCTGCTCTAATTGGAGGTGCTGTTTGTGGTGGTGCTGTAATGGGAATAGGTGCCTTAGCTGCAGGTCCTGGTGAGTTTCCTTATGTAATACCTTTTTTCTCTCTGGGTGTCGTAGCTGGCAGCACCCTCGGAATCTGGCTATGGGATAAGGAGAACTGCTCACCTGTGAGTACTTTTTTCGGCGCTTTGATTCCACCTATTATTGGTACGATTGGTGGTTATTTTATAGCAGGAATGATAGCTGGTAAAGACGAGATGAAACTAGGAAGCGTTGTCGGTCTTTTCTTTGGTAGTTGTGTATCACCGATGGGAGCGACCATAGGATATGCCCTTAGCCGACGTAAACACCCATCTAACACAGCGTTATTGCATATTGAGAATGGGACTACTCTACGATTAGGGATACCGTCACCTACATTCAGGCCTATTTTGCTATCGAAAGACAAATTGACCTGGGTGTACCAGATTAAATTGGTCAGTGCACGATTTTGATTTTGCTGGGAGGAATAATTTTAATTTTTACAATTACACTTTTTAATAGCAGAATGGGAAATGAGTGGCTCATACTGTTCTAATTACCCTTACCGTCAGTGAAACATGAAATTAAAATCCAACATGGCTATGTGGAAGAGAAGGAAGATGTCTGGATCGGAGAATTTGAAAAACAACCCAAAATCTTTCAAGTGGAAATAAGCCCAGGTACAACAAGTTTGCTTAAATATGAATTCCACACAGGTCGCTTTTCAGATGAGTTTAAGTATTTTAATTAAAAAATTTTTAGAATTAATTTTATTAGGAGGTTTACTATGAAAGTTCATTTATTTAAAACCGTCATTGCCGGCTTATTGATTAGCTTGCTCCTTACCTCCGTATCGGCCCAGAATTTACTTTTCCAGACAATGCCGAAAGATAATTCACAAATTGGATTAAGATTTTTAAGACCTAATTTAGAAGCGGATTATTTTGATATTGATATGTCCGCTCTATCTGGAGCTTATGATCTTTACTTTAATATTCCTGTAAGAAAAAAAATAAATTTAGTCGGATCTCTGCCATTTACAACATTTTCTGCTAAGGGTGAAAATAGCGAAAGCATGATCGGTAACATATACATCGGCATTCAAACAAAAAAAATATCTGAGTCAGGTAATACTTCCAGTTTATCACTCGGATTATTTTTTCCAACCGCGACGGAAGAATATACTCCCATGCTTTTGGGCCTATTCTCAAACTTCTATGAGTTTATAAAATATGCTTCTAACGCGCTGACAATATACGGTAATTATGCTTACTTCTGGAATCATCCCAAGGGAGCTATATTTGGAATCGAATTTGGTCCAAATTACTTTTATTCCAACCAAGAACGAGCACAATGACGATGTCCAACGATTATTTGCCCACTACGGCATCACTGTTGGATTCAAAATAAAGGATGTCTTACTTAGTGCTGAATTAGAGGGGCTGGTTTGGATCATCACAGAAAAAGAAGATATAGACAGTTTTTATGATCGTTTTTTCCATTCCATCTCTTCTTTAGGAGTGCAATGGACAAGTAGTAGTATAAAACCTGGCATATTCTATCAGATTTATCTAAAGGAAGATTTTAGAAATATTGACGAATTTGTCGATGGTGTCCTTGGTATCAAAGTAGATGTTGATTTAAATTAAATTTGTAGACGTGCCACATACTTTAGAAGTGTATGGCACGTGTGGATTTGACTTTAAAAAGAGGTGTTTTATGTATCGCAAAATTATCTCAATAATCATACTATCTACTTTTGTTTCTTATTTGGTGGGCTGCACCAGTATGAAATATCTTTCCCATGATGAGATTTCCGAAATCGATCAAAAACAATCCATCTGGGTGACATTGGCTGATAGTACCCAATACGAAATAAAAAAGCCACAGGTCAAGGGAACACAGTTGACCGGTTATTTTGGAGCGAAAGGTTACAAAGAAATTAATATTTCAGAAGTCGAATCTATTGGTATCAGAAGGGTTGATGCAGGAAAAACCTTGCTAATCGGAACAGCAAGCTTTGTTGGAGCGATGCTATTGATGTCTGCATTTGACAGTGATAATTCCTGCGATACGTGAGGACAATAATTTTAAAGGCGAGATCGTCTGAAATTTTTTTCTTGACTATTCAAATTTTATAATTTATATTAAATTTAAGTAGTTATTCATCTATTCATTATAAAATTATAGAGGGAATAACTATGAATCGTAAGTGTATCGTTCTTAGTATATTATTATTATGTTTGTTACACATCCAAAGTAATGCACAGACAATCAAAAACTTTGGTGCAAAGATTGGATTGAATTCTTCAGGCACCACTTTAAAGAATATCGAAAATCAATATCAATTTGATATTCAAACTGGCAAGCGAAACGGATTCAATGCAGCTTTATTTGTGGAGTGGGAAGGATTCGGTAGTCAATACCTCTCAGTAATTACCGCAATTCAGTATTCAAAACGAGGTTTCTCTGAAGAAATACATTGGGTGAGAGAGAATTTTAGCTCAGAGGTAACTATTATGAGAGCTAAAACCAGGCTCGATTATATTTCCATACCTGGCTTATTTAAATTTTATTATCCCTTAGAACATTTTACACCTTACTTATTATTTGGTCCTAGATTTGATTTATTAATTAGCATAAAGCCAGAGACTTATGAAAATATACCTTCTGACTGGCTTTATGAATCAAATGAAAGTCTTTGGGCTTCTAATTTATTAAAGAGTTCGTATGGTAGTACACTCGGTATTGGACTACAATTGGAATCTATTTTACCAACTCCTATACTTCTCGAATTTTGTTATAATTTTGATTTATCAGATAATTATCCTGAATCGGTTGAATCTAAAAATTCATCATTAGATTTCTGGGTTGGTATCATTTTTTAGATTTTATGCAATCGTAGATCTAGCGATCCGTGGATTTATCTGAATGCTGCGTTTAAAGCGTACTGCCCAATTATTACAGCAAGGCGCGGGTACAGTTTCAGAAATTGCTTATGATGTCGGGTTTAACAATCTATCACATTTTGCCAAAGCGTTCCGAGAACAGTTCGGTCAGCCTCCTTCTGAATACGCCGCCAGTTACGCAGACGAAGAATAGTTGCTAAGTCACCGTCAGAATTCCGCTTGCTGTTACACTAGCGTCAAACTTTGTTACACTGCCGTTAGCGAATTGAACGTTTATTCTTTATCCCTACAACGACAGTTATTTTTTGAATACCTGAAATTCAACTGATTATGGTTTTAATCCGATTTGTACAAATTGAATGAAATCAAGACTCGATTTTTTAAGTGTCATTGTAGGATTAAAAATTTGGAACAAATCTAATTATTCTAATATATTTGTATTAATTTTGGAAAATTTTATGTTAAAAAGCATGTCATATTGCCCAATTTTAACGCTTCTTTTTTTCCTTTTGATTTTCTCATCTTTAACATCAACAATACACACTCAAGTTCAACAAGGTGTTATAAATAATATTACAATTGGTGGAGGAATGTCTCTCTTCCCAGGAGTCGATCCCGATAAGCAAATTTCGTTAATTTATCTTACCACTCAAATAATTTCAGGTGAATTCGTATGAATCCCATTAAATTAGGCATCATCGGATGTGGAATTGCAGCGCGGGAGCTTCATTTGCCTGCGTTACAAAAACTAAAAGACAAGTTCGAGATCATAATCGTCTGTAATCACACCGAACCAAAAGCAACAAGTTTTTCTGAAATGGTGGGAGGAATTCCTTATGTTCTTGACTACCATGAGCTTCTTCAAAGGCATGATGTTGAAGCGGTCGATATTGTCCTCCCCATTCATTTAAATTATCAGGTGACAAAAGATGCCTTAGTGGCAGGGAAACATGTTATCGTTGAAAAACCACTGGCAGCTAGCCTCGCTGAAGCACATAAGATGTTAACATTTGAGAATAACTATTCTCAAGTTATGATGGTAGCTGAGAATTTCCGTTATCGAGAGACATTCTACCGTGTAAAAGAACATTTGGATAAAGGTACAATTGGAGAACCGTATTCAGTGTTCTGGAATGTTTTCTATTACGTTGACATAACAAGCAAGTATGCCCAAACAAAATGGCGTATCCATCACCAGTATCCAGGAGGGTTCATCACCGATGGAGGTGTCCATAATATCGCCGCATTGCGGTATTTATTTGGCGATATTACTTCTGGGATCGCATTCACAAAAAGTATCAATCCAGAAATCGGGAAATTAGATACAATGAGTTTTCAATTTAAAACTGAATGTGGTGTTGATGGCGTGTTCAATGCCTTTTTCAGCGCCAATGGCTACTCAGAAAATCGGATCATCATTCTTGGAACAAATGGTAGTCTTTTAATTGAAAATAATAAAATCATAATAAAGAAAGTTGGGCAACAGGATCAGATTGAAACCATTGAAGATGATGGCGGTTATAAAGGTCAGTTTGAGGATTTTTATCAAGCAATTCGGACGGGAAAGCAGGTGAAAAGCTCATTTTTTGAAGCACATCAGGATTTTGTAACAATTTTAAATGCATTAAATTCAGCAGAAAAAGGACAAAAATTTGGAAGATAAAAAATGAGCAAGATCAAAATCGAACGCAACCCCGGTTCAGAGCGATTGAAAGAACTCGGTGTGTAAAATCCTGGCAAATCTGGACAAAGAAGTTTCAGTTTTTCCATGGGAATATGATGAACAGGAAGCCTGCTATTTTCTCGAAGGTGATGTCGTGGTTACGCCCGATGGCGCTGAGACACTCAATGTTGGTAAAGGAGATCTTGTTA
>JABAOC010004558.1_pt1 | contig 15987 bp, 15 predicted proteins | sample 7062161 | NCBI WGS metagenome assembly JABAOC01 (sample SAMN14538625, study PRJNA623070) | marine sediment metagenome | biome: marine biome [ENVO:00000428]; feature: marine pelagic biome [ENVO:01000023]; material: deep marine sediment [ENVO:00002113] | place: India: Gulf of Khambhat ... | reverse complement strand
GGCACCGACAACCGTCGCCTATCTGGGACCCGAGGCATCATTCAGCTATCTGGCTGCCCAATCTCACTTCGGCAAAAGTGCCCAATACTCGCCTCAAACAAAGATCTCCGAAGTCTTTGACGAGGTGGAAAAGGAAAAGGTCTCCTGGGGAGTGGTCCCGGGGGAGAATTCCGCCGAAGGATCCGTCAAGGCAACACTTGACAGGTTGATCTCAACTCCCTTACATATCCGGGCGGAGATCTTTCTCAGGATCTCTCATTGTTTGATCTCCACCCGCGAAAGGATGGAGGAGATAAAGCGGGTCTATTCCCATCCCCAAGCACTCGCCCAATGCCAGGGCTGGTTGAAGAAAACCCTCCCCCATTGCCCAGTCCTTGAACTCGACAGCACAGCAATTGCCGCCAAGAGGGTTGTGGAGGATACGGAGGGCGCTGCCATCGGAAGCCACCTCGCCGCAGACACATACGGGCTGAAGATTCTTGCAGGGGGAATCGAAGACAGTGCTTGGAACACGACGCGATTCTTCGTTATCGGAAAGGGTGAAAGCACGCGAACGGGAAGGGATAAGACCTCAATGCTCTTCGGAACACCTCACGTACCGGGTGCCCTGCATCACGCCCTCGAACCCTTTGCCAGAGGGCATCTCAATCTAACGCGGATCGAATCGTACCCCATGAAGGACAGGATGTGGGAGTATCTGTTCTTCGTGGATTTTGCGGGTCATGTAGAAGAGGAGAAGAGCAAAAAATGCCTGTCGGATATGGAGAAAGTCACGACCTTCATCAAGGTTCTTGGCTCCTACCCCAGGGGAGATGAGCCGTGATGATCTGCATTCCCATTATGGCGAGAACCCAGAGCACGGCCTTGATGCAGATGGAAAGAGGATTTCCTCTGGCCGACATCCTGGAGTTGAGAATCGATCAAATCAACGGCCTTGATCTGGAAGCATTGATGAGCGGGAAGCAGGGCAAAATTCTGGTCACGAATCGCCGGAGGGATGAGGGAGGGGGATTTTCCGGGACCGAGGGTGAACGGGTGGAACTCCTGAAGGAAGCCGTGGCGCTTGGAGCTGATTACGTGGATGTGGAGGTCCGGACGGGAGGGGCATTGATCGAAGAACTGTCGGCAGAGATAAGGGATCACCATGCCCGCACGAAATGGATCATCTCTCATCACGATTTCAGCGGAACACCCTCGGTGCGGGCCCTGAGAAGGAGACTGGATGAATGTAGACGTACCGGGGCCGATATCATTAAGATCGTCACGTATGCCCATACGATGGAGGATAATCTGAGGGCCCTCGGACTCATTCCCCATGCACGGGGAAAGGATGTAGAAATCATTGCCTTTTGTATGGGAGAAATGGGACGAATCAGCAGGGTCATGGCAGCCCTTTTGGGCTCCTATTTTAGCTATGCTTCCTTGGAGAAAGGAACGGAATCTGCCCCGGGGCAACTGACCGTGGAAGAGATGAAAGGGATCTCAAGGATATTGAATGTAGTGGGCTTAACGAAACGATAGGTGAATATGGCTCCAACAACCAAAGGTATAGATACAGTGCGAAATCCTTCAGAAATCTTTGCCCTGTTCGGCAACCCGGTCGGACACAGCCTCTCTCCGCTCATGCATAACGCCACGTTCACAGAGATGAAGGTCGATGCCCACTATGTCCCCTTTTGCGTGGAAAACCTGGAGGATGCAGTCAGGGGCATCAGGGGATTTAATATTCGGGGGGTGAGCGTCACCATTCCCTTCAAAACCGCGGTGATGCCCTATCTGGATGCATTAGATGAAAGTTCCCTTGAGATAGGGGCCGTCAATACGATTTTGAATGATAGTAACGGTGGGCTCAAGGGTTACAATACCGACTGGCTCGGCCTTATTCGTGACCTGGAAGAATCCCTGGAGATTAGAGGCAAAACCTTCGCCATCCTTGGGGCCGGCGGCGCAGCGAGGGCCGCCGTGTTCGGCCTCCTGAGGGAAGGGGGCATCCCCATCATTGTCAACCGTACCATCGAAAAAGGCCAGGAGATGGCCCGCGAATTCGGCTGCCAATTCTCCCCCCTTTCAGAGATCGAGAAGATTAAGGCGGACTGCCTGATCAACACCACCCCCGTCGGTATGGCACCGGATAGGGAAAAATCACCCGTTGGGAGAGAGAGCCTGGTAAATTTCAGATGGGTCATGGATATCATCTATAACCCCCTTAAGACAAGACTCTTGAGGTATGCCGAAGACGCGGGATGTAGCGTCCTGACCGGTGTCGGGATGTTTGTCCACCAGGGGGCAGAACAGATTAAGATATGGACGGGGAGGGAACCCCCCAGAGCGTTCATGAAGGGAATTGTTCTGGAGAGGCTGAAAGAGCGTGATGGAGATTAAGCCGATCAAACATCTCAATGCCATGGTGGAAATCCCCGGGTCCAAGAGCTACACCCAGAGGGCCCTGATCATCGGCGCCCTTGCAGATGGGAAATCTTTCCTGGAAAACGCCCTGCTCGCCGAGGATACGGAATACCTGATTGAGGCCCTCAGATCCCTCGGCTCGGAGATCTCGATTGAAGGTGAGAATACGGTCATCGCCGGAACCGGCGGCAATATTATGAACCCACGGAGGGAAATCTACCTGGGAAATAATGGAACCGCCATGAGATTTCTCACGGGCCTGGTATCCCTGGGAAAGGGGACCTTCACCCTCACGGGTAATCGTCGACTCAGGAAGAGGCCCATCAAACCCCTTCTGGATGCGCTAAGAATACTGGGAGTCGATGCCCGCAGTAAAAACGAAAGGGGTTATCCCCCCGTGGTCGTTCACGCCAAAGGCCTTCGGGGCGGCAGGGTCACCATGACGGATATCGACAGCAGCCAGTACGTCTCCTCCCTTCTGATCTGCGCCCCCTTTGCCGAGGAAGACACCGTAATAGAGCTTCAGGGCCACATTCCTTCTCTGCCATACGTTAACATAACCATGGAGGTGATGAATGAATTCGGGGTGGAGGTGATCAGCGAAACCTCGAATCGATATTCCATAAAGAGCTATCAGCGGTATGAAGGAAAAAGATACCGCGTCGAAGGGGATGTCTCCAGCGCCTCCTATTTCTTCCTGGCCGCGGCCCTTTGTCGGGGAAGGGTTCGTGTCGGGAATATCAATCCCCAGACCTCACAGGGAGATATCAAGCTCCTCCCGATCATGGAGAGGCTCGGTTGTGGCGTTGTAAGGGGAGATCATTGGATCGAGGTGACCGGAGGTGAGTTGACCCCTGGTGAACACATCTTTGATCTGGGAGATATGCCCGATATGGTCCCTACCCTATCGGTATTGGCCGCCATTCGGCCAGGCCGAACCATCATCAAGAACGTATCCCACCTCAGGAAAAAGGAGAGCAACCGATTGGAGGCATTGGTCATCGAATTGAGGAAAGCGGGGGTGGGGGCAGAAGAGAGGGATGACGGCATCATGATCAATGGGGGTAAGCCTCATGGCGCTGAGATAGAAACGTACAATGATCACCGGATCGCCATGAGCTTCGCCGTCCTGGGACTGAGGACGCCCGACATAAGGATCAAGGACAAAAACTGCGTCAATAAATCCTTCCCGGGCTTTTGGGAGGAGATGCAAAAACTCTATTGAGCTATGAACATTGTCTTGATCGGATACCGCTGTACGGGAAAAACATCGGTGGGTAAAAAGCTATCGGAGAGGTTTCACATTCCCTTCTATGATACGGACGAGCTCATACAAAAGCATACCGGCAAAACGATCAGGGAAATCGTCGAGGAGAAGGGGTGGGAGTCCTTCCGCAAAGAGGAGAAGGCGGTCATCAGACGACTCTCCTCTCTGGCCCATACGGTCATTGCAGCAGGAGGAGGTGCGGTTGTGGATGCCGAAAACAGGGAGGCCCTGGGACGAAACGGACTTTTCATCTGGCTCACCGCCGATGTGCGGTCGATCGTCGAGAGGATGAAAAACGACACGGCGGGCGGTGAACAGAGGCCACCCCTCTCAAGCGAAGGCATGGAAGGGGAGACCTCGAAGATCCTGAAAAAGAGGACGCCGATCTACCACGGATTAGCCGATCTCACGGTCGATACTTCCGAAAAAGGGATCGATGCGATCGCAGAAGAGGTCTCGAACCTTCTCGCCCGTAGAGATCCACGTTTTGACTGGAAGGGATTTCGTGTAACCTGACTATTTTGTCTTACTGATCGCAGCGCGATGTAAGGAAAGGAGTACTATGTCGGGCAATTCCATAGGGGTCCTCTTCAGGGTCACTACTTGGGGAGAGTCGCACGGGAAGGCCGTCGGTGTGGTGGTGGATGGATGCCCACCCCGCATCGCCCTGACGGAATCGGACATCCAAGAAGAGCTGAAGAGGAGAAAACCGGGCCAGATCCCCTCGGCCTCACCCAGGAAGGAGGAAGACCTGGTAGAAATCCTCTCCGGCACCTTTGAAGGCAGGACCACGGGAACCCCCATCTCCCTGATCATCAAAAACAGAGATGTTGACAGCGCGGCCTATGAGGAACTGAGGGATATCTTCAGGCCAGGGCAGGGTGATTTCACCTATTACAAGAAATATGGCATCAGGGACCACCGCGGGGGCGGCCGTGCCTCTGCACGGGAAACCGCGGGGCGTGTGGCTGCCGGAGCCATAGCAAAAAAGGTGATCGCCTCCGAGGGAATCGAGGTTATCGCCTATACGAAGGAGTTAGGTGGTATCGCAGCAGAACGGATTTCACTCTCGGAGATTCACCAGAACAACCTCCGGTGCCCCGACCTGAAAACAGCCCGAGCAATGGCGGAAAAGCTGGAGGAGGCGAAGAAGAATGGGGACTCCCTCGGGGGGATCGTGGAGATCCTCGTTAAGGGTTGCCCGCCGGGTCTTGGGGAACCCGTTTTCGACAAAATCGATGCCGATCTCGCCAAGGCCCTCATGAGTATCGGAGCAGTCAAAGGCCTGGAGATCGGCGCCGGGTTTCAGGCCGCAAGAATGACCGGCGCTGAGTGCAATGATCCCATCATGCCGGGGGGTTTTTCAACAAATCATGCCGGTGGAATTTTGGCGGGAATCACCAATGGCGAGGAAATCCTCATCAGGGTGGCCTGTAAACCCATTCCATCCATCGGAAGGGCTCAAAAAACCATCGATATTCATGGAAAGCCACGGGAGGTATCGATCAAGGGGAGACATGATGTATCCGCCATACCCCGCATAATTTCCGTTTGCGAGGCCATGGTCAGTATGGTCCTGGCAGATCATCTGTTAAGACAGAGGGCTAAGGCGGTCAATGATCCTGGGCCGTGAGATAGAGCCACTGCCGTTATGCGGTGCTGCAGTGCTGCGGTTTGAAGGATGGAATTACGCTCGTGGACAAGGGTGTTCTCCAGAAATCCGGGAAACTTCAAAAAAATAAGCTTGACAAAGCCTTCAATCTCTGTTATAAACGTGCGAAATCTCTGAAAGACGGGAAAAGATGAGACGGATAGTATCCGCAGTAAACAACTGGTGGTGGTGGAATCCAAGGGAGGGGTTCGTCCACCGCTAAGTTTCCCAATGGAATAAGGAAAAGCCGTGGAGAGCCTCTTCTGGGCTCCACGGCTTTTTTGTTTTCCCTTAACGACAAAAAGGCCGTGATGATTCACGGCCTTTTCTTTTTCTCAAACGAGAGGAGCCTTAGCCCATGCACTATCCCGCCTTTGAGACGTTTGAAGAATTGGCAAAACGGGGAAGCCTGATTCCCATCTACAAGGAGATCCTGGCTGACACGGAGACTCCGGTATCGACCCTCATGAAGCTGCGCTCCAAACCCCACCTGTTTCTTCTGGAGAGCGTAGAGGGGGGAGAGAAATGGGGACGGTACACCTTCCTCGGATTTGACTCGCATGTGGTTTTCTCGGTGAGGGGGGAGGATGTCTTGATCCGGGAAAATGGAGAGGTTCGTCACCACAAGCACGGTGGAGACCCATTGAGATTCCTAAAGGACTTACTAGGCCTCTACCACCCCGTTCCCGTGGATGGGCTTCCGCGGTTTTACGGAGGAGCCGTGGGATTTCTCGGTTATGATATGGTCCGCTATTTTGAAAAGCTCCCCGCCGCGGCCGAACAAGATATCGAGACTGATGATGCGACTTTCCTCATTACCGACACCCTGATGATCTTCGACAATGTGAGACACACGATCAAGGTGGTGGCCTGTGCTTTTACCGAAGGGAAGGAAGATCTTCGACGGGTATACGAACAGGCGACCGGCAAGATCGATGATATGATCGTGTTGTTGCAGGTCCCCGTCGAAAAGAGAGACCTTCCAGGGGAAGCAGAGGGGGATGCATCATTTCAATCCAATATGAGCCCGGAAGACTTCAAGGCCATGGTGAGAAAGGCCAAGGATTACATTGTCTCAGGCGATGTAATCCAGGTCGTCATCTCCCAGCGATTTCAAAAGGAGAATCACATGGATTCCATTGATCTTTACCGAGCACTTCGCTACATCAACCCATCTCCCTATCTCTTTTTCCTCAAATTCGAGGACCTCACTCTCATCGGTTCATCCCCGGAGGTCATGGTCCGTCTTGAAGAAGGCGTCGTCGAATTACGACCCATTGCCGGGACAAGAAGAAGGGGAAAAACCGAACAGGAGGACAGGCGGCTTTCGGACGAGCTCCTGCAGGACCCGAAAGAAAGGGCCGAACATGTCATGCTCGTTGATCTAGGAAGGAATGACCTTGGAAGGATTGCCCGGATCGGCAGTGTGCAGGTCAACCAGTTCATGGTGGTGGAGCTGTATTCCCATGTCATGCATCTCGTCTCTCATATCCAGGCACAACTGTCCAGTGGCAAAGATGCGTTCGACGTCCTGAAAGCCACCTTTCCAGCGGGCACCCTCAGCGGTGCACCGAAGGTTAGGGCGATGGAAATCATCGATGAACTGGAGCCCTCCCGACGGGGTCCCTACGGGGGGGCAGTAGGGTATTTCAGTTTCACGGGGAATATGGATTTCTGCATTACCATTCGAACCATGATGATCAAAGATGGAAGGATTTTTATCCAGGCGGGCGCGGGGATTGTGGCCGATTCCGACCCTGACGCAGAGCATCAGGAATGCCTCAATAAGGCCATGGGGATGATGCAGGCCATCCGGATGGCCGAATCGGGACTCGAAATAACCAAAACCGGTGGGTAATCAACCATGGAGGGGTAGAGATGATTTTGATGATCGATAATTACGATTCCTTTACGTACAACCTCGTCCAATATATCGGTCAGCTCGGCGAGAACGTGGTGGTTCATCGAAATGACGAGATATCCATTGATGAAATCGGGGAATTAACACCCGATGCCATCTTCCTTTCCCCCGGCCCATGCACGCCCAAGAAGGCGGGAATCACCGTTGATGTGGTTAGGCAATTCGACAAGACCATTCCCACCATGGGAGTCTGTCTGGGACACCAGGCAATCGCTTATGCCTTTGGTGCCGAAGTAGTAAGGGCTGAAAGGATCATGCACGGAAAGACCTCCAAAATCATCAACGATGGGCGGACGATTTTCAAGGGTCTCCCCAATCCCTTCGTCGCGGGCCGTTATCACTCCCTGATACTGAGGAGAGAATCCCTTCCCGCCTGCTTGGAGATCAGTGCCGAAACGGAGGAGGGGGAGATCATGGGTGTCAGGCATAGGGAATATCCGGTGGAAGGCGTACAGTTTCATCCCGAATCAGTGCTCACACCAAATGGAAAGCGGATCATAAAGAATTTCTTGAGAATGATCCATGGAATACAAGACCCAGCCATTTCGGGGCATGAGAAAGGAGTTTGAGCCATGATCAAGGAAGCCATTGAAAACGTTGTCGCCAATGAAAACCTGAGGGAATCAGAGATGATGGAGGCCATGGACGAAGTGATGGAGGGAAAGGCAACGCCGGCTCAGATCGCTGCCTTCATCACCGCCCTGCGGATGAAGGGCGAAACGGTTGAAGAGGTCGCCGGCGCGGCCCGAATCATGAGACAAAAGGCGACCAGGATCGACGCGCGCTCACCGATTATCGTGGACGCCGTGGGGACCGGAGGAGACGGGATGAATACTTTCAACATCTCCACAACGACGGCCTTTGTGGTGGCCGCAGCGGGAATTACCGTGGCGAAACACGGAAATCGCGCAGTCTCCAGTAGTTGTGGAAGTGCCGATGTCCTGGAGGCCCTCGGAGTGAACATCAGTGCCGGACAGGAGATCGTGGAGGAATGTATCCAGCAGATCGGTATTGGCTTTCTCTTCGCCCCCCGCCTCCACGGGGCCATGAAGTACGCCATCGGGCCGCGAAGGGAGATCGGCATCAGGACGATATTCAACATGTTGGGGCCCTTGACAAACCCCGCCGGAGCTACATCCCTGCTCATCGGCGTCTATGATCCCAGGCTGACGGAGATGTTTGCCGGGGTCCTGAAAAGCCTCGGAGCAAAAAGGGCCTTTGTGGTTCACGGCTCTGACGGCCTCGATGAGGCCACGGTGACGGGAGAGACGCGGGTCTCCGAATTGAAGGACGGACTCATCACAACCTATAATATCAACGCCATCGACATCTTCGGCGAGGCATACCGCGGGGAGGAAATCACTGGCGGGGACCCCTCGCTCAACGCGAAAATCACAATGGATGTCCTGACGGGTAAGGACGGAGCCTGCCGAAAGATCGTTCTCCTCAATGCTGCCCTGGCTATCATGGCAGGGGAAAAGGCCAAAGACATCCGGGAAGGCATTGCGAGGGCCGAGGAGTGCATCGACAGCCGGGCGGCCATCAAGAAACTGCAGGCCCTAATTGAGCTGAGCAATAGCTGAGATGAAGCGATGATCTTAGAAAAGATTATAGAAGCGAAACGGAAAGAGGTTGCTTCCCTGAAGGTGGAGAGGCCCCTTCCCCGGTTGGAAGATACTGTGAGGAATCTACCCCCTCCCCGCGATTTCAAAAGGGCGATCACCCGCTCCCCCTGCTCCATCATTGCCGAGGTGAAGAGGCGTTCACCATCCAAAGGGACGATCAGAGAGGATTTTGACCCAATCAAGATTGCCGCCGTTTTCGGGGAAAATGGGGCGGCAGCTGTCTCGGTTCTCACCGATGAGGAATTCTTCGAGGGGAGTAAGATATATCTATCAAGCATTGGGAAAACGGTCGATCTTCCCATCCTGAGGAAGGACTTTATCATCGATCCTTATCAGATCTATGAGACCAGGATCCTCGGGGGGGATGCCCTCCTTCTCATCGCATGCCTCCTGGAAGAGGAACAATTGAGGGAGTATATCCGTCTCACGGAGGCGCTGAGTCTCTCAGCCCTCGTCGAGGTCCACACCCGGGAAGAACTGGATAAGGCCCTTGCCGCAGGAGCCGACATAATTGGAATTAACAACAGAGACCTGAGGACATTTTCGGTGGATCTTGGAGTAACGCTCGATCTGGCCCCATATATTCCCGGGGATAGGATCATTGTCAGTGAAAGCGGCATCAATACCAGAGAGGATATTGAGACTTTGATGAGAGCGGGAATCCATTCCTTCTTGGTAGGCGAGGCATTGATGCGAGCTGACGATATCGGGGGGAAATTGAGAGAACTCTTAGGAGTGGGAGACTAGAACAATGACGGAGATAAAGGTCTGCGGGATCACCAATCTTATGGACGCCTCTTATGCAGCCGAATGTGGGGCGGATGCCCTGGGTTTTATCTTCTATTCGAAGAGTCCCAGGTACGTAGACCCGGCAAGCGCGAAACAAATCATCCAAGAAATCCCGGAGGGGATCACCAAGGTCGGTGTCTTCGTAAACCACGACGCCCGGGAGGTCAAGAAAACGGTCGAATTCTGCGGTCTCGACCTGGTTCAGCTTCACGGAGATGAGTCCCCCGAGTACTGCCGCCAATTCCCGGCGTCCATTTTGATCAAGGCCTTTTCTCCCCGCAGGGAGGGGGATCTCCGAACAGTGCGCGGTTACCCGGTAAGGGCCGTCCTTGTGGATACGTACGATCCCCTGCGTTACGGAGGCACGGGGAAAAGATCCGATTGGACGCTAGCCGCCAAGGTCAAGGAGACGCACCCCCTCATTCTCTCTGGCGGCTTACATGCAGGCAATATTCGGGAAGCCGTCGAGATCGTCTCGCCTCACGCCGTAGACATCAATAGCGGTGTGGAGAGCTCACCGGGGAGGAAGGACCCCGAGAAGGTCGGGACGATCTTCCGGATCATTCGCGGTATGGGTAGAAAGGAAACAGGGGTATTTCAACGGCGAAATCAAACGGGTCCCAGGTGAAACCATGCGAAAAACTCTCCCAGACAAAAACGGACATTTCGGCATCTTTGGCGGCCGCTACGCAGCCGAGACATTGATGTCAGCACTCATTGAACTCGAAGAGGCGTACCTTCATGCACGGAGGGATAAGGGGTTTCAGGAAGAGTTGGCCACTTATCTCCGGGAATATGCGGGGAGGGAGACACCTCTTTATTATGCCAGGCGTCTCACGGAGAAACTCGAAGGGGCTAAAATCTATTTGAAACGGGAAGATCTCGCCCATACGGGTGCTCACAAGATAAACAACACCCTTGGACAGGGGTTGCTCGCGAAACGGATGGGAAAAAAGAGGGTTATCGCGGAGACAGGGGCCGGTCAACACGGCGTAGCGGTGGCCACGGTTGCCGCCCTTTTCGGAATGGCATGTCAGATATTCATGGGCCAGGAGGATATAAAAAGACAGTCTCCCAATGTATTACGGATGAAGATTCTGGATTCAGAGGTTGTACCCGTGACTTCCGGAACGGCAACCCTCAAAGACGCCATGAACGAGGCAATGCGGCACTGGGTGGCGACGGTTAGAGACACCTTTTACGTCATTGGCTCCACGGCAGGACCGCATCCTTATCCGATGATGGTCCGAGATTTTCAGAGCGTCATCGGTAAGGAAACGAAAAGACAGATCCTGAAAAAGGAGGGAAGACTCCCGGATTTCCTCATCGCCTGTGTGGGCGGGGGGAGCAATGCCATGGGGCTCTTTTATCCCTTCAAGGACGATCCCGGGGTTACCATGATCGGTGTAGAGGCTGCAGGAAAGGGGATCAATACAGGGATGCATGCGGCAAGCATATCAGCGGGGAGCATCGGAATCCTCCACGGAAATAAGACCTATCTTCTTCAGGATGAGAACGGTCAGGTTCGTGATGCCCATTCTGTTGCGGCTGGTCTCGATTACCCAGGCGTTGGACCGGAACATAGCTATTTTCGCGAAACGGGGCGAGCGCAATATGTAACAATAGACGATCAAGAGGCCATTCGCGTCTTTATCTCCCTCGCCAGATATGAGGGAATCATCCCCGCCTTGGAGAGCGCTCATGCCGTGGCTCATGCCATGAAGCTGGCCCCCTCCCTGGATAAGGAGAGGATCATCGTTGTCAACCTTTCCGGCAGGGGAGATAAGGATGTTGGAATTATCGCCGAAAGGATGGAGGCGTAGGAATCATGGGTCGAATCAAGGGGAAGTTCAGTGCCTTAAGAGGCAGGGGAGAAAAGGCCTTGATTGTCTATTTCACGGCGGGGGATCCAAGTTTGGAACATACGAAAGAGATTATCCTTGCCCTAGATGCCACAGGCGCGGATGTCGTCGAGGTCGGGGTGCCCTTTTCAGACCCAACAGCCGATGGACCCATTATTCATGCCGCCTCCCAGAGGGCCCTGCAAAACGGGGTAACCCTTTCCGATATCCTTGATATGATCGAATCCCTCAGAAAAGTCTCCGAGATCCCCATCGTCCTCTTTGGGTATTATAACCCCATCTTTACTTATGGAAGCGAACAATTTGCAGAAAGGGCAAAGGAAGTGGGGGTGGACGGCATCTTGGTTGTTGACCTTCCCCTCGAGGAGAGCACTGAACTCAGAGAGTACACGGATCGATCGGGGATCGATTTCATCTCCCTGATTGCCCCGACAACCAGTACGGACCGGATCAGGAGGATATCGAGGGACGCTACGGGATTTCTCTACTACATCTCGATCACGGGGGTCACGGGGACTGCGAGGCCTCGGGTTGCTGACATCAAAAGAGATGCGGAGAGAATAAGGAAGATAACGGCTCTGCCTCTCGCGGTGGGTTTTGGTATATCCACCCCCCAACAGGCTCGCAAGATCGCCCCATATGTCGATGGGATCGTCATCGGAAGTGCCTTTGTCCGGTTGATCGAAGAGAATCGTGACAGAGGTGATATGATCCATATCGTTTCTGATTATGTCAAGAAGATCAAGAGATCAACCGGAGCATCTCCTCTTCGGTAATAACCATCATGCACGGTGCCGTTCTAGGTCTTCACCAATACCACCGCCTTCCCCATTGACCCCTGGAAGTTTCAATCGTCGAGATTGTTATCGTTGCGCTCCGGCTGCCCGATGAACAGCGATCATCGTAATGTCATCGAACTGTTGAGCGTTGTCAACGTGAACGAACAAATTGGTCTTGATGCGATCCAGCAAGTCAGATGCTGAGAAAGCAGGCTGTTCTAATAGCCCTTCCAGCCGCTTCCTCGTAAATAACTCATCGAGGGGGGAGCGAGCTTCAGACACCCCGTCGGTATAGCCAAGCAAGATGTCACCCGGTTCAAGCTGAACCCGCTGAATGTTGAATGTCATATTGGTCTGCACTCCCACTGCCGGTCCTGTGGGTTCAAGGCGCTGCTTTACGCCAGTTGCGCCAACGACAAAAGGGGGTTCATGTCCCCCATTGACGTAAACCAGTAATCCGGTTTTGGGATTGAGCACCCCAAAAAACAGCGTTGCAAACATGCCTTCCTCGCCGTGTTCATGGGCGATGTAGTCGTTCGTGAGCGTAACAGCTTTTAAGGCTTTGATCTGATCTACATCGGTTGTCGCCTGCGTCCCCTCTTTGATGGCAGAGTTGGGAACTGCGTCCAAGGGACTCTGTCGAGAAAAGACGCGAATTAAGCTGCGCAAGAGGGCCATATAGAGTGCTGAACCCACGCCCTTATCACACACATCGGCAATCACCAATCCCACACAGTCACCGGGGAGCCAAAAGGCGTCGTAGAAGTCACCCGATACCTGCAGAGCGGGATAGAAACAGGTGGCAATTTCCCAATTGGCCGGCTGTGGGATTTGGGTGGGCAGGAAATCCCTCTGAATCTGCCGGCCCTTATCAAGTTCATCGTCAAGGGCTTTTGAATACGCGTCGACCTCTTGTTTAGCCCTCTCCAGTGACCGATAAGATTCATCTAATTTCGAATAGAGCCTTGCATTCTCCAAGGTCAGGGCTATCTGGTCAGAGGTTGCCCGCATCAGCTCAGCCGTTTCAGCGCTAAAAAGCCCCGGTTGAGGGTGCATTAAGGTGAGAACGCCCAACAACTCCTCACCCCTGAGAATGGGAACAGCCAACGCCGAACGAACGGTGTAAGGCTCATTGGGGAGCGTCAGCCAGCGGTCGTCGTCCCGAGTGTCGCTGATCAATCCCACCTGGCGGTGGCGACTTACCCAACCGGCGAGTCCCTTCTCCAAAACCCTACCAATCAGGCGAGAGCTCTCCTCCGGCGTCGTGCGGCTGCGCGGCAGGATACAGTCAGTGACAACACCATTGCTATCGACTAAAAACAGACTCCCCTTCTCGGCGCCCGTTAGCTCGGTGCAGACCTCCAGAGTCTTCTGTAATGTGGCTTTCAACATTTCCCCTTCGGCTGGGGAGCGTGCCATCGCGACAAAATTCTCGAGCAGCTTACTTTGCGTTTGGAAGGCAGATTTTTCGCTTTTGAGTTTGGTGAGCTCTCGCCGGAGGGACTCTAAATCCATGATTGGCTATTCTCTCGTTGGATGGGGGGAGGAATCCTTTTTCGGTCAATGGATTGTAAGGGAATGAGGCTTTTGTGTCAAGCATGGGAACATGTTGAAATATTCTCATTCAAGATTATTGGGTCGTTTTTGAAGGGGGACCCCTTGATGAGTGCCCGTGATAACTTGTTTGGGCCTAGCGTCTGCTGAAGCAGAGTATGCCCAAACGATAAGCATGAAGCTTTCGGATAGGACTACGGCAGTGGTACAGAGGAATTCGAATCCCGGCCGTTTGTGCTGTGCTCCATGGAATCGTGACATCTGTAGCGAGGGACGTTAGCGAGGTAACCCAGGAAAAGATTTCCCCAATACGGGGGTTTTATCAACGGTCCCCCTCTTTACTCACTCGATTTTTTCCTCGGTAAGACCTTCGAAGGCTTTATCTTTCGATTGGGCGGCCTTTATCAGTTTCTTCCCCGCTGACCCATAGGTATCTATTATTAATGAGGCCTCTTTTACTGAGTAATAGATCTCAACCTTTTTGTCATCTCCCACAGTTCTCTCCAGCACATATTTACCGCCTTTCGTTTTCCACAATACCATTGTTCCAGTGAACGGATCAGTTATACGTGCTATCTGTTCGCCCTCAAATATGATGTCTTTCCTGCTGGGAATCTCAATCTTAATTTCTTCCATTCTCTGCCCTAATGTGCCGTGACTTCCTTTTTCTCCCTCGGTCCTTTCGTTCCCATCTTCACACACTGTGAGTCATCTTCTCTCCACCGCCAAAAGGGAAATAAAGAACCGAGTCACCCCCCAGACAACCCGGCTATCTTTGAACCCTATTTTGTTTTCGCTACTGCTCTTTAGCTACCGATCTGCTTCAAGAATATCAGATGGAAAAAGCTCTCAGGAGATTCCGCGGGAAAGATTCAAAGATCCGTGACTTTCTGCCCTATCCCCACGGATAGAATAGCCTTCTTACAGATAAATACTACCACAAATGAACGTGAAATGAAAACATCGTTGGAACCGATTAAGGCAAATTCTCCTCGACCCTCAATTTATCCCATTTTTTCCCCAATATAATCAGAAAGTTAGATTTGCTAAAAAGTGACATCAAATTTCCCCCTTAATAATCGCACAAAATCTTAGATTTGCTTTGAATATCTCCTATTTTCTTACAAATCCAGATGATCTGGTTAAGATGGATATATGCGCAGCGGACGTCGTTCCTTGATTGAATACTTGAACGACGAGCCTCTTTTTGATATGGTGCAAAAGTCTTAGAGGGAAAAAAGAACCTCGTCATTCATGTAGTCATAGGAGTTGATCCGAATCACCCTGAATTGAAAGGAGGACATCTCATGTCAGCAGCAGAAAACGAGGCTATCTCGTTGCTTCGTGAACAATTGCAGACAGTCCACCATCTATTGGAGGGAACTGTCGGGGATGTGACACCTGAGTAAGTTCATTGGCCTCCCCCAGGCAAGGCTAACCCGTTGGGTGCCAATTATGCCCACGTCGTCATATCAGAAGATGCCACCATAAACGCGTTGCGGAAGGGGGGCGTACCCTTATTCGCCAGTTCATGGTCGGGCAAGGTTGGGGTGAGCGAACTTCCGCCTATGCCTAATCCAAATGCGGCTGGTTTTCCAGACTGGAGCGAGTGGGGCCGGCGGGTGAAAGTTGACTTGGCAGCCTTCCGAAAATACGCACAGGCGGTCTACGCCGCCTCGGACGAGTACTTGGCTTCCCTCACTGATAGTGACCTAAATCGTCCTGTCAACCTCTCCGCGCTCGGGCTGGGAGAATCTCCTGTGGGTTACGTAATAAACAATGGTATCCTTGGGAATGCTTTCACTCACGTTGGTGAGATTTCCTGTCTGAAAGGTCTGCAAGGAATGCGTGGCTACCCCTTTTAAAGCGGTGAGTACGACCTGTTCTAGAAGTTGGAATAGGGTCTCATATAAGGACTATCGAGGTTCTCCAAACGATTAGATCTGGACCAATAGGTACTTCTGGCCCAATCGAGAGGTGAATTCATCTCCTCAGAGATGAACAGAGTAATTGGGGATGAAGGATCGCCCCAAGGAAATCCCTTCCAGTCAACAACCCTTCAAGCAATTCAACACCTTCTCCCATCCCCGCATGTTCCTTTTATCTGGAGTTTCCTCAATTTTTTCTATTGAA
>JABAOC010000461.1_pt3 | contig 16006 bp, 12 predicted proteins | sample 7062161 | NCBI WGS metagenome assembly JABAOC01 (sample SAMN14538625, study PRJNA623070) | marine sediment metagenome | biome: marine biome [ENVO:00000428]; feature: marine pelagic biome [ENVO:01000023]; material: deep marine sediment [ENVO:00002113] | place: India: Gulf of Khambhat ... | reverse complement strand
TCAGGAAAGCGTTCTTTGGCAAGCCGCCTTTCCCGGTTCTTCATATTGATACAGGATACAAGTTCAAAGAAATATACGAATTCAGAGATAACTATTCTAAGAAATGGGAATTGGAACTGATCGTTCATAAGAATCAGCAAGCTATTGACAGAGGCGTGAGTCCTCAGCGGGGAAAACTTGAATGCTGTACGGAATTGAAGACAAATGCACTTAAAGAGGCTATTGCAGAGAGAAGGTTTAAAGCGCTGTATCTTGGAATTCGTAGAGATGAGCACGGCATCAGGGCAAAGGAGAGGATCTTCTCTCCGAGAGATGAGGATTTCGAGTGGAATTATAAGGAGCAACCGCCTGAGTTGTGGGATCAGTACAAGACGAAGGCGAAAGGTGAGGAACATTTGAGGATCCATCCCCTGCTCGGATGGAGAGAATTGGATATCTGGGAATACATTAAAAGAGAAGGAATCCCGATTATTGACCTTTATTTTGCCAAAAATGGGAAGAGGTTAAGAAGTATCGGGTGTGAAACTTGTTGTAATCCTATCGATTCGGATGCAAGTACAGTGGACAAAATTATAGAAGAATTGAAAATGACCCGTATTTCTGAAAGAAGCGGTCGGGCACAGGACAAGGAGTCTGCTTATATGATGCAAAAGTTGAGGTCATTAGGATACATGTAAACAGTAGGAAAGAACTTAGAATTTATTAAGGGATGAGAAAAAATAAAATACTATTGTGCAATCAATTAACTGTTTGTTTTTTATAATCTCTTAAACGTATAAATTGCCAATTTATTTCTTTTCAACCCTAAAGTGAGAGAATATCAATGACTGATAGAAAAAATGTGAAATTCGTAATCGTGGGGCATGTTGATCATGGAAAATCCACATTAATAGGTAGGTTATTGTTCGATACAGATTCCCTTCCATCAGACAAAGTGCAAGAAATTGAGGAGGCTTCAAAAGAACTCGGTCATGGAACAGAGTTTGCCTATTTGTTGGATCATTTAAGAGAAGAACGGGAGCAGGGAATCACGATAGATACCACCCAAATATTTTTTAAGACAAGTAACAGAAATTATGTTATCATCGATGCCCCTGGACATGTGGAATTCGTGAAAAACATGGTCACCGGTGCATCCCAGGCAGAAGCTGCCTTTCTTATCGTGGATGCCCAGGAAGGAGTCCAAGAACAGACTAAACGCCACGCCTATATTCTGGCTATGCTGGGTTTGGAACAGGTTATCATTCTGTTGAATAAAATGGACTTGCTTGATCACGACAAAGGTCAATTTGATGTAGTGAAGAAGGAGACTGAGAAATTCCTGAATTCCATAGGCAGCAAAGCGATATATACCATACCTATTTCTGCTATGCATGGTGATAATGTAGCTGATAGGTCCAAAAACATGGATTGGTACACCGGTCCTACGGTTTTAGAAAGCCTTGATTTATTAAAAAATAAGGCGGTCCCGGAAAACAAGCCGTTGATCCTACCAGTGCAAGACGTCTACAAGATTAATGGTAGGAGAATTACTGTGGGGCGGGTTGAAACAGGTATCATCACGAAAGGGCAGAAAATAAAAATATTACCCACTAATCAAGTAACCAGTATTCGTTCTATCGAGAAATATCAGGAGTATTTAGACAAGAGTTTTGCCGGGGAATGTACGGGTTTCACTACAACAGAGCCGATTTTTTTGAATCGTGGCGATATCGTCTGTGAACCTGGCAAGGAGCCTCCATTAACGGATGCATTCAGGGCGAGTATATTCTGGATGTCTAAAAAACAATTTGATAAAAGACAGAGAGTCATCTTGAAATGTGCCACTCAGGAAACTTCCTGTATCATTAAAAAAATCGAAAAAAGAATCAATTCTTCTATGCTCGAGATAATCGAAGAGGATGCGGATTATCTGCAGAATTTGGATGTCGGTGAAGTTGTCATCAAAACCAAGAAGCCCATTGCTGTCCTGACCTTTAATGATGTTCAAGAACTGGGACGATTTGTTTTAGTCCAGGATGAAAATGTCTGTGCGGGGGGGGTCGTTACAGAGGTGTGTAAATGAGATTAGAGGGTGGGATTAAATAACATGAACATTTGAAATTTTTTCATTACGGAAAATAATAACTTCTAAAATTAAGATGGGTAACTTATTTTATCCCACCTTCTAAAAATATCGAACAACAATCGCTGATACTTTAGCTTATCCGAATGCTAAAATCCTTTGTATGATTAAGAGGTTGAATGAGACGATCGTCCATAATCTTTTTCTGAATGTTTAAATATTAAGGTCTGAATGACTATGTTTTTCAAACATAAGCAAAAGCAAAAACTTGTAGTTATGGGTATTGATGGTGTACCATATTCATTTTTAAAAAAACAGATCGAGAGAGGGGATCTTCCCCATTTAGAAAAGATTTTCCAGAACGGATCCTTTCGTCAGATTAACTCCGTTTATCCCACAGTTTCTTCGGTGGCTTGGTCATCATACATGACCGGGAAGAACCCGGGAGAACATGGGATATTCGGTTTTGTGGATCGTGTTCCCAATCCTTTTGCTATTTTCATTCCTACTGCAAAATATATGAAGGCAGAGACGATCTGGGAATTGTTTAGTCAGAAGGGGAAGAGGATCATTGTCATCAATGTACCGCTGACATATCCTCCAAAACCAGTAAACGGAATTCTTATCGGTGGATTCCTGGGGACAGATATCAATAAGATCGGTTATCCTCGTTCGATTAACGATAAACTCAAAGCCATGGACTATCGCATCGATGTAGACGCGTGGGAAGGGAGGAAAGAAGACAAGACTCAATTTTTAAAGGATCTTCACTATACACTGGACAAACGTTTCGAGGCAGCAATTCGGTTATTAGAATCTGAAGATTGGGATTTCTTTCAACTCCATGTTATGGAAACAGATCGGATTAATCACTTTCTCTGGGAACAATGGGAATCAGGTGATGCTCGGTATGAAGCTGAGTTTTTAAAATTTTATCAAAAGCTGGACAGGCATATTGGACAAATGGTGCAAGCGATTACCGATGATTCAAGGACTGATTATATTATCATGAGCGACCATGGGTTTTGCACAGTGAAGAAAGAGGTCTATCTGAATTATTGGCTGCAAAAGGAGGGATATCTCATGTTTGAGACCAAGGCGCCAAAGAATGTGAACCAGATGAGTGCAAAGACTCAGGCATATAGCCTGATTCCTGGTCGGATTTTCATCAATCTTAAGGGGCGGGAGGAGAAAGGTTCGGTAGAGCCCGCAGAATATGAATCTCTTCGTGATGAACTTTTAGATAGACTCTTAACTATGGTTGATCCCGATTCAGGGGAAAAGATTATTCAAAAGGTTGTGAAACGAGAAGATATTTATTCAGGATTTTGTTTTGAACAGGCTGCCGATTTAATTGCTGTTCCCTATGATGGGTACGACTTGAAGGGGAATGTGGATACAGCAAAGCTCACCCATAAAGGCGAACTGGTTGGGATGCATACATTTAATGATGCTTTCGTTTTTGTTAGTGACGAAGAATTTTTTAGATCCAAAGTTTGGGAGTCAGTGGGTGATGTGGGTTCCAATGTACTGGAATATTTTGATTAACCAGTAAAATAGCTGCATTAGAGAATGTGGCTGAAAGAAGTGATAATGTGATTTATTAAGGGTGGGATTAAATAACTTGGACATTTAAAATTTTCTTTCCGAATAAAATTAATACGTTATAAAAACAAAATGGGAAACTTATGTTATCTCATCCCATTAATGGTTATAAGAACAATTAGAAGATGAGGGAGAAAACTTTGAACCGCCGGGAATTTCTTGTAAAATCCGTTAAAGGGGTTGCTGGATTGACAGCAGCCTCACTGATCAGCACGAACCTTTTTCCATCTCCATATATTACGAATAATAACATAGCGAAAAAAATTTTTGTGCTTGGTATAGACGGTATGGATCCAGTTTTATTACGGCATTTTGTCAGAAGAGGTGAAATGCCGACGTTCAAAAAGTTTATTGAATCCAAATATTTTGGTCCACTCCAAACGACAATACCTCCCCAAAGTCCGGTTGCCTGGTCAAGTTTTATAACCGGTACCAATCCAGGTGGTCACGGTATTTTTGATTTTATCCATCGAGATCCAAAAACCTTTACTCCTTATCTCTCAACGTCGCGCAGCTTTGGGCCCCAGAAGACCATGAATATCGGAAAATGGTTAATTCCTTTGAAAGGAGGAAAGGTAGAACTATTACGGCGAGGCCCAGCCTTTTGGACTATTTTGGAAGAAAATGACATCCCCGCATCCCTTTTTAAACTTCCGGCGAATTTTCCGGTCGCAGCCAGCAGGTCCAAAGCTATAAGCGGCATGGGTACACCAGATTTATTGGGCACTTACGGGACTTTTACTCTTTTTACAGACCTGGAAATCCCCGGTGCTGACAATTTTAGCGGTGGACGCGTCGTCAAGGTTAAGCCAATAGACCATGTGGTCAAAAGCAAGCTGGAAGGCCCACCAAATACCTTTCGTACCGATAACCATAACACTGAAATTGATTTTACAGTCTATCGCGATCCTTGGGAGCCAGTCGCAAAAATTGTTATTCAGGATCATGAAATTATGCTGAGACAGAATGAATGGTCAGAGTGGGTCCCATTAAAATTCGAGTTAATTCCCATGTTTGCAACCATTAATGGCGTAGTTCGGATTTATGTTCAGGAAGTTCACCCGAATTTCCGCCTTTATATGTCGCCAATTAACATCGATCCTATGGAACCTAATTTACCCATTTCCAGTCCGTCTGATTATTCGCGTGACCTCTCAGAAGCAATTGGAAGATTCTATACGCAAGGATTTCCTGAGGATACGAAGGCTTTATCCCATGGTATCTTTTCAAACGAAGAGTTTTTGAGGCAATCTAAATTGGTTCTCGATGAACGTCTAAAGGCTTTTGACCATGAACTCGAACAATTTCATGAGGGCTTGTTCTTTTTCTATTTTTCAAGTATCGATCAGAATACCCATATGATGTGGCGGAATATGGATCCTGCCCATCCTTTGTATGAACCCCATGCCAATCTAGAGGTGAAGGAGGCAGTTTATTATTTTTATCGTTCAATGGATGCGGTGCTTAGAAAAACACTTTCAAAAATTGATGCTCACAGTACATTAATAATACTTTCCGACCATGGTTTCGCACCGTTTGGCAGAGAGTTTCATCTTAGCACTTGGTTGGTTGACAATGGATATACTGCGTTGACCGATCCTACCAGAATGTATGATAGTGAATTTTACGATTATGTAGATTGGTCCAAAACTAGGGCATTTGCATTGGGACTGAATGGCATTTATATTAATTTATTTGGGCGTGAAACCAATGGTGCAGTTCTACAACAGGATTATGTCAGGGTAAAAGAGGAAATTATAAAAAAACTTGGCCAGGTACGCGACCCTAAAAATGGGCGGAAAATCATTACCAAGGCATACGACTCACGCGAAATTTATTCTGGTTCGTATGTTGATTTAGCGCCAGATATTGTGGTAGGTTACGAGGCTGGCTATCGTATTTCGGATGAATCTGTACTTGGCAAGTTTCCCAAAGGTATCGTTGGCGATCGCACGGATAAATGGTCTGCAGATCATTGCATGGACCCACAAATTGTTCCAGGTGTACTTTTGACAAATGAAGAAGTAAAAAGCAAGCGACCAGGAATTTGGGATATCGCGCCTTGTATTTTGAAAAAGTTTGGATTAAAAGTGCCTGGTGAGATGGATGGTAAACCAATTTTCACATGAGTGTGTAAATGTGTAATAGAATTAACCCTCTAATATAAGTTATGAGGAATATTATGTTTAGTAAAAATATCAAAATAAACAAAGAGCTATATAATAAAGCTAAAAAATCTGCTGAAACCGCCGGCTATTCCTCGGTTGAAGAATTTATTACACATATACTTGAGAAAGAAATCGCAAAAATAGAAAAAGGTGATGAATCAATTGAGGAAGTCGAAAAACGTTTGCAAGGTTTAGGATATATTTCCTAACTCTTTCAGGACTTTTTTCAATTTATTTAATAAATAAACAGAATCAATTCGGTTTTAATCTATGAATATTTTCAATGGTGTATTAAACTTTATATTTGATATGCTTCTTTATCCTTTTAATCCTTTGTGGGGGATAATCTTAATCTCTTTCACTGTAGGTATTTTAATGCTGATCATTTTCAAATATACCTCGGATCAGGATGGGATTAAAAATCAAAAGAACAAATTAAAAGCACATCTACTTGAACTCAGACTCTACCACGACGACATTAGCCTTTCTTTCGAGGCAATAAAAAACGTTTTTTTAATCAATTTTAAATATTTAAAGTTTTCAATAAAACCCATGTTGATATTGATGTGGCCAGTTATCATAATAATTATACAATTGGCTTCACGTTACGAATATCGACCGCTAAAAGTCGGTGAAAGTACGATAATATCTGTAAAATTGGCAAACAGAGCTAATTTAACCGAAATCTCAATAGAAGTGCCAGAGGGTATTCTCATTGAAACGCCTCCGCTTCGAATATTGGAAAAGAACCAAATTGACTGGAGGATTAAGGTTTTGCAGGTAGGAGACTTTAAAATTGTTTTTCAGTTGAAAAATAATAAATGTACAAAATTTCTGAGTGTTGGCTCTAAATTTGAGAAGTTAGCATCTTCTAGAATTGCAGGATTTTCTCTGACCGGTTTGCTAAATCCTGCAGAAATTTCCTTACCTTCCGACTCTTTTATTCAGGAAATTCGAGTTAAATATCCATATCGAGAGCTATCAATATTGGGTTGGAAAATACATTGGTTGGTTATCTTTTTCGTCATTTCTGTAAGTGCAGGTTATGCCATGAAAAGCGTATTCAAAGTGCAAATTTAGTAGTAAAGCAAATGCTATCATGAAAACCACAACTATGACAGAACAAGCTCAATCCAACCTATTGGTAACCCTTTCACAAGCTGAGCCTGAACCCTGGCATTTCTCTCCAGGTGGGATTGCCATTCGAATTTTCCTCACCTGTTGGCTCGTGTATGTGCTGCACTTTGCGACCAATACGGTGCGTGAGATTTATCCGGCGTTGGCGATCGGGGACCATTTTTCCTTTCGCGTCGATGAATACGCGCACATGCATCCAGACCTTTTTGAAAAAGAGGGTTACGGTTGGCACATTGGCAATAACCCTGGTGCATCCATGCTGGCAGCGATACCTTATGCACTATTTCGGCCTGTGATCGATCGAATTGTTGATAGGGTTCAAGAAAGCCGTAAAGCGGGGGGTCAGATTGAACCACCTAAATACAACTCACCTTGGCCTATGGCGCGCGAGTTTTATAAGGAAGCCTGGCGCCGTGGTTACGACATAAAGTTCGGTCTCGCAGCATTCATAATGCAGTCGATGTGCATGGCTCCTATCTCGGCGCTTGGTGTGGTTGTTATGTTCTTCCTGCTGCGTCTAATATTTCAATCGGATAAGATTGCACTATGGCTATCCTTGCTTTATGCTTTTGGAACACCGGTGTTTTTCAGAACAGGTTATTTAAACCAAAATCTCATGCTTGGTCACTTCACGTTCATGGGTTTTGTGGCGATGTGGAATCCGGCGGGTAGCGATCGGTGGTCAACTAAGTGGCGATTTTTTCTCGGTGGTTTAGCTGGTGGAGCTGCGGTGCTGTTTGATTACAGTGGAATAGTGTTTCTTTTAGGATTATTCTTTTATGGGATTGCCAGAAGATTGCAATCCTCTTCAAAATCTGATGCCATTCGTCATGGTTGCTGGTATGTCCTGGGAACGTTGAGTCCGATACTCTTGCTTTGGTTTTATCAGTGGAAAAGCTTTGGTCATCCATTCCTTCCCGGTCAACACTGGATGCCACCCGTTGAGTGGATCGAGCTTGGTTACCGGGGCTATGGCTGGCCACAGCTTGAGTTATTACCGGCATTAGCGTTCGACTATCGATTCGGTCTTTTTGTTTCGAGTCCGATAATGTTATTAGCTCTGTTCGCACCTTTATTAAGACGGAGCACAAGTCGTTCTCTGCCTGTGTTAGAGTCGGTGTTTATTTTAGTACTTTTTGTAGGATTGTGGGTATTCTTCAGCGGCAGTAATTATACTCGATTACAGTTCAACACAGGTATTCGCTACATGGCGCCAATTCTTCCGTTTTTATTTTTACCAGCAACGGTCGTTTTGATGCGATTGCCAAGTCTAGTGATATATTTTGTAGCGGTACTTTCGGTAACTGAATCGTGGTGTCTGGCTATGTATCGGGACGTCGAGCGAGGTCTCGGCATACTGGAGCCGATTTTAAACGTATTGTCTGGCGGCTTTCAGTTGCCGTGGTTAACGACACTATCACGCATGAGTGGTCAGTATGGGGAATACTTTACTACTGGAGTTTCTCCATTACCGCTTTTTGTACTAACCTCCACGATACTTTATGGCATCTGGTCAAAACATCATCAACGCTCTACAAACAAGTAAATGCAGAGGGCTTTAGCACATAATATGCACTGCCTGAATTTTTAAGGGTTAAATGTATTATAGATCTTCATAATGATCAATTATCTTGAAGAAACTTGATAAAAATAGAATCGGATTAACTCCCTGTGAGAAAGGAAAAACTATGAATCCAGTAAGTGTTATCATTCCTGCTTATAACGAAGAAGCATCGATTCAATCACAGGTTAAAGCAATAAGACAAGTGTTATCTTCTGAGGAAATTCCGCATGAAATCATTGTTGTCAATGACGGGTCTGAGGATCATACGGCTCAGCAAGCTATCTTTGCTCGTGCTAATGTATTATGGCATACTGAAAACCGAGGTTACGGAGCTGCTATTAAAAGTGGTATTATGGCTGCTAAATATGAGACCATTGTGATTATAGATGCCGACGGAACTTATCCACCAGACCAAATTCCTAACCTTGTGAATAAACTGGAGACAGCTGATATGGTTGTCGGTTCTCGTACTGGAAAAGACGTACATATCCCATGGCTACGGCAACCAGCCAAATGGTTTTTGGGCTGGCTAGCAACTCGTATCGCTGGAAGACCAATACCTGACCTGAATTCTGGAATGAGAACTTTCCGTGGCGAGTGTGTAAAACAATATTTTCCAATCCTATCAAATCAGTTCTCATTCACAACAACTATTACACTGGCCTTGCTCGCTGACGATTATCATGTGGTTTACCACCCCATTAACTACTATCCGAGAATCGGCAAGTCAAAAATCAAATCTTGGCATTTCATGGACTTTACAATTTTGATCCTTAGGATGGCTATGCTTTTCCAGCCATTAAAGATTTTTATACCACTCGCCTTTATGTGTGGTCTGTTAGGAGTGTTGAAAGTCATTTATGATATTATTGCATTTTTCCCACGCTCCTCAGAAATCGGATGGTCTCTTTTATACCAAGCGATTCTATCGAGTTCCGCATTGTTCCTATTACTGTCGGCACTACAATTGCTGCTAATCGGTATGGTAGCAGATGGTGTGGTGCGTCGAATTGCGCAGCATAATAGACCTAAAGCACCATCGCATGTCGTTTGCTTTTCTGATTCGTGCGCTTACTCACAGGTAAAGGATCAAGTTATGACACTTTGAATGTCAAGTGGTTAACTTAGTCTGTACAGTCATTATCGTAGTAAAATAAAATATCATTAATCGATTCGATGCTAGTTAAGGTAAATAGAATCTAATCATTTAAAAATAAAAATGAGGAGATAACAAATGAATAATCAAAAAGTGAACCAAACAAAGGACCATTATGAAAAATTCCCATTTATCGAAGGAGGTTTGCAGCGCATTTCTTGGTGGCAAGAATATCTTATGCCCTTCTTACCCGATGATCATATTCGAGGACGGCTTATAGGTGACATCGGGTCTGGCGTAGGTGAGATATCCCGTGGTCTCGCGAACCGTGGTGCACGTATGGTGTGTTTGGATCTCACTTTGGCTGCACTGGACCGATGTCGAAAAATTAATCCCGAGGCGGAGTTATTTCATGGGAGCGCATTGAACTTACCTTTTGCAGATGAGACTTTCGATCACACAATTTCCATTGGGGTTTTGATGATTACCCCAGACTGTCGACAAGGTTTCAGGGAGGTGGCCCGCGTTACAGCTCCCGGTGGCACTATAGTTCTTTTTATTTACAACTTTTGGTCTTACTTGAACCTTCTTTATCATCTTTTTAAGCCAATAACTAAAATTGTTCCTTTGAGTTCTGTGCCTTCCAATGTCGTTCGGCTTATGCAGCCATTTGTCAAAGGTCATCTTGGCATCAAACTCAATGAATCCCAGTTACGCAGGTTGCTGGGAGATAAGCTCTGGACACCCCATGCGACTTTTCACTCGCTATCAGAAATGAGAAAATGGGGTGGGGAAGAGGGACTAACCATGGTACAGTGGAAACGATTCTATCATAATTATGCTAACGTGATGGCCTTCAAAAAAAGTGGTGGACTGAGCTCGAAATCGATGGAGGATGTTAATTTACGTTGCGTGAAGTGTGGTCAATCTCCTCTTCCCAAATCACCAGAAGAATTTCATTGCGATCCATGTGGCACCACTTATACGAAAGATAATGGCATTTACCGATGTCTCCTCTAGTTGTTTACTTAGTACAAATATTTTCAAAGAGATTGTAAAACTGAGAAAATTTACTATATGGTTATGCTAAAAGCGAACAAGTTCTTAGGTTCTCGATTATCCATTAGATTCAGCGATTCAGTTGCTATTTCTCTGATCATATTGGCCATCGTTATTCCTTCGTTAACTTGGGTTAGGATATTTCAATCACCTCCTCCAGACTTGCGTGATCAACTAATTGTGGGCGGTACACTTTTTAGGATCGGTCTAATCTTGATAAGTTTGTATTTCCTTATGGGTATTAGACTCGGTTGGTGGCGGAAAGTACCATCAAATCAAAGGTTGTTTTTTAAATATTCGTTGGAATCAAAGGAGATTCATGTTCTGATTGGGATTCTAATTGCAGCCACATTACTTCGTCTTTTTCGTCTAAACCTTGATCTTTGGCTGGATGAGATTGACACTTTAATCCATAACGCCAGGGCAAGCTATGGTGAAATCATCACTACTTATAAGACTCAAAATCAACATTTTCTTTTTTCTTTATTAGCGCATACTTCTTTACTAATTTTCGGTGAAAGCGCCTGGGCTTTGAGACTTCCTGCGGTATTATTTGGCGTCGGAAGTGTTTGGGTTTTGTATCTTCTGGCACGACAGGTCTCGGATCAACAGGAAGCTGTGTTAACTGCCGTTCTTCTGGCGTTTTCATATCACCATGTTTGGTTTTGCCAAAATGCAAGGGGCTATACGATCCTCCTATTTTGGACTCTCCTGGCCAGTTGGCTATTTTTAAAGGGTTTGCAAGAGAGACAGCCACGCATATGGCTGTACTACGCTTGTGCAGTGGCCTTGGGCGTTTTCACGCACATGACCATGGTTTTTGTTACGATGGGCCATTTCGTAACATACATGTGGTTGCTTTTTGTACAACGTGGACAAGTATGGCCAAATAAGTTAATTCCTCTATTTAGTGGATTTTGCCTGGCGATTTTATTGACATTTCAACTACATGCTTTCACTCTTACGCAAATTTTTGGTCCTGCTATTGAAGATCTCTCTCCTGTGGTAGCGTGGAGAAGTCCTCTTTGGACCCTTCAGGAACTATTGAAAGGATTGCATTTGGGAATTGGAAAAAGCATGGGTGTTTTTTTTGCCATCGCATTGTCTGGAGTAGGATGTCTCAGTTACGTACGTCGTCAACCCTTGGTTCTGCATTTTCTATTTAATCCAATAGTCCTTGGGTCCATCGTAATAATCGTCATCGGACATCCGCTGTGGCCTCGATTTTTTTTCTTTGCGATCGGTTTTGCCATACTTATTATAGTCCGAGGGACAATGGTTTTAGGGCAAGCTGTTGGGCGGATTTTGCGATGGCCAGCGAATAGATCGGTTTTTTTAGGAAGAGGGCTTACCATTATGATCATCGTTATGTCTGCCATGTCACTGGTTTTTGTATATCGACCCAAGCAAAATTTTATTGGAGCCAGGAATTTCGTCAATGGAGCTCGACAACCAGGCGATGCGGTTGTAGCTGTTGGGCTTGCAGTTTTCCCGTATACGGAGTACTATGCCCCTGAATGGGAAATCGCCTCTAATCTCGATCAATTAAACGTTATTCGTTCCCGTAGCGCGCGAACTTGGGTTATTTATACATTTCCCTTATATATGCAATCTGTGCACCCTGAAATCTTAGAAATTATCCAAAGAGAATATAATTTGATTAGAAGATTCGAAGGTACTTTGGGAGGAGGGACCATTTTTGTATACAGAGCGGATGATTCTCTCAAACAATCGATCTATTCAGAATCAGAAAAGGATGATTCTTAGGCGGATCTTGGAGGGGATTTTCAAATTGATTGGAGGTAGATTATGCAAAAAGAACTTCTTGAGAAAACCAAATCCCATTATGATGACTTTCCATTCATTGAAGGAGGGACGAACCGTATAACATGGTGGCGTGAGTACTTGCGTGATTTCTTGCCTGATCAAGAGATAGATGATCGGCTTATAATTGATGTAGGCTCAGGTGTAGGGGAGATCAGTCGTGGATTAATTGATCGCGGTGCACGGCTTTTGTGCCTTGATATTAGCTTGCGATCACTTCTACGATGTCGGCAAATCAACCAAAGTGCCCAGGTAATTCACGGAAGCGCTCTCGAGCTACCATTTCCGAATGACAGTTTCGATCATGCAATTTCTATTGGAGTATTGCATCATACACCGGATTGTCGTCGCGGGTTCCACGAAGTGTCGCGCGTCACAGCCCCAGGTGGAACTATTGTGATTTTCCTTTACAACTATTGGAGCATTTACAATTTAATCTACCACACATTTAATCCTGTCTTAAAGAAGATACAACTGAACCGAATTCCATGTTGGGTGTTGCGGTTGCTGCAGCCGTTTGTTAAGAGTCATTTGGGACAGAGACTTAATGATGAGCAGCTTCGAAATTTGTTGGGAGACAAGCTCTGGACCCCTCAGGCTACATTTCACTCAATCTCCGAGGTTCGAGAATGGGGCCTCGAGGTGGGATTAACACTGGTTTCAATAAGAAAGTTTTTTTTGAGTTACGCCAACGTGTTCCGATTTGTTAAACAAGGATTGCATAATGAGTTTTATCGGCGTGAGATGATTTTAAAATGTTTAAAGTGTGGTAACTTTCCAATGATAAGACATCATCTCGGTTACACTTGCGGTCAATGCGGACATATATATAGTTTGGATGGAGGGATAATTAATTGTATCTCATCATGATGAACCTCCATTTTTCTCCCTATCAGTCTTGACGAAATAAAGGTAAAAGAAAAATGTGCGGCATTTGCGGAATCATGCACCTAAATCATTCAACAGGCTCTCCAGACTGCAAATTAATCGATCGAATGACTGATACCTTGTTGCATCGCGGACCAAATGATCGTGGAACCTGGCAGGACGATCAGATAGCTCTGGGTCACCGAAGGCTTTCTGTCATTGATCTGTCGCGTGCTGGGCGTCAGCCTATGGGCAACGAGGATGGTTCGGTTCAGATAGTTTATAATGGAGAAGTCTATAATTTCCAGGAACTCAAAGAGCATTTCTCCCTTGTGGAACGCGGACACGTGTTTCGTTCCCGAACTGACACCGAAGTGTTACTCCACCTATACGAGGATATTGGTTTGGACATGGTCAGAGAGCTAAACGGAATGTTTTCGATTGCGATCTGGGATTCTCGGGAGCAAGTTTTGCACCTTATTCGAGACCGTTATGGGATTAAACCTCTTTTCTACCAAAGAGACAAACAATTCTTCCGCTTTGGTTCGGAGATTAAGGCCATCATCGCTGATGCTCGCGTACCACGAAAACCTTCACTGCAGGCGCTTCACGACTTTTTGACTTTCGACTATATACCAGGTCAGCAGACCGCCTTCGAAGGCATCTTCGAAGTGCCACCAGCCCACTGGATGACCATCGATATTGAAGGCCGCATTACCATTCAACGGTACTGGGATTTATCCTTTGAAGTGGACGAATCGATTGATGAACAGATGGCAATCAAAAGGTCCTTTGAATTGATGGAGAATGCAGTAAAAAGACGATTGATCGCTGATGTGCCGATTGGAATATTACTATCAGGTGGGATGGACTCTAGTGTCCTAGTGGCACTAATGCATCGGCGCAAATCAGAGCCAATTCGCACTTACTCGATCGGATTCGAAGATTCGAGCTTTAATGAATTACCCTACGCTAGAATAGTTGCCAATAGGTTCGGCACAATTCACCGAGAAGTAATTGTTACGCCACAAATGGTCCGCGACTTGCTTCTCAAATATCTCAGTTATATTGACGAACCGTATGGAGATGGTTCTGCAATTCCGACTTACTACGTTTGCCAGTTGGCTAAGGACGACGTTGTGGTAGTCCTTTCTGGAGAAGGGGGGGATGAGCTTTTTGCCGGATATGAAACCTACACGGCTTATAAGATGTCTCGGTGGTTCAAACTGGTGCCTAGCTGGATCCGCCGGGCTTTCATAGCGCCGTTGATTAACAGCTTACCAGTATCGGACAAGAAGTTGAGCCTCGAATTTAAGTTGAAAAGATTCCTCGGAGGACAGCATCTATCACCTGCTCAGGCTCATTTGTGGTGGCGGATTGTCTTGACCGAATCTCAAAAGCTTAATTTGTATACTCCAAAAGTTATCGAACAGATCGTACCCGAAGCCTCAGAACGATATTTCATCGAAGCTTTTGGAAGGTTGGGAGTAAATGACGTGCTCTCACGTCTGATGTACATAGATTCTTCTGTATTCCTCCCAGACGACTTAATGATTAAAAACGATCGTATGAGTATGGCACACTCGCTGGAGGCGCGTGTTCCAATGACTGACCCGGAGTTGACAGAGTTCATGTCAAGGGTTCCCTCTAGAATGAAGCTTTCTCGTCTCCGCAAAAAGCACATCATGCGCTGTGCAATGAAGGGTATTCTACCTCCAGCGATCTTGAATAAGAAAAAAGTCGGTTTGGAAATTCCCTACTCTCGTTGGTTAAGGAATGAGCTTAAGGATTTGATGATAACTTATCTGGGACCGATACATATTGGAGATACAGGATTGTTCCGCCCTGAAACTGTGGTGGCTTTGATCGAGGATCACCTTGCAGGACGCTATGATCACGGACGTGCACTTTGGGGGCTACTTAATTATATGATTTGGCTAGAATTATACATGGGATAATTCAGCTACGAAAGATTCTCGTTGAATGATGCTTGGTTCTAAGTTATTGACTAAAAATTGCTAATGTAGTTTTATGACAGATACTTGTACTCCGTTGAGGATGAAAAATTCTATAAAAAAACCTATAGTGGCAATTCTGGGCGCTGGACCGGCTGGCTTAGGTGCAGCGTGGCAGTTACTTCGTTCTGGCAAGGCAGACGCAGTCGTCTTTGAGCAGTGCGATGACGTGGGTGGCAACGCCGGTAGTTTTGAATTCGATGGCCTTCCAGTAGATTATGGTAGCCATCGACTGCATCCTGCCTGTCAGCCGAATATTTTGAACGACCTCAGGAAATTGTTGAAAGAAGACCTTATCGATAGGCAGAGGCACGGACGAATACGTCTTCTTGGACGTTGGATCCATTTTCCTCTTAAGCCTTACGATTTACTCTTGCACACACCGTGGTCTTTTGGATTCGGGGTGACTAAAGATACGTTTTATAAGATATTTCAAAGAAATAGTAATAACCAGGCGGCTACATACGCCAGCGTTTTGGAGCGCAGTCTGGGCACGACCATTTGTCGCGACTTCTATTTTCCGTATGCAATGAAGTTATGGGGTGTATCTCCGAACGAACTATCTGCGACCCAAGCTTACCGCAGAATTTCAGCTAGCTCGATAGG